>OGSD01000161.1_pt1 | contig 69001 bp, 85 predicted proteins | sample 1553571 | NCBI WGS metagenome assembly OGSD01 (sample SAMEA2580072, study PRJEB22360) | human gut metagenome | biome: human gut; feature: human-associated habitat; material: faeces | place: Denmark | collected 2008/2010 | reverse complement strand
ATTACGACGGCTACCGTATTCTCTGCAAAAACCACCGTCTACGCCCACTGGACGTATACCGGCGGGGGGGGGGGGGGCAAAACCCCCCCCCTGCCACAAGCAGCGGGCGTTTGCCTTTCTCGCTCTTGAGCTTACGGGCAAGCTTGCCCGACATGGTTGTCTTACCTGAACCCTGCAGTCCGCTCATAAGAATAACCGCGGGATTGCCTGACAGATTCAGGTCGGCGGCCTCGCTACCCATCAACGATGCAAGTTCGTCGTGGACAATCTTTACCATCAGCTCGCTCGGCTTGATGGCTGTCAGCACGTTCTGTCCGAGAGCTTTAGCCTTGACTGTATCGGTGAAATTCTTGGCTACCTTATAGTTTACGTCGGCTTCGAGCAATGCGCGTCTGACGTCTTTGAGCGTTTCGGCAACATTTATTTCGGTTATGCGGCCCTGGCCTTTGAGTATCTTGAAACTGCGTTCAAGTCTTTCGCTTAGATTCTCAAACATGGGGTATAGTGGGATTTATTTCGGCAGAAGGTTTGTTTCGGAGTCGGGAAATACAATTGCCGGCTTGAACGAGCGCGCTTCTTCGGGCGTCATGAGGGCATAGGTCATGATAATTATGATATCGCCCGGAAGAACCTTGCGGGCGGCAGCACCGTTGAGACATATCATGCCCGAGCCTCGTTCGCCGGCTATGGCGTATGTCTCGAATCGCTCGCCGTTATTGTTGTCGACGATATAAACATGTTCGCCGGCGACGATATTCGCGGCGTCCATCAGATCTTCGTCGATGGTTATGCTGCCTATATATTCGAGGTTTGCCTCAGTTACTCTGACGCGGTGGAGTTTCGACTTGAGAACTTCTATCTGCATTGTTTCAGTATTTTACATTGTCGATTAACCTGACGTCGCCGACGTAGACTGTTGCACAGCCGCGGGCGTCGTCAACCCAGCTGTCGACGTGCTGCATTGTCACGGGATCGACTATTGTGTAATATTCTACTTTCATTTCGCCGGGCGACACGGCGTTGATGGCTTCGATAACACGCTTTTCCACTTCCGCGACCGAAGCTTCGCGTGCCCATTCACGGCTGAGGCACAGAATACGGTTTATTTCGGGTGCTATCTCGCGGCCATGGGCGGAAAGACGCACATTGCGGCTTGACAGGGCAAGTCCGTCGTCGGCACGGCATATCTCAACCGGAACGATTTCAGGGCCATGGCCAAGGATTTCGATCATACGGCGTATGACAGCGATCTGCTGGAAGTCTTTTTCTCCGAAGTATGCACGATCGGGATTGACCATCGCGAAGAGCTTGCTGACAACTTGAGCGACGCCGTTGAAATGGCCGGGGCGCATTGCTCCTTCCATCACTTCGGCTACGGGGCCGAGGTCGAAAACGCGGGTGTCGTTGCCTTCGGGATATATTTCATCGACAGAAGGCACGAAAGCTATGTCGACACCGGCTTCGTCGAGAAGACGGCAGTCGGCCTCTTCGGTGCGGGGGTATGTTGCCAGATCGTTGGCGTTGTTGAACTGTGTTGGGTTGACAAATACACTGACAACGACGGTGGCGTTGTCGCGGCGTGCGCGTTCAACCAACGAAAGGTGGCCCTGATGCAGAGCCCCCATAGTGGGTACTAATCCCACAGTGCCGCCGGCGGTGCGCCGATTCCGGAGCGTCTCGCGGAGCGCGGCTACGGTATTGACAATTTCCATGTCAGAGATTAAGTAGTTTTTTTCAGGCTGCAAAAGTAACCAAAAAGTCAAACATAGACAAAAAAGCAACAGCCCTAAAAATAAAATCGCTAATTTTGCGGCATGATAGAACAGGAATTTCAGTCGCCTTTGCTTGAAAGAACCGTGACAGAGCTGTCGCGGTTGCCGGGAGTAGGGCGTAAGACGGCGCTTAGGCTCGCGCTTCATCTGTTGCGTCAGCCGTCGGAACGCGCGTTAAGTCTCGGCAATTCGATAATCGATCTCAGAAACGGCATCACGTATTGCAAGGTCTGCCACAATATCTCGGAGTCGGCCACTTGTGCTATCTGCGGCGATCAAAGGCGCGATGCGACCACGGTCTGTGTGGTCGAGACGGTGAAGGATGTCATGAGTTTCGAGAATACCGGCCAGTACCGCGGGCTGTATCATGTTCTTGGCGGCGTTATCTCGCCGATGGATGGTGTAGGGCCCGACAGTCTTGAGATCGCATCATTGATAGAGCGGGTTGAAGCAGGCGGAGTCGATGAGGTGATTCTTGCTTTGAGCGCCACGATGGAGGGGGATACCACCAATTATTATATATACCGTCAGCTGTCGGGATTTCCCGACCTGAAGATTACTCAGCTTGCCCGCGGCGTTTCGGTCGGCAATGAGATCGAGTATACCGACGAGATTACTCTTGGCCGCTCGCTTATCAACCGCACTCTTTTCAGCGACAGTTTTGCAAAATGACGTTTGGTGACGACATAATAGCTATCTCAGCTCCCGAGCCCTCAGATCTCGACCGGATGTTCGAATGGGAGAACGATCCTTCGCTGTGGAGCGTCGGCGATAATGCCGGACCTCTGTCGCGGGCTTCATTGTCGGCTCTCATTGACAACGGAGGCGGCTTCCTGGCGGTCGAGGGGCAGGCGAGGTTTATGATCCGACGCCGCAGTGACGGCGCGACACTCGGGATCATCGATTTCTTCGGCTATGATCTGCTAAACAGCCGGGTCGGGGTGGGAATTCTGATAGGTGGAGAGTTTCGCGGAAGCGGATATGCTAAACGAGCTCTGGATATAGCAGCCGGTTGGCTTGCCGGTCATCACGGGATGCACCAGATATGGGCTCTTGTCGCCGCCGACAATGCGGCGAGCCTCGGACTTTTTACGTCGGCCGGGTATAAAGCGACGGAGCGTCGCTGCGACTGGCTGCGACGCTCCGGGGGGTATGTAGATGCTGTATTGATGCAGAAGCTGCTTACATGATTCCGCGTTCGCGCAGACGCTGCTGCCAGCGCCAGGCGTTGCGCATGGTATCTTCGATCGGGGTGTCGGCTTTCCATCCGAGAACGTTGTTGGCCCGTGAAGGATTGGCCCACACTTTTTCAATGTCACCTTCGCGGCGCGGAGCCATGGAGTGGGGAACCTTAACGCCTGTGGCGCTCTCAAAAGCATTGATGAGCTCGAGAACGCTGAGACCGCGGCCTGTTCCGAGGTTGAAAATCTCGATATTCGAGTCGGATTTGTCGGATAACATCCGCTCAATTGCGATAACATGGGCCTTGGCGAGGTCGACAACGTCGATAAAGTCGCGGATGCAGGTTCCGTCGGGGGTGTCGTAGTCGCTTCCGAACACTTTCAGCTCTTCTCGGATTCCTATTGCGGTCTGCGTCAGATAGGGGATGAGGTTGTTGGGTATTCCGTTGGGAAGTTCTCCGATCTCAGCCGAAGGATGGGCGCCGACGGGGTTGAAATATCTCAGAATGACGCTTTTGATCGGAGCGCCCGATGCTACGACATCGGTTATTATATCTTCCGAAATTTTCTTTGTGTTGCCGTAGGGCGATGTCGCTTTCTTGACAGGGGTTGATTCGGTGACGGGATTCTCGTCGGGCTCGCCGTAGACGGTACATGACGAACTGAACACAAATCCCTTTGCTCCGAACTCCGGCATGAGGTCGAGAAGATTGAGCAGTGTGGCGAGGTTGTTGCGGTAGTAGAGTATGGGTTTGTGAACGCTTTCTCCGACAGCCTTGCTCGCTGCGAAGTTGATTATGCCTTTGACTCCCGGATAGTCTCGGAAGAGCTTGCGGAGGATTTCGATATCGTTGCAGTCGCCCTCGACAAATTCGGGGCGTACGCCGGTTATTTTTTCGATGCCGTCGACGACGCCGATGTTGCTGTTGCTGAGGTTGTCGATTATGACAACGCGATAGCCTGCTTTCTGAAGCTCCACAACAGTGTGGGAGCCTATGTAACCTGTTCCGCCGGATACGAGAATACGTGGCTTTTCTGACATTTTGCTAAACTATTAGTAAGGTTTTCTATATTTGTCTGGAGTTGTATCTTCGAGTATGCTGAGATATGAGTTGAACCGGCTTTGGGCTATGCGGTTTTCTTCGAGAGCTTCGCGGACGGCGCAGCCGGGTTCATGGGTGTGGGTGCAGTTGCTGTAGCGACAGTTGCGGCCTGTCTCGAAAATCTCAGGGAAATAATGGGCTACTTCATGGACGTCGAAATCGATCGTGCCGAAGCCCTTCACTCCGGGAGTGTCGATAATATGTGAATCGGGATGTCCCGGGAGATCGAACATCTCACTGAATGTCGTTGTGTGCATACCCGTGTCGTGGATGGCCGAGATTGCCCCGGTACGCAGACCGAGACCCGGAATAAGGTCGTTGATAAGCGTTGTCTTGCCGACTCCGCTGTTACCGCTAAAAAGTGTTATATGTCCGATAAGCATTTCGCGGAGTCTGTCGATTCCTTCGCCTGTTTTTGCTGACACGGCTATTGTGTCGTAGCCAATCGAGTTATAAAGATATTCAACAGCTTTCTGAAGCTCGCGTCCGTCTTCGTCGAGCAGGTCGATTTTGTTTATGACGATAGTGACAGGAACTCTGTAGGCTTCTGCCGTGGCCAGAAAGCGGTCGATAAAAGTTGTAGAAGTGGTAGGGTGGGCCAGAGTGACGATCAGCATCGCTCTGTCGAGATTCGCCGCTATGATATGGCTCTCTTTGGAGAGATTGCTTGCCCGTCGGATTATATAATTCCGGCGAGGTTCGATAGCTGTGATATAGTTGTAGTCGTCGCCGGTTTCCTGGACCTCGACAATATCGCCGACGGCCACAGGATTGGTGGTGCGTATGCCCTTTATGCGAAAATTCCCTTTTACGCGGCAGTTGAGGATTCGGGGCGAGTCCTCAAGAGTCTTTACTACGGCATTACTTCCCGTGCTGATTGTAACCTGAGCTTTCACAGGGGCAAAGATAACATAATTTTTACAAAATATCAGCGGCCGGCAATGTCATCCTCGAAAGACGACAGATCTGTCGGCCGCTGCTGTAAGGTTTTCGGCTGCGTCGGTTGTAGAAGCCGATTCAGTTCTTTATAAAAGCGAGATGATGAGTTCTTTTGCGTCTTCGGCCTCCTGGAAGTTGATTTTTCCTTCGCGGGCAAGCCATCCCAGAGCAGCATAGAGCTCTTTGTCTTTCAGCTTAGTCATTTTTTTAAGCTGTTTGGTTCCGAGGGCTTCGCCGAGGTTCAGGGCTTCCCAAACAAGGCCGGCATTCTGTCCGATTGTTTCTGTGTTCATAATTTCTCTATTTATTTAGTTCAGTTTGCATCTATTTGTTAGGTTCCGACGGCAAAATTACTAATAATTTTATAATTTTCGTTCTGTTAATAATAACAGATTGGAACATTATAAAGTTTAATTTATGTAACGTTCATGCTGTCAGCTTTTTATCGAAGCGGTCATATAGGTGTTTTTGCCGTGGCGTACTGTATTCTTTTGTCTTACCAACATTTGTGATAAGGTTCTTGTTATATATTTAACAAAGTTAATTCACTATGTCGGGTATTGACAATCACATCACAAAAGAAGATTCCGGAAGTGTGTTTTATGCTGCCGCACAAACACTCCGGCGATATGTTTCAGGTGGTAATATGTTGTTTATCGCTACCGTTCTGGCGCTTGTAGCGGCCAATCTGCCTGTAGTTAGAGATTTCTATGCGGGATTTTGGGAGCAAAGTGTGCGCCTTCAGGTTGGCGAGTTCAATGTTTTCAGCCATTCGGGACGTCCGATGACACTGCTTGAGTTTATAAACGATGCTCTTATGGCTGTTTTCTTTTTCAGCATCGGGCTGGAGATAAAACGAGAGATTCTTGTCGGAGAGCTTGCATCGTTCCGCCAGGCTTTGTTGCCCATTATGGGTGCTATAGGAGGAATGGCGGTTCCCGTCGTTATCTTTTTGTTGCTTTCTTACGGTTCTGACTATGCCGATGGCGCCGCCATACCTATGGCTACAGATATTGCATTCTCGCTCGGAGTTCTGGCGTTGTTGGGGAGCCGGGTGCCGGTTGCTCTGAAGATTTTCTTGACTACACTTGCTGTCGTCGACGACATAGGCGGAATTGTTGTTATCGCGGTTTTCTATTCCAACCATATAGAACTTACATATTTGTTATATGCGTTTGGCGGTTTCGCCTTGATGCTGTTGGGGTCGACATTCGGAATCCGCACTAAAGCGTTTTATCTGACGATTGGGGCAGCAGTATGGTTCCTGTTTCTCAATTCCGGAGTTCATCCGACAATTGCGGGTGTGCTGGTCGCATTCTGCGTGCCCGCTAAGCCGGTTTATGCTCCGAAAATGTATATTAAGAAAATGCGTTCGGCAATCGGACGATTCAACAGTGAGAATGATGAGATGCTGACCCGGCGCACAATTCTGACAAACGACCAAATGGATTGGCTTAAACAGGTCGAGAGCGCTTCTGACAAAGTTATCTCTCCGCTTCAGGACCTTGAAGATTCGCTGCACCCGATTGTAAATATGCTGATTGTGCCCCTGTTCGCTTTCGCCAATGCCGGTATTTTTCTTCTCGACCTCGAAGCATCGTCGATAGTCGGAGGAATTTCACTCGCGATAATACTTAGTCTGGTTATCGGTAAATCGGTCGGGATTTTAGGGATGGCTTGGCTGACTGTAAAACTTCACCTCGCGCCAATGCCGGATGGCTGCAACTGGAAAATGATGGCCTCGACAGCTGTTCTCTGCGGAATAGGCTTTACGGTGTCGCTGTTTATTGCCGGCCTGACATTCGGAAGCGGATCGCCTTCGGATATCGAATTGCTGAACGAGGCGAAGCTCGGAATTGTCGCCGGTTCGCTGCTTGCAGGTCTGTGTGGTTTCCTGCTTCTGCATCATTTTCTTCCCAAACGGGCGATTAAGCCGGCCGATTAATTCATCGAGGGATTGCTCGGATGATAGAGCCAGTTGCGGTAGGGGGTGCCGAGGGCGCACACTGTGCGGTGCCACATTGTGTCGTCGGCACCCGTCAGCAGCGAGCTTTTGTCGGACGGCATAGGAGAAGTTGCCCAGACATGGTTGCCCATTTCATCGCGGAGCTGCCCTTCGTCCCATCCGCTATAGCCGATGAAGAAGCGTATATGACCTTCAATGGGGTAGCCTGCTTCGACATAACCGCGCATAGCTGAAAAATCGCCTCCGACAAACAGATCGTCAACGATAGGTGACGCTCCGGGAATAATATCGCCGAGGGTGTGGATGTAGAAAAGTCGGTCGGTGGACATCGGGCCGCCGCAGAAAACCGGAACTTTACGTGAGATGCCTTCGGCGAGTGTGTCGAGTGTATGGCCTGTAGAACGGTTGAGCACGACACCCATCGATCCGCGGCCTTCTTCACAATCGATCATTGCTATTACGGCATGATTGAAGAAGGTTTCGCGCAGAAAAGGTTCGGCGATGAGCAGTGAGCCCTTCTCAGGCATCGGAGAATCTATATCGATATTGAACAAGTCTGGTTTCATCCTATAAAAAACGTTTGAACACCGCGAAAAATTGCGCGATAGCTTTTCGCTTTTGGCATTGTGGCCTCTTTTTGTAACTTTGCGGGAAAGAACCAATAATTATTATGTATAAGAAAGACAAACGTATTGTAGTTACGCTTGACGCTGGCGGTACTAACTTTGTGTTCGGAGCCATGCGCGGGTGCGAATATATTACAGAACCGCTTACACTGCCATCTTGTGCCGGTGACCTCGATCGCTGTCTTGGACAACTTGTCAATGGATTCCGAGAGATTATCAACGGACTGCCTGAAAAGCCGGTTGCGATATCTTTCTCATTTCCCGGCCCGGCAGACTATGCCAATGGCATCGTTGGAGGTTTCCTGCCGAATTTCCCCTCATTCCGCGACGGAGTAGCGCTCGGGCCTTACCTTGAGAGTGTTTTCGGTCTGCCGGTGTTTATTAATAACGACGGCGATCTGTTTGCCTTTGGCGAGGCGACAGCCGGGCGACTTGTCGACATCAATCGCCGAGTGGCAGAATACGGCAGCGAGCGACATTACCGCAATCTTTTGGGCTACACTTTCGGAACCGGATTCGGAATAGGGTCGGTTGTCAACGGTCAACTCAATATCGGTAATAATAGTTGTGTAGAGACATTCTGTCTGCCTTATAAATACGATCACAGCCTGATGACCGAAGATTTTTGCTCAATCCGAGCAGTCACACGCGAATACTCACGCCTTTCAGGCGACAATTCGGCATTAACGCCGAAAGAGATAGGAGAAATTGCCGACGGACGACGCAAAGGTGACCTCGATGCGGCACGCGAGTCGTTCCGACGCTTTGGCGAAGTTGCAGGTGACGCTATTGCCACAGCCGTGACACTGACCGACTCTCTGGTTGTGTTAGGTGGCGGCCTTACAGGTTCCGCTCATCTGATAATGCCGGCTTTGCTGAAAGAAATGCGCGAAAAGATCCGTATGATCGACGGGAATACTTTACAGCGAGTTCAGATGGAAGTTTTTGACCTCGACGACGAATTGGAATTCGAAAGATTCGTCAAAGGGAATGCACATCCGCTGAAGGTTTATGGAACAGAGCTGACAGTCAGCTACGATCCGATGAAACGCACAGGAGTGTGTATCAGTCGTCTCGGTGCATCCCGTGCAATCGCCATCGGCGCCTACACAGTGGCTTTGACGGCCATTGACTCGTGCAAATGAAAAAATCTGATAAAAAAATTGCCGAAATATTTGGTCAACTCAAAAAATCCCCCTACCTTTGCACCGTCAATAACCGAGAGAGGTAAATGACAGACACCTTGCCTTGTGGTGTAATGGTAGCACGTCGGATTCTGGTTCCGCCTGTGAGGGTTCGAATCCTTCCAAGGCAACTAAAGGAGAATTGAAATTCACACTTCAGTTCTCCTTTTTCATATCTGAGTGAATATCAGAGATTTCTGAATAATTCGTACTATACGGTTGTTCGACGCAAACCTCTATTTTCACATGATGGCAGTAGCGTGTGCATGAGAAATGTGCAGTGCATTGCCATAATCGAAGTTGTTGGACCGTAAAGATCAAGGTATGTCCAAAATTTCGTTAAAATTCACCCACAAAGACGGCAAATTCTGCCTTTGTGCCCACGTCAAAGGGACACAGGTTCGACACTACAAGGTGGTGGCTGTGTTAAAAAATCCAAATTTTTCAAAGTGGAATCCACAAGCGCAGATGTTCATTTCTAAGGTTGAGAATGACCTTCAGAACAATATCCGTCTGCTTGATTTCCTCTCCCCATTTGAGAAACTACTTGCAGAGCAGGAGTTTGAGAACGGAAAAGAGTTGTTCGCGGCTTATGAAGCTGGTGAACGTGAACGGGCCGAGCAAGCTATCATCGCTGCAAAGAAAGAACTGACTCTTGGCGAGTTCCTGGAGAATGTCATTGAAGAACTCCGCAATCCTGAGAAACGTAAGCCTTCAGCCAACTTTATGACCTACCAGTCACTCCAGAACAAGCTCAAAAAGGAGGGCAAGCTCATCAAAACGCCTATTTCACAGGTCTCTCGCAAGACTTTTGTGCAGTTCTCAAAATTCATCCTCGATCAGAAGGGCCTGAAAGGAAAAGGCAAGAACTATATCTCACTGATGAAACTCCTGACGGCAACTATCAATCGTGCGAGAAAAGCCGGGCTCACCACATACGTTCCAGACTTCCCATATATGGAACACGCGCCGGTCATCAACAGCCTGTGTGAGAACGCTACCGAATTAAATGAAAGTGGGGGCACCGTCAAGTCACTCAGCCCGGCCCAGTATGAGGAGTTCACCCAGCTCAATCTGGACCTCATAGTTCTGAAGAAGCCCCACATGAATTACTTCAAGGAGCTGTATCGTGATTTCTGCATCCTCCTCTATGAAATGAAATCACGCCCCATCGACATAATGAAGCTGACATGGGACAACATCGCCTTCAATGAGCGTTACCAGCGCTGGACGTGTACCTACCTTCCGAGCAAGAAGAAAAATTACTCGTACATGCGTGAGAATGACAGCAACCCTCTGGTCATCCAGTTTCTCTCCCATCGCGCTCTGGAAATCATCAATAAGTACAATGGCCAGACCACTACCGGCTACGTCCTCCCATTCGCTCATAATAAGAAACAGTGGGACTTGAACGACCCTGAACAGTATCATACCTACTACATACAGCAGAATCGCGCTCAGGGCCGTATAAATCGATTCCTGTGGAAAGTAGGAGACCACTTTGGCCTTCCCTATCACCTGACCATCTACGCCTTCAGGCGCACTGCTATCACGAAGGCTCTAATCGACAATGAAATGCCGCTCCCTATGCTGGCTAAGGTGGCCGGTACCTCAGTCGGAATGATTGAGCATCACTACACCAATTACCTTGACGCGCTCGCTGCATATCAGTAAACAAAAACTGGCACCTTTCATCACGAGAGGTGCCAACAGCCAAGAATTAAGCGCAAGTAAACGCTTTCATTATGTAATGACCTTCCACGTTCCAGCTGCCATTTCAGGCAACCACTCGGCGTAAGGTCGCACAAAGTTACTAATTTTCTGTCATCTAATTGCCATAAATTACTCAAAATCTTTTGATAAATCGGATAAATCGATGTAATCAAAATAAATTATTCAGACATCCCCTTACGTCTGATTACACATTATATAATCATACCGATATACTTCACGGCCTGTTATTTATTGTAACAAACAGTCAATGAGGGAGGCGCAGAAGTAGCTGTCTTGCAGACGGATGGCGGTGGCATCGGGAAGGGTGCGGCCACAGAAATTGACTGAGCCGTACCAGCCGGTAGTATTATCGATGACGGCGCAATTAAGACTTGTAGCAGGGGATGAGATGATTCTTACTCCTATTGTAGATAATTCCGGTTCGTTGTGGCCTGTCTCGTGGATGACGATAGTTACTGCGATGCCTTGGTGGAGTTTGTTTTGCAATAGGTCTACTAGTCGTGGATGGCGCTTCCATTTAAGCCGATGGCACGAAATGACGATACTTAGTCGCGCCGAAGCAAGGTCATTGAGGAATGCAATTTCAAAATCATCTGCGCCGAAGATGGCTTGTGTGACCGGCTCGGCAAAAAGGCCTTCGGATGTTTCCGAAAGAGCATATCCCTGTTGTTTGTAGGCCGCGAGACGCTTGCGATACATCGATTCGCAGATTGGCTCGCGGAGGTCGACATAGTCGTAGATCATGACTTCTTCCTTGCCGGGATATTCGCGGTGAAGTCTTCCGGCGTATTGTGCTATCAGTCCTTTCCATGAGTTGGGAGTGGCAAGAAAAAGCGTATCAAGACGTGGCAGGTCGAATCCCTCACCGACGTATTGCCCGGTGGCTATCACTATCAACGGTTCGTCGGCTCCAATCATGTGGAGGCGCACAAGCGTTTCGCGCTTAACTTTGGCGGAGTCTGTGCCTACAAGGGTTACAATGTTAGGGCAGAAGGACTTACACTTTTCTGCCAAAATGCTTACGTGCTCTTTGAATTTGGTGAGTATGATAGGTGAACGCCCTTCGTCAAGGACAGTTTTAACATCATCAGCAATCAGATGGTTGCGCTGTTCATCCTCGGCAAGTGATGCGGCGACCTTAGTGAATGTGCGTTTTTCATCAGTCAGACTCCGATAGGCGGTGAATCGCGGAATGAGGATGCGTCTGAATGATTGCGATGCAATCTGAGTTTTTGCATCGGAAGTATATCGTATTGGCCCGCATTGCATGAAGATAATTGGCTGATGTCCATCTTTACGGATTGGCGTGGCAGATAGACCATAGACATACCGTGCATTGACCCGCCTTAAAACTCGCTCAAAGTTGACCGCAGATATATGATGACATTCGTCAACGATTACCATGCCATAATCCTTGACAAACATTTTAGCATCTGCCTCATCATCAAAGCACGACTGGATAAGGGCAACATCAATTTTGCCATTAAGAGAATTTTCGGTGGCACATAATGCTCCGAACTGCCGGAACTTCTTCTTTCGTCCCCGTCCTTTACTTTGCTCCGGTGGCTGAAAATCTGTGACAAGAAACTTTTCGAGTTCGCGCCGCCATTGGTCAAGCAGAGCTTTTGTGTGAACAAGTATCAGTGTGTTGACTTTCCGCCGTGCAATCAAAGCGATTCCTGCGACAGTCTTGCCAAAGGCAGTTGTGGCGTGAATTATGCCAGTATCGTGGCACATCAATTCCTCAACAGCGGCACCTTGTTCCGGGCGGAGCGTGCCGTTAAACGACACGTTGATATTGGTATCATTTGTCCGTTTATCGTCATTGCTGACTGAGGCGCCATGCAACTCGAAGAATTGAACGATGTCTTCATAACATCCACGCGGCATTAGCAGATAATCATCCGTGAGTTCTGAACAAGAGATAATCCGTGGAATGTTATAAGTTGGGAGCCTCATGCCAAGTTTGGCATAAAATTCAGGATTGCGGAACGCCGCGATGCGTTTAAGATGATTGACCGACTTAGCACTCAAGCCTTTCAAGGGAATATAAATGCCGTTGGCAAGGACCAATTTTATTGTTGTCGGAAATTCAGCTTTGGACATCGATTTCGCTGTCGGACGTTCCCACGGCGCGGACTCGCTTGTCTTCGATAACGCGCCCATTGGTTCTTGTGCGCAACGCGATGATATAGCTGCGGCCAATTCAAGAACCGTCATTTTCTTAACGGATTGCAGAAATCCCCATTGGTCGGCGTATGGCTTGAAATCGTCATTGACAAATACACTGTTGCCGTTCTTCCGTGCCCGGCCCTGCAATGGCAAAGCCACGAGATTCCCGAAGCCGCCGGTCGGCATAGTGTCTTGATTGGGGAATAAGCGGTCATAAGACTTGAACGACATTCTGCCATCGCGCTCCATCGCCTCAGTAAGAATTGCATTTCCAAGCCTACGCGCGTCACGGGCTTTAACTTCCTCTGCGAAGAAAATCCAGACGTGCGCACCGTTGCCCGAACGTGACCGCTCAGTATACGCCGGAATATCCCAGTCTCGACACACTGCTATATATGCTTTTACATCGTTCTGATAACCATGTTCGCAACTCTTGTCATCAAAATCGGCGCATAAGAAATTGCAACCGTCATTTGCTGTGATTGCATAAAGCCCGACAACGTCCCGACAATCAGGGTCGCGTCCCTCAAGATGGCGGTAAATATGTTTGTATGCCAGTGGCTCGAACTCCCGGTTCGGACATTCGGCGCATTTGTACTTCTTCTTGTCGCAATATTGCGATTGCCATTCACGTCGACACACAGGCTGATACCCGGATTTACCGGAATTCCTGCTCTCCCAACGACGAGCAAACACATCTTCACGCCCACGGAACAGACTGCGAAACAGATTGACACGCTCCTCCAATGACAAGTCAGACCGTGTGAAAACAGGTCTCGGTCGCCAGTCAATGCCATTGGCATCAAGCAGCGTCCGCAACCGTTCTATTTCGGACTTTAATGCGTTTATATCATCATGATTATCTTGCATACGCCTACTGCGACACGAACGGGTCGCTTTGCAAATGCAAAGATAATCAATTTATTGCAAATTTCCGGTCTAACACAATCAAGAGCCGCCCTGCGGAAGGCGACCCTTGAAGGGAGGAGAGAGGGAGAAAGGGGTCAGACCACGCGGAACACGTTGTTGTTTGTGCCCATCGAGTAGTCGTACATGAACAGGTCGCGAGCGAAGGCTTCGTAGTCGAAGTAGTTTGAGAGATTACCCATGATCCTGTCAAGGTCGTAGCACTCCTCGACGATGTGGCGGGCGAAGTCTTCTTCGCTGTCCCAGTTGCCGCAGTAGGCTTCCTCGAAGCTGTCGAGTTCGTCGTGAAACTCCATGTAGTCGTCCACGGCATCCAGATCGTACTTGTCGCACAGCTCGCAGTATTCCTTGATGTGGTCGAAGTCGTCCTCGTCGAATCCGCTCTCGCCGTACCACTGGCGGGGGAATCCCTCGAAGTCCTGGAACATCAGCTCCGGGTCGTCCTCGTCGGCGTGAATCGCCTTGCAGAAGTTGATGAACTCGTCGTAGTCGTCGAAGCTGCTGAGGTCTATCCACAGGCCGCAGAGCGAGCCGTCGTTGTACTTGCCGTAAGTACCGCAATAGACGGAGGGTTCGCCGTCGCAGGGGCTCTTGTGGTCGTTGATGGCATCTTCGAGTTCGGGGACAGTGAAGTCCAGTTCGTGGAGTCGGTCAACGACTCTTGGAGTGATGTTGAGTTCTCCGAATTGTAGTCTCATTACAGTTGAAATTGAGGGGTTTAACATAAGGTTCATTGTTTTAAGTTTTACACTGCCCCCAAAGTGCCTCCGGGCGGACCTATGAGGCAAGGGTGATAGCCGTTTTGCAGGCGAAAAGTCGTGCCAATGAGAGCAGAGGCAAGCTTGCTTGACTATGCCGAGTGCAGCCGACTTTGCGGTCCCGTAGGGCCGAAAAACGGAGGAACATGGAGTGCAAACCTGCCCTTGACGTTCCGCACGGAGGTAATAACTTTGCGGCGTAAAACTGGACAATGGGCCTGACGTGGTAGCCCGGAATGGAAACGCAGATGAGAACGGAAAGCAGGAGGGCTTGACTCACGGAGAGCGGCGTGCCGACGCGATTGGACTTCACCCGAACCAAGATGCCATACACAAGAGACCGGCGGCGAACCCGACGAGTATCTGCTGCGGTGCTTACGATTATGGCAAGTATGGCGGCGGTGTGCCTGTGGGTAGAGCAGCTTTGGAGATTACGACACCTTCAACTGCAAGGCAGCGCAGACGATGCCGACCCGATGTTACGGACTTCGCCCCCAAACAGAAGCGAGAGCGGAGAGGATGACTTCGCCCACGAAAAAATCAAGGAATACGGAGCGCGGCAAGTGCGTTCGGAACAAGATGCCGTTCCACAGAAAGAGTTTCACGACAACCGACTCCCGCAGGGCTACTGCGCCCACCGGGACATTTACCGCCACATCGGGAGTGCCACGAATAGGCAATCTCTACTTCGACCACGGAGCCGTCCTGTTCATCGGCTGCTCAATGGATAGGCGCAAACAAGTTTTCCGTTAGTCTGACCCCTCCCTCTCCCCTCCGTTTCTTGAAGGTGTCGCACTCCGCAGGGCGGATTGAAATTACATCTGCGTCATTTAATCTCTTAATTTTGCTATGTGAGAAATAATCTCTAACTTTGAGTCTAAACAATTCAACAACGAACACTAAGAATGATTGAAATCACAAGACTGCACGAGCTTAATCAATATGCTAATTTCGATACGTTTAGTTATCGAAACAAGGCCATTATACTTTATGATGACCATCGCTGCATCTTAACAGCATTATATGAAGCTCAGAGGTTAGGCATTATTGATAAAGAAACCAATCTTGTTACTTTTGATAGACATGATGACGCCCGACCAATTTATGAAAACTGGGAGTTGATTTCACAGTATACTAAAATAGGCATAGACAAAATATCTCAACGTGATTTCAAAAATTTTGTCGAATTTGACATTCGTGAATTTGATGATGATTGGGTTTGTGTAGGCATGGAACTCGGTCTCATAAACAATATTGTCAATGTAGGGAATGTTGACGGCGCTAATATTGATGATTGGGTTAATAGAATCTATATAGACAAGTTGGGACGAGAACATTTAGGCCAAGTAATAAATCATATTCCGGATGAACTCTCAAGAAATGGCGGTGCGTTAGGTGACAACGTCAGATATAAAGATTTCAAGATTGTTCGTGATATCCTCGGATATAATATCCCTGGTAAATCAGACGGTTTTACGGACGTTGAGACAAATTATGTACTCGATTTCGACCTTGATTGTTTTACAACAGATTGCCAAGGACGAACATTCGCTTGGCCAGAATCTATCTTCCAAGACATCTATGGATATGGAGACAATGGGGCCGGATACATAATGCAAGATATAATCAAGAGGGCGAAATTCATAACTATATGTCGGGAGCCGTCATATTGCGGTGGCATTGGTGAATCAAACAAAATTCTCGCTTACCTTGATAAATACTTTTTCCATGACTCTTTGGGGACGAAATCAATTTAATCGGGATTATGAACTGGGAGGGTATGGTGGAATAGAATGTAGTAGGATGAAGATGGGACTTCGCTGGCGACCTTTTGCCAGTAATTTGCCAGTAAAATAAAAGAAAAGCGACTTAACTATTGGATTTTCAATTAGTTAAGTCGCTTTTGGGGTGCCCAGAACAGGAGCATTAACTATGAACTGTATTGAATAGTGCTCATTTTTAAGTGAATGTCTATATTTGCGTAAAATGCTGTATCTCAACCGAATTAAACTAAATTGAATCAGTTCAAATTTCAATCAGACTCGAACTCGATTTGTTAAAATTCAACCTTCGCTGACAATTTGCTGACAAAAATTGTTGTATCTTTGTAGTGGCTTTAGAGCCTAAATATCAGTGAAGTAAACAAAGTTGAATTTAAACGAAACTCTCCAATGGCGACAATTAAACGCGCTTTATCGGCGAAGACAAATCCTTCGGGCAGGGCTGAAATCATGCTCCGAGTGTCCGTTTCCCATAGTGTATCACACCGTATCAAGAGCGGTCTCTTCATCAAGAAAGAGCTGTTCAAGGATAACAAATTCTCTAATCCTCGTGATCCGGAATTGAAGAAGGAAGTCCGCGATATTCAAGACCGTCTTGACGAAATCGAGAAGTTCCTTATTCGTATCTGTGAGGACACGCCTCTCAATAAAGTGACGAAGGACTTTCTTCTCACGCAGCTGGACTTGTTCCTTAATCCCCCTGTGGAGGATGCGCCAGTTGCGCCCGAAGTGACCTTCTTCGACATCTTCGAGGACTATATCACAAAAAAGAATATCTCCGAGTGGAGAATAAAGCATCTGCGCGTTCTCAAACGTGCGCTGATGCGATATGAACTCTATGTCCGCGCCAATGGTAACCGCCGGTATAAAATCAAACTCGATGACTTCACAGTCGATGACGTGAACGACTTCGAGAAGTTCCTCCGCAACGAACATAAGTTCTACAAAAAGTATCCGAAAATCTACGAAGCTGTACCGGCGGATACGCACTCTCAGCGCAAAAAGCCGAAGCCACACCCCAAGGGCGATAATACCATCGTCGGACTCTTCGGTTTGATGAGAGCTTTCTATCGCTGGTGCAGAGACCAGGAACTAACGACCAACGATCCCTTTGCCAAATATAACGGAACGACAACAGAGGTGTATGGCACTCCCTACTACATCTCCCTTGAAGAGCGCGACAAGATTGCCGACTATGACCTTTCGGCAAATCCATCGCTGGAGGCACAGCGTGACATCTTCATCTTTCAGTGCTTGATCGGTTGCCGTGTGTCCGACCTTATGGCTATGACTCCGGCAAGCATCATTAACGGAGCCATAGAATATATGCCGCAAAAGACCAAAGGAGAGCGTCCTCAGGTTGTCCGTGTACCGCTCAATGCACGTGCGAAGGCTCTGGTAGAGAAATACGCGGGGCGCGATGATTTGAAAGGTAAACTGTTCCCGTTTATCAGTTCGCAGAAATACAACGTGGCTATCAAGAAGTTTTTCACTGTATGTGAAGTGAACCGCATGGTGACTGTCCTCAATCCGACGACTGGTGCGGAAGAGAAACGCCCCCTCAACGAAATCGCAAGCAGTCACCTCGCTCGACGCACCTTCATTGGCAATCTCTACAAGAAAGTCAAAGACCCCAATCTCGTCGGCTCCCTCAGCGGCCACAAGGAAGGCAGTAAAGCATTCGCCCGCTACCGCGACATCGACGAGGATATGAAGAAGGAGCTTGTTGACCTCCTCGACTAAGTATTGAAAATTACTCGTAATCGAAGAATAATGCGTAAATTTGTGTCATGACAAAGAATATAACACTCTCTCAGAATAAAGAGTACCGTAGCTGGGTTAAGGAACTTAAGCAACGGTACCTTTCCGCCCGTCTTAAAGCATCCGTAGATGCCAACCGCACATTGTTGGAATACTATTGGAGCGTGGGGCGCGACATAGAAGACAAACAGTATGCCAACACATACGGCTCCAAATTTTATGAGACATTGAGCCATGATATGAGGTCTGAAATGCCCGGAGAGAAAGGCTTTTCAGAAGGTAACATACGGTATATGTATCGCTTCTACCAGCTGTATAATCAATTAATTGTAAATCTTCCGCAGAGTGCGGAAGATTTCAGCCAGACAAATCTTCTACAGGGTGTAGACGATTCAGACATAGCAAATCTTCCGCAGCTTGCGGAAAGATTATACAATGAGGTCTGCTCTATCCCCTGGGACCATCAACGAAGGATAATTGATAAGTGTAAAGGTGATGCGAAAAAGGCTCTTTTCTTTGTCCGTAAGGTTATAGAGAATAGCTGGGGCCGCGATGTGTTGCTGAATTTCCTCGGAACGGACCTGTATGAGCGTCAGGCAAAAGCCCTCACTAATTTCAGCAAAACGCTTCCGGCACCTCAAAGCGATCTTGCCCAGCAAACCACCAAAGACCCATACGTATTCAACTTTCTGGCGATGACGGAGGACTATAACGAGCGGGAACTTGAAGACGCTCTTGTCGCCAACGTGACGAAATTCCTTGTGGAGTTAGGCACCGGATTCGCCTATATGGGGCGACAGTATCGACTGCAAGTAGGCGAAAAAGAAATCTTCATCGACCTTCTGTTTTACAACACCCGCATACACGCGTATTGCTGCGTGGAATTGAAGACTGGCTCATTCGAGGCATCCCATCTTGGACAGTTGGGTCTGTATGTTACGGCAGTCAATCATCAGCTGAAGACTGAATACGACAATCCAACCATCGGATTGTTGATTTGCAAGGACAAAGACAATATCGAGGCTCAGTATTCATTGGAGGCATACAATCTTCCTCTTGGAATATCTCAGTATGAGCTGTCCAAACTTATTCCCAAAGAGATAAAGAGTTCTCTGCCCTCTATCGAGCAGATAGAATCAACGTTGGAGCAATTATCGGAGAATGACGAGGAGTGATATTTTCAACTCCAACCTACATTTTAGAATTTGATAGTCCCGATTCATCACGAGTCGGGACTATAAGTATGTGTCTGCCCCTAATTGAGAGATCAGATTTCCAGTCTATGCCCTTTGGATTAAAAATGGTGCTAAAACGGTGCTAAAAATGGTGCTAAAGCATCCTACATAAGACAAGCTGAGAAAAGCGAAAGTTGATGTCGGTAAAAATGTCGTTAAAAATGTCGCTAAAAATGTCGCTAAAAAAGTGTCTTGGGCCCAGATGAAGGTAACAATGAGGGTAGAAATGAGGGTAGAAATGAGGGTAGAAATGAGGGTAAAAAGAGGATTCAACTGTAAATTCAGCGGTAAAATCAACTGTAAATACAGTTGATTCGCCCTAATGGTTCCAAATGTGGTGTATAAACACACGATTTGGAGCCGTCACGCTTATTGTTCCTTAAACTGTAATCTATTTACACTTCGATGAAGGCGTCGTTTCGGAAGGTCGTATGCTCATTGTTGAAAACATAACCGAGCTGATTGGAAACACAAAGAGTGTTCCCAATCCTAACATCCACATTATAATGGGAATGCCCATAAATCCAATATTCTATATCGCTCTCTTTTATAAAGTTCTCCAGCTCAACGATAAATGCCCCATTCGCCTTACTGTCCTTGAACTTCGGGCACTGCATTCTGAATGAGGGCACATGATGGCTTACCACAATCTTATGTTTAGCATTGCTGGCGGCTACTGATGATTTTACAAAATCAAGACACTTCCTGTGTTCTCTGTTGAAATCCGCGAATGTCAGTAAGTCATCACCATACATTATACGTCGGAAATCGGAGATTACCCGCTCTGTGAAAGCGGCTTCTTCACGAGGAATTTCCGACCAGAGAGTCGAAACTATGATGTCGGTGTCTCCTATGGAAATGACACTGTTGTAGTACGCGGCGACATTATGGCGTATTTGATGTATGTATCCATTGTCCAGGGTCGTAATATCAAAATATTTGTAGAACTCATGGTTGCCCATCGCAACTATGACCTGTCTGTAATTCTCGGATGCCCAGTCCCAAAAAGGATGTTGGCTGTAGTTCTGATCTCCTAAATATCCTATATCCCCGGCAAGGATAAGAATATCACCCACTACTTTGAGCGGATTATGTTTGAGATAACTTGCATTCTCGGCAAATTCAAGATGCAGGTCTGATGCGTATTGTATCTTCATTATTCCTCCACAAATAGAATTTCCAACTGTTCGAGCAGTTGCCCGACAAGCACAGGCTCTGCATCGAGAGCTTTAGCCAACGCCGGAGCGAGATTATCATAATCGCTTCTGATTGCTGCAACAAACTCCCTTACACATTGCACAACGGACGAAGGCGCAGAAACATTGCCATCTTCCACTATGACCATGCTTTTCATTACGTCAGAGCGATGTTTCTTGATATTGCGTGTATTCACGTGCAGTCCCCGCGCTTTGTCCGAAAGGAGGTTCAGATACGCTTTGGCTTTAAGCGCAATCAAGGCTATCGGAGATGCGTGTCTGATTCCATCTGTGAGCGCACTGTTGGCTATTGTGAAATGATAGAAGTCATCATCCATTATGATTGCACTAAGGCTCGATATATTTCCGTCTATCGGCAGCGGTTCTATAACCAAACCAAGAGGTTCCCCAAGCACATCGGGATGTCGTGAAAGAAGTTCTATCATCTCAGGATAATCAGGCTTGCCTTCGACAAAACGATACAGTTCGTATTTTGTCGGCTCCCCGGCTTCTGACTTGCGTCGTTCCGGACGATAACCGGCTTCTTTGATAAAATCCCAGAATCTTTGACCAAATTCGGGAGTCATGTTCTCTACGATAACAATCATGTCGATGTCGTGAGTGGCACGGGGCCTGACTACAGTGCCGGTCATGGCTATATCGCAGGCGGTGCCGCCTATAATTACATAATTTTCCGAAAATTCGGCAAACGCCTCTTTGAATTTGTCTAATCCGACCATTTCACTTGCTTAATCAGTTGTTCTACTTCTTCCTCTACTCTCGGATCCTCGTCATGGTTCAGCGATAACGCCAGCGACAGTCTATCCACATATATTTCAGTTTCGCCTTTGCGACATACAGGCGGATATTTCCATATCTCAATTATTATATTGCCGTCGAACTCATTGGGGTTTACCACCGAGCCGTCAGTATCCATCTCTTTGAAATCTTTGCCTGTCATCATAACCCATTGCTCCGCATCAGGGTTAAGAGCGGTATAATGAGCCAGTGCGTTAATACCGCAGACCGGAAACTTCCTTTCAGTGTTCAAGGCATCACAGTAAATTCGTCGGTCAACAGGATTGACAACATACTTTCCAGCCGCCTCCCATAATTCTTTTCCACTGTGCTTGAAACTGACAGTTTTGCTTCTGGAATCCAGTGCAGTCTTAACGCATAATCCCAAATCTGACAGGCAAGTAAGGCCAAAAGATACACTCTCGTATGAATACGGCATCAGTGATGCAATGGCTTTAGTCGATTTGCCCGCGATGCTCTCTACCTGAAGATGATACAGAAGCAGGTATTGTGCCACAGGTGTAAGCTGAGAGGGAATCTTCCTTGACGATACCTTCTCCATAGCCACCAACATCGGAAGATTAGCATATTTTTCAGACATCACAAAATAGACATCCTTCTCCATAAGACGTTGACGCTCATACGTCATTGCCGGAGCAAGGATAAAGACAACAGGCATTCCGAACAACTGTGTCAGCCGTTCGGAAATGATTGCACATTTGCGAGGCGTAGGGTTGGCACCTTTTGGCTTTACGAACAATAGACGGGCATCTCTGAATGTGCCGTCATAAAAGTCATACGAGAGTTTCTCTCCCATATTAAGACCACTCAACTCGTCTGCGGAACGCTTGACGAGCTGAATCCTCTGTCCGATTATGTTGAGTTGAATATCTTGCATTGTTTTTGCTATATTTTAATAGTGTATTAAAACGATGCAAAAATAGCGATAATTTATGGAACTACAAAATTATATACTCTCGAAATGGCTTATTACAACATAATGAAAGCGGCAAGAGGCTGAGCGGTCTGCATTGTTGGCGGCGGTTATGCCGTCAACAAGGTGACGGTGAGCCGTAGTTCACTGACACCTTTCGACCGCATCGCGCCTACGGGCAACTGCGGAACACCGAGAACCGGCAACGCCTCCGAGGATTGGCAACGGCTTCGCTGATGCCGCCTCTGAGACTTATTGCCGTTCCTCCGTGTTCTTTTTCGCTGTTGCCTGATATGGACTATATCGACCGCCCGGCCACTTACCACTTGTTTCAGCAGTCCACGGGGCGAGACAGTGATAATCCGCCTTCCTGCGTTGTCGGCTCATCACAGACTCGCCCTGCCGGGACTGTTCAGTTCCATTTTTTTAGTACCTTTTTGTTTTTCAAGATAAATCATATCACGCAATGTTACCCCTTCCTCAATAATCGGAGCGGGGTAATTATCCGTGAAGAAATTTGGAATACGATGAGAATAGGAATAGCCACAAGATTTATAGAATCTCAGTGTTGAAGGAGTTTCTCCTGTTCCAAGAATGAACCTTTTGTTTGAATGCTGTGATTCGACATATTCAAGCATCCGACGGCCATATCCATACCGTCTGTATTCAGCATCGACGGCAATATTTTTTATTTCAACAGTATTAGGATCAAGTTTGACGGTTACACAAACTGCTATCGGCTTATCATTAAATAAGCCGACATAAAGGGTTCCCGAATCAAGATAACGGCCAATCATCGTTTCTGATTCATCTCCTATCAAAAGTAGAGGCAGATATTGTTCTTTGTCATTATCAACCTCGGTGATTATAAGGTTGTCATCGGTTCCCATATTGCAAAATTACAATTTTTATTCTGAATATAGCTCGTAAAAGGCTAAAAAACTGAACCTGATATGAGTTAGTTAGTAACAGGAATTGAAAATACCTCATTTTCGACAATATCGGACAATTCAAAAATCGACATTTTCACTATAAACATTTCCAAATTATTGTCCAAAAATTATGGCAACACTAAACGCTGTTATCGTCCCCGCCAAGGCGCTCAAAGGTGGCAGACACAAAATCAGAATCTCGGTAGCCCATAACGCAGAAACGCGCTACCTCGTCACCAACATCATTATCGACTCAGCCAAAGAGTTTAGGAACGGAACCATCGTCAAGCGCCCTGACGCCGCAATCCTCAACACGAAGCTGCGTGGTATCATCCAGCGCTATCAGGACATCGTCGACGAGATGCCGTATGCCTCTGCGCTGTCATGCGCTGAGCTAATCTGTCAGATAAAGAACGCGGGCAATGACAGGCACCGCACGCTCAGGTCGGTATATGACGAAATGATGGAAAGCTCGAACATAAAACCGACGTCCCGCAAAATTTATGAGGGCCGATGGAATGTTCTCGGAAAAATCGTTGACGCAAATATGCTCATCGAGTCTTTTAACCATATTACAGTCTTGAATGTCATAAACGGGCTGAAAAAGAGGTGCGTGTCTGGCGCTACCATCTGTAACTACCTCATGTTTATCAAGTCGATTATCAACTACGCAAAAAAGCTCGGTTATGCGCAATATAGGGTCGACCCGTTCGTTGGTATTCAGATACCACAGGCCGAACGCCGGGATGCATGGCTGAAAACAGAAGAGATAAGAAAAATACGAGACCTTAAAATCAGCAGCCGTATATCGCGAACTTATCGCGACATATTCATGCTGTCGTATTATCTCGGTGGCATCAACCTCGTTGACCTGTCAAAGATAAATTTCAATGAACAGACAGACACTATTAAGTATGTCAGAACGAAAACAGAAAATCGGCCTAAAATAAATAAGTATGTAGAGTTTGACATACCGGAAGAGGCTAAAGAGATTATTAATCGTCTAAAAGACAAGGAGGGTTTCATTATAAAGAATAAATATAGGCACGTAAATAATTACATTGGGAGAGCGTTAATCCGCATCGCAAAGATGACCGGCATAAAGAAGATCATCTACTACTCGGCGCGCAAGTCGTTCGCTCAGCATGCCTGCGACCTCGGAGTGAGCAACGGAGTCATCGACTACATCCTCGGCCATAAGCTCGGCAGCGGCGGCACGACTCTGTATCATTACATCTCTGTCACTCCCGCACAGGCCACGGCGGCTATCAGGCTCGTTTTGGATAATCTGAAATAAGTGCTATCTTTGTTCCCGTTCTGGGACAGCGCCCGGAACGGAAATGTTTTTGCGGCTCAGACGTTGTGAAACTCTGAGCCGTTTTCTTGTTCATTCAAATATTTGTGCTATCTTTGCGGTATCAGTAAGCTCTCTTCCATTGTGAAAGGTCTTATTGGTTTGACTTTGGCGAGGGGGTGGTTCCCCTCGCCTTTTCTTAATCCTTCAATCTCAGTTATCATGTATTCCTCTCCACAAATTGACAACAGCTTTGATAAGTATGATGAGCTCAGACTCCACATGGAGACTCTTCATAAAGCTCATCTGATAGAGTTTGACATTTCTCTGCGCATTCTCTGCCCGCTCGAAAAGGCCGGAATAAGAACGCTGGGAGATCTCGTAAAGCAGACGAAAAAAGAATTGAGAAAGATTGATCAGCTCGGCAAAATATCCGTCGATAAGCTTGAACGGTTTCTGGCTGATCAAGGCTTGTCGCTCGCGAAATAGAAAAGGGCTGCCTCGCGACAGCCCGGAGCGTAACACATCATCATAATTACATCATCGTAGACGCTCCGCAACTTGTTACTGTCGAAAGTATAAAAAGTTCGAACTAATGTTAAGAGCCGCGTTTCTCAACGTGGCCCTTACTCTTAGCGTAACCTAAAACAATTTGCAAAAACCTTAATCAATTGTTTTCGGAAAATAAACACTATACATATGGTTGATGTAAAAATAAGATACCAGAAAGACTGGAGCCGGAACGACTCCCAGGGTGTCAGAGCTTTCTCGACAGGGTAGGGCACGCTGACTTTCACGGAATCGATGGCGGACTGATACACGGTGTCGGTCAACTCTTTTACACGGTAACGGTCGCGGTATTTGGTGATCATCACCGTGTCTCCTTTTTGAAACACAGCCACGGAGTCGCGCATTATCACGGAATCTACGCGGACTTTCGCGGAATAGAGTGTGTCAGTCCGCGAAACGGCGCTCTCGACAGGGACATACACCTTGCGGGTGCATCCGGTGGCGAGAACAAGCAGACATATAAACAGCGCTATCTGTTTCATATCTTCGAATATTCGGGGATGGCGTCGAAGCAGGGGCACTCCTTGACGCGCTCCCACGGGTCGATAATTCCGTTGTGGTTGGTGTCAGTCGAGGCGATGTCGCGGTGCCCCATGATGCGGGCGTTGGGATAGCGCGGTCTCAGCTCTTTGAGAAGCCTTAACAGCGCGGCTTTCTGGGCTGGTGTGCGGTTGTCGATGCCGCGCCCCTTGCTGTCGATGCCGCCGATATAGGATATGTTGATGATATGGTCGTTGTGGCCTTTGACGCCATTGCTCGGCACGGCCTCACTGAGGGCGTTGACAACGTTTCCGTCAGGCTCGATAATGTAATGGTAGCCCGGCACGCTCCAACCCAATCCTCCGGCTGCCTTGCTGCGGGTGTGGTAGTCGACAACCTGCCGGGCGTTCTGAGTCTGCGACCCCGCTGTGCAGTGGAGGACTATCGCGTCTATAGGACGCCCGGCTGTTATTCCGAGGCTCGACCATGTCGACGGCCCGACAATCCCATCGGGAATCAGCCCGTGACGAACTTGCCACGACTTTACGGCCCGCTCTGTGTCGGTTCCGAATACGCCGTCTGCAACTATACCGAGCTTCTTCTGTAATGTCGTGACGTCGGTGCCACGACTTCCTTTCTTAATTGTGTTCATATTGTTCATGTCCTTGTTTTATGTCTGAAAGGTCAATATCAAAGTGGCGCTCGGTCTTGTCAATGAGAATCTTCTGTGCTATTTTCGCCCATTTTGCATCGTTACAACTGCTTTCGTTCTCGCATATCGACCATAGTTGCCAAAAGCAGATGGCGCCTGCGGCAACCTTTGTAAGGTCTGCTGGCAGTCCGTCGGTGATATAGCGCTGCATAAGATAGGACATGATGATTAGCGCCCATGCCTTCAGAACGGTGACTATGACCTTGCCGAAGTGTTGAGACTTGAATTTCTTTCCGTCCTTGCTCACTCTATCGGGGTGGGCCTTCCGGGCGCGTCTTGACAACTGCCATGCTGTATAGCAGTCGGCGAAGATTATGAGCGTGCAGATGATAAGGTATGGTAGCGTCGGTTCGAGAATCGCTATGACAGCTCCCAGCGCCGTGAATATCCATCTGAGTGCTTCTGATTGATTCATGACTTTATGCGTGTTAGGGTTTGACAATCGAGATTAGCGACCCCAGCGAAGCACCGACGAATGCTCCGAGTGTATCAGCGCAAATGTCGGCCCAGTCCCATCTGTTACCTACGGCGCATTTGTCACCGTATTCTTTGCCTACCCCGATGGCCATGCCTGCGATATATCCTGCAAGCCAAGAGTTGAGATAGCGGGCTCCGAGGGCCGACTCAAAGGCTGATGTCGCAAACGAGATGACGGCACACGCCGCGAAATGCTTTATTTTGTCACTGTGGAATTCCATTATTATCTGTTTTTAGCCAAAAATAGTCCAGGAAATGCCACATTCGACAAACTTCAGGAAAAATCAGGAATGCCAGATAGCCTAAAATACAGTTCTCTAAGTGGTTGCGTAAAAATCGAGATGACGCAAGCCATTTCGGCAAGCGCCATCTCAAAGGCGTATTGAAGCAATCACGGTTCTTCTTCCGGGCGTGCTGTCAGGTTCTCGATGGCGCGGGCTTTGCACTGCTCGATATAGGCGAGATAGTCGGCGTAGCCGTCGGCGGATTCTTTCTCGCGGGCAAACTGGATCTCTTGCCCGGTTGTGTAACGCTCGGCGATGAGGCGCTCGGTTTCGGCGCGATACTGCTCCCGGGTGTAGACGGGAATGTCGTCGGCGCTGAGTTCCTCGAAGCTTTCGGCGGTGTCGCCGGGGAGCGCGCCATGGAGTGTTCCGACGGCACCTGTTGAGATGCGGCGCAGCTTCTTGCCGTCACTGCTCTGCCATATTCCGTTGACTTTCTGTATCATGATTGAGAATTTAGAATTTAAAGTTTAAAATTGTCTTATGGTGTTGTGAATGATATGTTTTTTGCTGTTGCGGCGGTGAGGATCTGCTGCCACTGTGCGAGTTCTGCGGGTGTAAGCGCGGCAACAGCCGGGTTGGTGGTATCGCCTGTCAGCTTTGCGAAAGTGTCGGCATGGACTGTTACGGTGATGACGTCGGTGTGTGCTGTCGTGCGGTTCTCGACTAAGTAAGATATGCTGTCGGAAGATATAAGCGGGCTCTGGGCAAACGATATATTTCCATACAGGTTCTTTATTCTTACCGTCTCAAGCTCGAAACACTTGCCGAATGTCCCATCCCAGGTATATGCGTCGGAAACGTGTGCTGGAGCTTTCATAACATTAATTATCTCCCTCAGTTTATAGCAATACTCAAAAGCGCTTCGGGTGTTTGGTTCAAGCTGAACACCCGACGAATAATATTGAGGAAGCCTTACAACTTCAAGGATTCTATTCCAACTAAACAGATTATTTATCTGAACCCAATAAGCTCCTGAGGATGGCGGCAGATTCGTTCTGAACTGCGCAAATCCATAGACAGTAATCTTTTCGCCATCCAATCTAACACCATTCGACGTATACCTGTAAATATCCATCGCCTGCTGATACGTAATGTCGGTAAGGCCGTTCAGCTCAAAATAGCCGGTGCTTTCGTTGTATTGCCCGACAGCTATCGGAGGATTTCTGACATGGTCGATACACGCATTGTTCCAGCTGTCGATAAAGCTCTGTGGCGGGCGTGTCCATTTGGCATCCGCAGTCTCGATAGCCGATCTCTCAGCCGCAGTAACCTCTTTGAAGTCCGCGACAGTTTCATCTTCCAACAAAATCTTCTGTGTCCAGAACTGATGGAAATTCGTCGGCTTCGCCTGAGTGAAGGAATTACCCCCCCCACATAAATTACTGATTCTCCGTTAGTTGTAATTCTTTGATTTATCATAGTTCTTAATCTGTAGCAAATGAGATATACTTTGAAGTCGCTGCTGTAAGCACTGCGGCCCATGCTGTTTTCTCTTCATCGGTCAGAGCCGCCGCGGCCTCGTTGGTTGTGTCGCCCGTGAGCTTCGCGAAGACATCGGCATGGACGGTGACAACCACCGGTTTTTCCGCCGTGATCGCCGTCGACGCATTGTCAACGAGATACTGCATTGTGGCCAATGACAGCTTCGGCGACCATTTAAGGCCGAGATTATAGCGGAGTCCTTTTAGCTGAAATGATTCGAGCTCGGCACAGTCGCGAAAAGCGGTACCCCATGAGGCCCAGGAATCGGTGCTGTCAATAATTGCGGGTATAATTTCCTTTAGCTTTAAGCAGCCATGGAATGCATCCTGCATGTTTGACACCCATACGCCCTGCAAATCATTTGTCGAAAGGCGTGCCACCTCAAGGTTTGACAGGCCGAAGAACGTGCCGCGGTAACTTAATTTGTCGCCCGCTGTCGTGTGGAGGCTGCAAATCACAGCCCTCAGAGGCTTGCATTGGCTTATAGCGCCAGCGGGGCTCACACTTGGAGTCAGGCGATGGTTATAGGCGTCCACCGCCTCTTCATAGGTGAGCCAAGTTTTATTACACCAATATGGGTGCGAAGCATCCGGAGCATTTTCAGGATCATACTTCGCGGTCACAGGCCGACTGCCATGCGATCGGTTGCCAATATTTCCCTCCGAATTAAACATATCGTTGAACACCGCCCGCTTCGCCGAGACGGTGACATAGAGCCCGTCGGTGGTGTTGGTCTCGCTCTCGATAACTACGTCGGTGGTGTCTTCGAGCTTGGTCTGCTTTGCGTTGAAAGCGCTCGCGAGAGTTTGGTCTGATGAAAAGCAAGCGTCTGTCGCCTTACCGTTGGAGTTTATCCATAAGACGTGCAGCTCCAGCGGCTCATCGCCGTCGAAGTCGTAGACAACAGCGAGGGTATCGTAACTGCCCGAAGAGGTGCGACTGATAACCGTGCCCCGGAGCAGGACGCCCATGTTCTCCCACTCGACGATGTCGCCGTTGCGTATCTTGTTATGCTCGGCCCCCGACCACGACAGAGTGCCATTGTCGACGGCGGTAAGCGTGATGGAGTGTGTGCGGCTTAGCTGTTCGATTTCGGAGTCGAAGAGCGGTTTGAGGGTGGTCGCAGTCTGCGACACTTTAACTCCGAGATAAAGGCGTCCATCGCATATGTAAAACTTATCAACGACGGCTGCGCTGTCTTCCGGCTCCCGATAGGGCGGATCGCCGCCGATGTTTATCTCAAGAAACTTGTTGAACTGCGTCGACCAGACGCGCTTTCCGACGAGCTCGGCCGGGATAGGGTCGTCGTCGGGGTCGGAGGTGAGGACGGCGGCGAACGGCTCGACCTGTCCGCGCCTGTTCAGAACCGACAGCGCGTTGGTGTTGGCAAGGATTCCTTTAATCAGATCGACAAGATCGGTACCGTTCCAGTAATACAGTCCGCCATCGGTTGCGCAGACATATAGTTTCCCTCTGACAGGAATACGTCCGCTGCCGCTTTCAGGCGAGTCTCCGAAAACAGCCTCGTCAGACCAATCGCCATAAGCCTGAATGACAGAGACGTCTGTGTTCGGATTCGGCAGCGTGGAGGTTCCAACGAGATAGAACCGTTTCCTTGTCGAATCATAAACGACGCCATACCCCTCGTCGGTGGAGCCATGATAAACGGTCAATGGGCCGGAGGGCTGGGCTAATATAACACCTATATCGCTTCTGACAGAATGGATTTCGACGACATCGTCGAGCTCCGCAAGTTTAGGTTTGAGTTCCGTCTTGAGCTCGTCAACGCCGCTCTTGGAGAGAATGAGATTCCTGAGTATTGAAAAGACTACTCTCTTTCCTCCGTGGACTTCGAGGTTATCAGTATCGGCCAACGCTGTTACGGGCGTCAGCTGATCTATAGTCCGCGAGTTTGTCCGTATGGACGAGAGCACGGCGCTGACGATGCTCTGGAGTTCGTCGGATGTAATAGCCATACTTATATAATTATGCGGTTAGTAGTTGAGGATATTGATCTGTAATTGTCGCTATCGATACGGCGCATGGCGGCGTGATTGTTTTGCTCAATGACAGGGTCGAGGTTGACAGACTGTTGCAACGTCTGATTGAACACGAAACTATTGACCCCGTCAAGCTGGACAGAGATCTCGGGTACGTTAGATTCTTTGCGCGAATACTTTACGCCGTCGAAATAGACGTGAGAGCAAACAAGTATTCTGTTAAGCATCTCACCGAACCACACCGGGACACCCATGCTGCCGCCGAGAGTAAATCGTTTCTGAGTCGACTCAAGTCCGTAAAGTTGTGAGATGTCGGCCAGCTGTGTGACAAATTGTTCGCTTTCTACGCCGAACGTCCAATTGCTGTCCTTAAATCCGCCGGGGACGCGGAAATCAAAATAATATTGCATCCCGTCAATGAAGAACACAGCATCGGTGCGTTGACGGTTATTGTTCATTGAATACTGAATGAGCGTAGTCTTGTCAAGTATCCTGGCGTCGTCTGTCACCATGAATATCTCGCTGCGGCCATAGCCAAAGATGCTCACAGAATAGATTCCGGGAGACAACGAGATTGTTGTAAAATATAACGTCGTTGACGAGTTGATATTCCATGTGTTGAACTTTATCGTATAGAGCGGAAAATCTGTTTCTTCGTTATTGACATTGGCATGAATCGACGTCCCGGGCGCAGCTAACACTTCCAAAAGGATTTGGTCAGTTGTCGAGAATGTCTGAATATATTCGCTATCTATTCCATCAGCCTTGCGGTTGATGAAAAACAACGGCGTGAATGGGCTGACAATCATAGTTCTATATCTTTTATGATGAGTTTATACTTAGCGCTCTCTGCTTTGGCATACTTAACGTCTGTCTCCTTAAGAAAACCACGATAAAGAACACCTCCGTCACTGACCTCGATAATCTCGTTGAAGTCGGAGAGATCGTCGATTTCATCTGTTGAGAAGTCGATAACTCCGCAGGTAGCTATAGGTGTTTTGAGTTCTATTTCCGACGACATGGACTCTCCGTCTATCGTGATAGAGCTGTTGCCTGTAGAAGATGCGAAAGAGAGAGTAAGATTTTTTGCTTGCAGCCCTATGTATCCGGCATTGGCGTGCACGCATGCCATGGGAGAGAATGCCCCGTTAAAGACCTGATTGGTCAATGCTCCCTCAACTGCGAGTGTCCTGTCCGGCACGAGTGTGCCGTTCTGATACTTGCACAGAACGAAGAACACATCTTTGTCACTCGTTGAGTCGGTGGTGTCTTTGCCGCGCTTCTGGACTGCGAATTCCAGTCCGTAGCAGTCGGCGCGATACTTGCTCAGTAACGACAATGTCTTGTCGCTGACACTGCATCCGGTCGAGTAGGTGCTGTTGAAATTGAATTCATCGCGCCCGTTGATGCTGTCGTAGTCTTTTTTGTCATAGCCGATCGTCACGGCGGAATAGATCGCGCCTGAGTCGATGCTGTATTTGATTTCCCGGCAATTGTCAATCCTCCTGACGGGAGCCTCATTGTCGAACAGTTCGGAACGGTGGACGAAATAGACGGTCTGACTTTCTTTGCCGATGCCAGCGGTATCTCCATTAAAAAGTTTTGGTGATAATGGCTCGTCGTTAAACTCATCGAAGTAATAGAGATTCGTCTGGCTTAATTGCGCTATAGTGAACACCGTGTCTGTCCTGGCATGTAACCCATCGTCGTTGTAGTTCTGCCATCCTGACCAATACAGATATAACCCGCCTGAGAGTGGATCTTGATACAGGAATCTGCCGAGCCGAGCTACGTAGACTATATTGTCACCACTTATTGCACCGGGATAGGTGCCGGTCTGATAGGCAGTAACAGAATATACGTATTTTCCGCAGCTCTCATGGCGTATAAATCTCGGCGGTGTCGGGTCTCCGAGATAATAGACATATCCGAAGACTGTAGACATCCAGTCGCAGAACTCATTGAACGATGAATAGAATTTGGCCCCAGATATGTTACGGGCGCTTTCGGCTGCCAATAAGCGCGTGTAGGCTATTCTGGAATCGTGAGGGCTTATGGAGACGCCGACATTGACTTTTCCGTCTGCAATGCGCCTGAGCAACGCGGTAACTACAGCCTCTGCCGTCAGCACCGGGATGTCTACACTCCCGCCTCTTCCTATCCAGCTGAACGTGAATTTGCTGTTGACGATGCGGAATGTGGCGCTCTGTGCTGAAGAGGAATATGTGGCGTCGATAATGACCTCGTCGCCGACGCTAAGCGCGATTGTTCTCTTGCCGGAGGCGGCCATATGGAAAAAATCCTCGCGCTTTTTCGCTGACCATATCCACGAACCATTCTCGCCATACCATACTATGCCGGAGATAAGCGCCCATTGTGATGACGTTGGATTAGGGCGATAGGCGTTCAGTGCAGACGGGTCATTGAACACGCCGACGAAACTGTCGTATTTCGACGGGCTCATCAATGCCAGCTGGTTACTGCCTCCTGTAACGGAGCCTGTGATGTAGGATCCGTTACGGCGAACTTTAACATTGACGCTGACACCATCGCTGCCAAAGCTGTCGGTGCGCCATGCCAGCTCGAAGTCGAGTGTCAGAGTGATGTCCGCTACGGCTTTGAAAATATAGCTGTTTGCATCCGTAGTCTGATCGTCGTTCCAATCGAGGACGCGGTTGATGGTCAGCTCCGACCCGACATTCCCGATATATGGCAGCTCTCCTTTGTTCACCGTGACATTCATGTCGGCGCAGTCGTCATATTGCTCTCCCTGAGTAAACTCGTAGGTCAGTGTCTCCAGCATCGGCACGCGATCAAAATACAGCATATCGTCGCGGGCTATGTCATTGTCGACAACAAACTCATATTTGGTACTTTTATTTGCTTTTATGAGTGCCGACAGGCTGTTGTCAACGCTGTTGATTTTGAATGTATGGTTTTCCCATGAGGCAGTCGAGAAATCAAGCGGGCACCCGAATACTTTATTGTATTGCCATCTGTCGTCGATGATACGCACAGACACTGACGCCTGAGCGTTCAATCCGTCTTTGAGATACAACATCCTGAGCATTTCCCCGGCGCGGTTGACAAATTCGAACTGTGACGAGAACGAGCGAACGACTCCGTCGTATCCGGCGCGCTTGTATGAGCATTTAATGCCGTCCCAGTTTCGGAGGTCATCGTTTTGCAGCTCGTAGTCGGCGCCGTTGATATGTAAAATGTATTTCGTGAGCATTTTTGCGTCCGTTGTTGTGTCGGAGGCAAATGTAAGTCAAAATGACCCTGATTCAGCGAAATGCACAAAATCCCGCTCACTAATGGTAACGCATAATTCACGTTAACTCATTGCTATCGTGAATTATGCGCGCTATGTCTGTCAAAAATCGAGTTATCTGTCTGCTATTTCGACAGAGTTCAGGCAGATCAGATGATGCAGATAAGATTCTCAACCTTGAAGCATCGGAACGCCATTTTCTCAGTGTCGAAATATGCCATTGTCTTATATGAGGGCTTGGTCATTTTCTTACCTCCGAGAGTAGCGCCGGCAGAGATGTTTCTGAGCGTCCCGGAGGCTTTTCTGATTGTGCCGTCGGATTTGGAATAGTAGAATGATACAACTCCATTGCGCATAGCCTTGGCGAGACGGTAAAGCTGCCAGGCTTTGATCATACAGAGTTGCCATGTCTGGCGTGTTGTTTTCCAGAGCTGCCATGCATATTTCATAACTCTCACGCGAAAATTGCTTTTCTTTTCCATAATCAAGGGGGTAAATGGTTTGACTTGTATTTTATTTGATACTGTAAGTTAGTAATATATAGCTGATTGTGCAAATTTTAAAGCCACCTTTTCTCCACCTTAACGTTTACTGACATTTAATAGTCAAGAGCTTTCGCGAGTAGCTTCCTCCCAGCCGATACGCGGCTTTTCACAGTGCCGACAGGTATTCCGGCCTTCAGGGCGATTTCGTCGTAGCTATAGCCCTTCGCATAGAGAAGAACGCATTCGACGCATTGGGATTTCCTCGCGCATTTTCTTATTGTCGACAATATGCTCTTCACTGAGGCCCGTTGGTCGGCAAACTCTTCATCACTATATGGGTCATAGTCACCATAGCCAGTGAAAAGAACGCACTTGCGACGGTTATACTGAGTGATGTAGGTATTGGCCATGATAGCCAGAGCCCACGGTTTGAAATTCACCCCGTGATTGAATCTGCGGGCATTGCTGAGACATTTGTAGATAGTCTCGCTTGCGAGGTCGTCGGCGTCTGCCTCGTCGGAATAATAGCGGTGAGCTTTCTGCCTGATCCATTCAGCGTGCCTGACGACGAGATCTTCGACGTCCATCACTCCGGGAAACTGGAGTTGAACATCTTCCGCGCGATGTCGCGCTCACGTTCGCACTGGGCCCTCATCACCCGGGCGGCATGATGAAGCCGGTCTATGGCCGCATCAATATCAGGCCTATGGATAAGATGCCGGCGAAGTATCAGTAACTCTGACAGGATTCTGTCACACTTTCTCTCGATAAGCTCTATTCTGTGAGAGCGGTGTCTGTTTCTCAATTTGTTCATAACACGTTGCTTTTTGCAATGTGTTACTGATAAAGCCTATAAAAGTGCGGTCGAGAGTGAATTTTGTCAGTCCAAATTAAAAAAAACCGTGCCCCGGAGGACACGGCAGAAAAAACATTTTAGAAACCTACCTTGTGGCAGCTTTTGTCATGCTCGTCCGTCAAATGGATGCGCACTATGTCAATTCATTTTTTTTATTCATAGCGGCGAGCTGCGCCTTTATTTCGCGATTATATCGGGCAACAAGGAGCGCATAGATGGTTGCTTTCATCGTTTCCGTGTCAATCTGGAATTTGAAGAAGGCTATGAGTGCTGCGGTCTGTTCGTCGAAAGAGCGGCGGATCTCGGCTGCATCACCGTCCGGGTTATGGCTGTTCTCTTTTGCGCGCGCCTCAGCTTGCCGTGCACGTGCGAGCTGCGATTTTATTTCAGCAGTAAGCCGCTCGTTGCTCATCTTTGCCACGCCGATGCCCAACTGCTCCATAATATTCCGGGTAGTCTCATACTTTTTGATTCTGACAAGTTCGAGGCATTCGGAGAAGATCGACATCCTTACCTTGTTTCTGATGAGCTCTTCGATATTCGAGAGATATGACTGTGCGCCCGCTCTGTCGGAAAGCTCTCGGTATTCAAAGACAATATCGCGTATGGCCGCGGCCTGCTTCTGCGGCGACGCTATTTCATGGCGCCCCAACAGGACGCCTGCGTCGCCGCAGATAAGGTCGACAAACTGGCCGATAGTCAGTTCTTCAAGCTTCTGTTTCATATCTTCGACTTGAACAGTTCATATTGGGCGTCGTAGGCGTCGGCGTGCTGCTGCTTAATCTGCGCTCTTAGAAGATTGGCAACTTCTGACACGCCGCGACGCACTTCCGACAAACCTCGACGTATCTCTGTGTCGTCGTATGGTTTGGGTGTGGGCCGTTCGACGAGTCCCGACGGCATATCCAATACGGGGCCGGCGATATTGCCGTAGGTTATGATGTCAGGTATTACGGCGGCGCCGGCGGGGATTTCGCATAGGGTAGGCCGGTCTGGGGTAATCCACGCGGAGTTGTCAAAGAGCACAAGCTCATGACGGCCACCGTCGCCTACAATTGCAGGGCCTCCCGGGTGAGAGTCGGTGCCTTTGGCGTATTTTGGTAGAGGTGTGGCAAGGATTGTCGCCATTTGCATGGCTCCTAACGCGCCGACGACAGCCATCATCGGTATAGCAGCAGGCCAACCGGGTTCTACCCATAATTTCATTAAGGAAAGTGCGGTAGCAATCCCCGTTTGAGCAAGGCTGTTCAGCTTGTCAAAGACGGCTTGTTTTTCCTTAATCTTAGCTTTTTTACGAGCGAGTTCTTCATCCTTTTTCGCAGTCATGTCTGCGGCAGCACGTTTACGGGCCTCGCCTTCCTCTTCTGTGATGACATTTTTCTCGACAAGGCTGGAAATACGCTCTTGTTCGGCCTCACCAGCGGCGTTGTTGGCCTCCTGCTCTTCTTCGACTTTCTGAATCTTGGCGTCGTAGACGGTTGAGGTTAGGTCATTGATGGCGTTCAACGCGTCAGAGGCCACTTGTAGCCATTTCTCCGCATTGGCGATACGCTCTTCTTTGGTCTTTCTGTCAGCGTTGCGCTTCCTTTCCTCCTGAGCTATTGTGGCGTCAGCGACGGCAGTTTCAAGGGCAATCTTCGCTTTAGCAAGTTCTTCCTCATTTTTCTGCCTCTCTTCTGCTGACAGACCTTCTGTCTTTAGAACGGCCTCTATCATATCGATAGACTTCTGAGCAGTGTCTATGGCGTATTTCTCAGAAAGCTCAGCCTGATCGCGCTCAAACTTCTCTTTGATTTTCGCTTCTTTGGCGCTATTCCCTTTGGCAGCAGAGAGTTCTTCGGAATAACGCTGCTTTAGTCTATACAAGGCGAGCATATAGTCGTTATCGCGTATAGACTGTTCATCGGCGTATTGCTTTTCGATGAGGTCGGCCATATTGGCGGCGTGCTCTTCTTCGGCGTCTTCTTTCAGCCTTGCATATTTGACAGCGAGATCGGCGCGCAGTTGTTCAGCCTGTTCAGCTGTAAATGTTTTGTCATTCTCAGACTTTTGCAATGCTATCAATTCGGCCTGATATTGGTTGTCGAGAGATTTAAGCTTCCACTGAAGCTCTTCATCTGAGCCTGCTTCAAGGGCGGTAAGACGAGAGTTAATGAAGTCGGCTTCCGTCTTATTCGTCCGTTCCATCCTTGAAATCATCAGTTCCTCCATCTTTCTGTCGTGTTCGGCAGTAAGGCCTTCAATCTGATTGTTGATAGCCTTGCGCATTTCGACCTGAGTCTCTTTTGTCTTGGCGAGATGGGCCTGTAGTTCCTTAAGCTTGCGGTTGTATGACAGGATCTCAGCCTGACGCTGACGCTCGATGCTGTCCTCAATGATTTTCACGAGCGCGTCTTCTCCGGCCTGAACAGCTTTCTTCAATTCGTCGGCGGCATTTTTAACATTGCTGATACCACTGCCTCCCGAAGAACGACGCGCTACTTTAGGAGCTTCGGCTGCCTTGGCTTTGTCAATCTTGATCTGAGCTGATTTATTGACAGCTGCGACTATATCTTCATACATTTGCCGGGTCATTTCACCGTTTTTATATAGCGTCTGTGCCAATTCAAGCTGTTTTTTCTTTTCGGCCTCGATTATCTCGATCTTATAAGCGAGTGTGCCGATTGCATTTTCACGCTCATATGCGTTAACGTCAGACTGAATTTTTAAGAGATAGTTCAGACCATCCTCTTTTGATGATTCGAAATCCTCGTCAGCTTTTTTCTTAGCTTCCAGAGCATCCTTGTATTCATCCTCATCTTCGTCGTAAATCTCACATGCGCGGGCGAACAGAGCTTCGGCCGCATCTTTTTCTGCCTGCTTGTTCTGTAAAGTCTGATTCAGAAGATCCGCCTCGGTGGCTCCGCGAGCTTTCATGCGTTCAATGAGTTTGTCATTGGAATCGCAGAGTTCGTCGAGCGCCTGCTTTTGGCTGTCATAAGCCTTGATAGCCTCGTCGCTCGTACCGAAGAATACGTTGAATGCTTTGACAAGCCCATAAACAGCCGCAATACAGGCGACGATGGCAACTATAACAATTCCTATCGGATTTGCGTTGGCAGCAGCGTTGAATGCCCACTGTGCAGCGGTTAATGCCGCTGTCGCGATGGTGCCTTTACCCTGCGCGGCGGTATGAAGATTCTCGGCTGTTGTCCGAAGCTTGGTCTGGATGAGATTGACTCCCTGCATTACTGCGGACTGTGCCTGTAATGTGTTCTGAATAGACTGCATGGCGTTCGATGCAGCTATTGCAGCCTGCAATTTAGTCTGTATCGAGGCCAGATCTTCGGAGCTGATTCCGAGCATTTCGGCTGCTCCGGTGGCAAGCCCGAACCCATCAATTGCGAGTTGTAGAGCTCCGCCTACCTGATCGAGCCCGCGCGTATCTGACGCGGCATTGGAAATAGCCTGATTTGTGTCTGCTATAGCATCTTTCAAAACACCGGCCTTTTCGGTGAGGTCGCGGATATGGTCTGCAAGCGCCTGTCCGTCAGCTGACGCCTGCTCTTCTTCTGATAGACTCTGATACTCGATGGTAAGGTTGGCAATTTCAAGCACAAGCTCTTTAAGGTCACGCTTGACGCTTGACGTCTTGCCACCGGTCTCTCCCAAAGAACGTCGGGCTTCCTCCAGAGCTTGATTATGCTCTTCAAGAGCCTGTTTCGTGTCGCGGGCAGATGACGATACTTCATTGATGCTCTGAGCAAGCTTTTGCCCATCCTCGGACGCTTTCTCGGCCTCGCTCATCTTGCCATACTGCGCCTGCAATTCAGCAAGCGCGCCAACAAGTTCCTCATAGTTCTTTTTCAGGCCGCTGTTGGCTATAGCATAGTTGCCGACATTGCGCTGATGCACTCCCATGTCCGCATCCCAGTCGATAAGATGCGCATTAAGACTTTGTATGGCAGCTTCTACTTCTTTACCCAAGGGCTTCTCCTTTTCTTCGTCGGTCATATCTCTATAGGCTTTCCTCATCAGCTCCAGCCGCTGGGATAGATTGCGATATGAGTTCTCAACAGAGTTGGCTTCCCTTTCTTCGTTCTTGAGATGAAGATTCAGGTCAGACTGCTCCTGTTTGAGAGCACGAGTCTCAGCCCTCAGTTCTGTCATAACTTCGACATAGCGATCTTTATCGATGAGGCCTTTTTTATATTCAGCGTTGAGAGCGCTTTCACGAGCTTTTGCCTCCTTAAGCTCATCGTCTAATTGAACTGACCGCCTAATGCGATCCTGATATGAACCGTTGACCTTTTCAAGCAGAGCCTTGAATTTCTCTGTATCGGTATATGCCTCGCGCTGGGCCTTGTTGGAGCGCTCCTGTTCCGCGAGATGGCGCTGGATGGTGTTGGTGGTGTTGGCTAAGACCTGTTGCTGTTCGGCCATGGCAGCGTTGATCTTTTTGGCAATCTCGGCAGCCTGCGTTGTCTTTTCGATATGCAGGTTCTGGAGCTTGTCGATGTCGCCTATCACCTTGACTTTGAGTTCGAGGCCTTTGGCCATATCCATTGCCGTTTTGGCATAGTCGTCGTACAGCTTGTTAATTTCGCTGTCGAGCCGTTTGACTTGATCTATTGTCTCCTGAGGGACGAGATCTGTTATTTTGACATCAGCCATAATGTAATGTTTTTGTTGATTTATTGGTTAGTTAGTATGGAGTTATGAATTCCACAACGTTTTTCTTAATCTCTAAATCGGGACTGATCCCGAAGGTGCCGTCGTCATTGCGATACAGGACGACGGTATTTTCCTGCAACCGGGCAGTCGCTTTAGCGAGCCGCCGCATACGTTCGTATTCGCTTGCAAGCTTTTTATGTTCGCACCCGCAGCTCATCGGTAACCGCAGTCTTTGAGGAATGAATCAATTGCCGGAAGCATGAATGTCGAGATGAAGTATTCAACGGCCACGGGGCCCATATCGAGGATCGAGTCAGAATACTTGCTGACGATAGCGGGGCCTCTGCCGTTGCCGGGATCTATGACAATGACATCACCAACACGTTTTGCATTGATGGCGCTATGGAAAGTGCCGTCGATGCGCAGATTGGGAACATCAGCGGGACGCGGCGGCAACCCGAGCATAGTCCCTTTCACCGGCGGCGTAATATCCCGCTTCCAGTCACGATAGCCCTCGGCGCCGACGTATGTCTTGCCGGTATCCTCGTCGGTTCTGTGCCAGGGTATTTTTCTGTTCCTGAAATAATCATCCTCAAGATAGGTAGGTGAGAGGGGAGCGCCGTTACCGTCCTGTCCGCTCTCAAGCTGCTCTCTGACTGCGTCAGCAATTATTCCCGAGTGGTCATCGAGACATTTAAGACATGCCTCTTCGAACCCTTCAGAGATCTTATGGATGATGTCGGTTACTTTTTCGATGTCCATAGGTGAAACAGCAGAGGGGCGGAGTCATAAAATCCCCGCCCCGAATGATTACTTATCAGTTTTCCGCTTGGTGCGTCCGGCTGGTTTACAGATGAGGCCGTATGCCTGGGCGAGCATTTTCTTACGGGTCGCTTCGTCGCGGTCTCGCCAGAAGAGCCCGATATGCTGCTGCTCGAATTCCTCCCGGCTCAGCTTCCTGACCTCATCATCGTTGAAATTGACACCTTCGAAAATCATGCCGTAACCTGCTCGATGCCTTTGATACCGTTGTCATACAATACCGAAGGCGATTTAAGACTGATGGGCGTGTTTCCGCTGCCGGCGGCAACAGTGAGCGTATCGGTTGCCTCGTCGTATGTTACGGCCGTAGTCGTTCCGTTGACGACTGTGCTTCCGGCAGTCGCGATCAACGGGCCGTAGATGTCGGTGACATCATATCCGCCGACAACCTCGAACATCTTGTAGCTGTTGCCTGTGTCGCCAACTTTCTCCAGCCGGACGTTCATAAGCCCGAGAACAAGATTCTGAGCGTTGAACCCGAGGGGGACATAGTCATAATTCGAATATGCTTTTTTGACGTCGGCATAGGCAAACGTGACGGACATTGTGGCAGCGGCCGACGATGTCGGACTTGGTGTCACATCGGTGTAGATACAAGACATGTCGATAGGCGCGAGGGTGTCGGTGCCGTCGTTCTCGCCGTAGAGGATATTGTCCTCGTCGATGAAGTAGGCGCCCCATTCGCGGTTGCCCGCGCGCACGAATGACGCATGAAGTTCGGGCGCGTACTTCCTGAGGGTGAAGGTCTCTTTAAGAGCTGAGATGCCGGTGATCTCTTCGGGCCCGTAGCCGTTCGCAGAGGTCTGGACTTCGCCGCCGTTCTTTGCGTATTCTACGAAGTCGAAAACGCCATATATCCTTGTATTGTTTGCCGAATGGGCGAGCTCTTCGAGAGCGTCGGCCGTCAGGTTGGCCGGGAGCTTGGTGCCCTTGGGAACAATAATGGCCATCCTTTTTTTACCGAAGTTGGGCGGGCATTTGGTGATACCCGTGTTGAATTGTGCGTTGCCGCACTTTCTGAGTTTTCTCATTGTCTTCTGCAATTTGGTTGTTTGACTTTTATTTCAAGATTGGTGATGTTAATGGCGTCAATGGGATCGCTCACTTCTTCCCCGGTGCCCGTGAACGCCCCATATCGGCCATAAGAGTAGTTTTCAGAGTATTCGTGTGCAATCTGCCCGCTGTAGGAAATATCCAGCCTGCCGTCTTCTTTCAGAGCGTTGAGGAAACGGCGGTAAATAGGCCGCAATATGTTCTGGAATGATGTTGTCAGCCGCTGTTCGTTATTCCACGTTTTTACAGTTGAGCAGGCTATCAGGATTCGGACTTTCGCTTTGGTGTAACAGTCAGGGGAATTGCGCTGCTCATTGAACGGGCAGAACAGAGCTATGAGGGGGAACTTCATCTCATTGCCGTGGACAGTCTTGCTCAGTTCGTCGAGCTTATCCTTGACATATTGCGCGTTGCCAAAAGTGTAGTTGATCTCCGGGCACTGTATTGTCCTGAAGCTTCCTTTGCCGTCCATCACGGAGATATTGCAGCCGACGGAAGTCTGTCTGACTACATCGGCCAATATCTCTATGATTTCGTGACTTCTCTGTCTGTCGGGTCTCATAGATTGAGGCTGTTGATTTTGGTAAGCAGATTATCGTCGACGCTTATGCCGGCGATCGGACAGTCGGCAGACTCGCTCCATCGGGCAAACAGTCTGTTCTTATCTACCATGGCATTCCACACGCTGACCTGGCGACGAAGCGGCGCAACATATTCATTGGCACATTTCAGCCTGACGAGGCCGGTCATGGTGCTCTGCGTGTTCATATTGCGGAGAATGTGGAAAAATACATAGTCCGCGAAAGGCTCACGCAGATGCTCGCAAACAGCGTCAATATTTGCATTGCGCACGGGCTTCTCGTCATCGTCGAGACATACGAGATAGGCATTGACACGGTTGCCGAGGCTATGTCCGAGAATCCGGGCAAGAAAGAGCTCCTGATTCTCTTCGATATAGGCCTCGATGGCGGCGTTGACCTCGATGGCGTTGGCGTTGGGAATTGTGCCAAGAGAGGCGTTAAGAATGTGTCGCGGCCCTTTTGTGAAATAAGAACAGTCGATGAGCATTGTCACTCTGATTTTTTAGAACGTCGGGGTTTCTTCTCTGTCGGTGCCGGAACCGCTTTTGTGTCTACCTCTTCGACGTCTTTTATGTCGTCGAGATTGACTTCTTTCATGTCGATTCCGGCATCAACGGTCTTGTTATCTTCCACGGTTTCGGGTTCTTTGGGAACGTCGATACCGAACTGAGCAAGTCGTTCCGCAAGGCCTTCGGGAACGGTTATCCCTTTCTCGGCGATGATTGCGATAACATCTCGCGTAACAGCTGCAAGTTCTACATGCCCCTGGGCCATTTCTTGGCACGACTTTTCACTTGCTTCTAACGCCTCGCGGAGCTTGGCGATGCTGTCGGCATCAAGAGCCGAGTCCGGCTGACAGGGCGTGAACTCAATCACGCCTCTGTCAACACGGATACGGTTTTCCTGAATGACTTTCGCCACTTCTTTGTGGTCGCCTTTCAGAATGTAGTTCATGATCACGACTTCTTGATGGCGGTTTTGAGGGCGCTAATGCTACCGTAAGAGAACGCCCACGGACAGAATACCGGAACAATCTCTTCGGCCTGGGCGAGCAGGACTACCTGGTTCTTGAGCTTGGTGTTCACGTCGTCGGCCCACTCGGCGGTCAGCGGAGTGTAGTCGATGATCTGAGCGCCGCGCTGCATGTCGCCGAGGAAGTATTTGCCAACCGGCATACCGCTGTAAGGAACGACGCGGAGACCGCCGATTACGGGGTTGCCGTTGATGTCCTTGACTACTTCGAGACGGTTGCCGTCGGTGGCCTTCTCGCAACGGATGGCGTTGATGGTAATCGGGTTCAGAACGAGGACGGTGGGAACGAACTGAGCGTAGGTCATCACCGAGATAGCGGTCTCCAGTGCGTCGATGCTGTTGGGCGATTCGATGCTCTGATATGCACCATTCTTGAATGACAGTTTCAGAGCGGCCACGTCGGCGGCGAGCAGAGTGTCGTTGTTGGCGTCGTCGAGTTTGGCTCCTTCGAGGAAGATGCGGCGGTCGTTGACCTTGATAACATCATAGGTCTTGTTGAGGTCGGTGTTGGTCACAGCGGCAGAGCCGGTAACTTTCAGACCCTCGATGAGCAGGTCGTTGGGTTCCTTGAGTTCTACGATGAGGCCGTTGTCAACCTCTTCGATGGACAGAACGCCGCCGGCGGCTACGGTGAAGATGTTCTCCGAGATGATGTGCTCGATGGACTGCACACCATCGTACTTGGTGATACCTTTGAGGTTGTCGCCGGAGCCGTCGCCGAAAAGAATCTGGAAGTCCTCGGCATCGCGGACGCCGGAGAGCAGGCAGTTCATGACGTAGCCACGGAGATAGGTCTTGCACTTGAGCGCACGCTTCGACAGCTTGAAGTGGTGGCCGACACGAGAAACCTGAGCGGTCTCTTCCTTGATTTTCAGGCTGGATTCGGGGAGCATACCGTTCTCCGAAACGTAGCGGGCGTTGCGGTCCACGTTGTAAATCTGCTGGAACGCGAAGATGGGGAACTCAGGATCGCCGGGAAGGACGGTGGCGAAGTCGCGGACGTGGAGTTTCTTGTCGGTGGCCTGGGTCACGATGCGGTCGCTCTGCTGTGTCATTGTGAGCGTGCCACCGGGAACGACATTGCCGGTAAGAGAGATGTCCTTGAACTGGAAAGAGCCGGATGTCTTCTCGCGGTCGTTGATGAAGTCCTGCATCTTCGGGGAGTTATACATCTCCTCGAAGGCCTCGTTGAACTTGCTGACGAAATCGAGGCCGATGCCGCGCTTCTTCATCTTTTCGAGAGCCTCGGACAGGTTCTTGACCTGGTCGATCAGTTCCTTGTTCTCTTTGGCAAGAGATGTGAGGGTTACACCGTCCTCAGCCGTGAAAGGCTTGAGGGCCTCTTTGAGGGCGGTGGGGTCAACGAGACCGTCAACCGACTTGTTGATAGCATCGGTGAAAGCACCGAGGAGGGTGTTGACGAACTGTTTCTGCTCGTCGGGGAGACCGGCGGTCTTTACGCCTACAATCTCCTGAACTTCTTTGACTGTTAGTTTTGCCATAATGCACTATGATTTGAATGGTTGTTATTTCTTTGTGGCAGCTGACAGAGATGCCCAGAACGAGGGCGAGGGTATCGGCTCTTCAGCGGACTTCTTTTTGGTATCGTCCTTCTTGCCGGGCTTCTTCTCTTCATCCTCAGGCTTGGCACCTTCGGTCGGCTTTTCGGTTGAGGGTTTCGTGCATTCCTCGTCCTCCGGCTTCTTCTCCTTGTTCGCGGTGGGATCGGCAGGGATAAGGAGGCTGTTGGAACGATAGACACGGCTCCAGCAATAAGGACAGCGGACGTATGCAAAGGCCTCAACGATGCTCTTTGTTGAGATTTCTTTATTTGCCGCCGAAAGGCCGTCAATGATTGCGGAAACTTCGTTTTGGATTTCGGGGCGGTAGCGTTCTATCTGTCGGCGTGCCTCATTGCGTCCAATGGACATTACGAGTTCTCCGGCCGCTTCCTGAACTTCTTGCGAGAACGTATGCTCCGGCTCGTTGTCATAATCGAACTGATGACCGCAACACGGACAGGTTACTATCATGCCGCCGCTGAGGGATTTGAGTAGCAGATTGAGTTCCATATCGTAGTTTTTGAGTCGCTCGTCTGAATATCCGCGCTGTTTGAAAGCCAAGCGGATCAATTCTACGGCATCTCTGAGCTGGTCGGCAGTTCCGCTTTTCAATCCAACAAGAAACGTCTGAGGATTGGCACCCCAGCCGGTCAGGGTGGAATATTCGAGCATTTTCCATCTTACGACCTTTCGGCGGTCTTCCTCATCACGGGCAAGAGCCTTGACGCCGATAGAGTGTTCAAGAGTCCGACCCGCCTCATGGAAGAGCTTGTAGTCCTCAAAGACATCGCGGCATATCTGCTTGTTGAGGTTCATCTGTCCGGTCATGATGAGGTTTCCGTCTTTCTCTTCACCTGACAGAGGAACACCAAGCAGCTGGCGCGTATCGTGGTTGAGGTACCATCGCATTTTGCTTATGTCATCGCGGAGTGTGTCCACGAATGACCCCGGCATCGAGATGTCGTGCTGTGCGTCCTCGATGCCTATACCGTTCACCGCTACGGTGACGATACCTTTCTCAGTGACGTCCAGTGCTTTTGTTTCGTACTGGAGGTTAATCATCTGTTCATTCATTGCTTTCTCCTTTCGAGGGTTTGATATTTGGTTGATTGTTGTTCTGGCTGATTTCAGGATTTGCGCCCGGGCGTCCTGTATTTATCTGTATCGGCGACGCCTGAGCCTTGACGACCCTGTCGACAATGGCGATCTCTTCGGGCGTCATCTCAAACTTGGTCTTGTTGAAAATCTCACCGTCAAGAGCGTCCTCATGGATTTGAGCACGCCAATCGTTGACGGATATGAGACCATTGTTGAACTGTGACAGGCAACGCTCGTTGACGAGCTTCTTAACTTCCTCCTGCTCTTTGAGACCCGCTTGCAGACACGCGACATCAGAGAAATCACAATCGAGATACAGACCTTTCTGTTCAAGGCCAAGGAATGTTGTCAGAGCCTCGCAGAAGCGTTTGGCCGCCGGTATGATTACCGAGGTATAGACGCTCTTCTCGGCGGTGTCCTGGTTACTGAATGTGGATTGGTCTTTGCGCGGTACCAATACAGCCGGAATGCCAAATACGGATGCAATCTTGATTGCGTCCTCTAACGTCTCATCAAAGGGCTGGAGTTCGGTAATGGAGAGGTTCGTTCTTACGAAGTTGATGGGAATATCAGTCACTCCGTATGGGGATTTGCCCTCTCCGACACCATAGTTGGCGTTGATGGTATCTCTCAGTTCTTTCTTCTCGCCCGGTTCAAGTGCCACGGTTCCCGTCGGGTCTTCCTTCTGAGCCACGATGAAGCCGAGTGCGCCACGTTTCAGATAAATCACATTACGCGCCTCATAGACTGCAAGAAGGTTAGCAATAGGCTTCTTCACGGCCAGCAGTCGGCTCTGAGCCTTCATGTAGCCGATACCTCTGATGAGTTCGGGAATACCGTCGCGATCATGCCATATCTGATAGTATGGGATAGTGAGGCCGGAGTATGCGCCGAGGTCGAGAGTATAGCCCTTGATGAGTTCATCTATTTTGGCGATGCCGAACATCGGCACTCCATAGCTGTGTTCCATCGGTTCTACCTTGACGAGATGGGCCGGCAGGCTCCAGTAGTTTGAGCACCATTGGAACTTGATGGCATCAGCCGTGATTGCCTCGCTCATAGCAGCTCTGAAAAAGGCATTGCCGGTGGCGAGCTTATACACGAAATGCTGATAGACTATCTCGCGCCATGTCATTATGGGGTTAGGCTGTTTGAGAATGGCATCAGCTCCGAGGCGGTTGCACCATACGATGCTGTCATCTTTCGTCCTCTTCAGGTCAAAATGAGCTTCCGATATACGCTTGGCAATGAAATCTATCGGCCAGAACACCTCAGGAATTGTCTTGAACATCTCTATGAAGTTGTTACCGACAACAGAGGGCTGTATGAGAGCGTCGAGCTTGGCAAGAATCTGATGATACCTCCATGCATCAGTGACATTAATGTCTGAGTTAGCCTGACTGACGGGGCGGGGAGTGTCCTCCAGGACTGTCAGAGCCTCAGACTTCTCTTTCTTACTGAATATGCCTTGCAGGAATTTCATGCGGTTTCTTTTGTCGCAAAGAAAAGCACTAAAATTCCAGGTTGAGCCAAACGGCCTAAAAACTGAAAAAAGCAAGCCCCATGAAATGGGCGCTAATCCTTTGTGCTATCGTTGGTTGAGGCAGTTTGCGCTGAAAAATCGAACTTAACTACGAACTGAATGAAGCCACTTAAAACTATGCTGGCCTCTTTGTTTTCACTGTTCTTGTTGTAGTCGAAAAGATTTGTCATGAAAGCCGAATACATTACATTGTCATTTAGTCTCGCTTCATTAAACAGCAGATGCTCCCGGACAAAATCGGAAGTGGCGGCTATGCGTCTGTCAACGTCTGTCACCTCTTGCATAGCACGCACCCCTGAGAGATCTTTGCGCAGGTCGCGCACGAAACGAAAGTATGCAGGAGCACATTCTATTACCGTCTGCGGACTGCCGGTGTCGATCAGAGTGTTCCTGATCTCACCCGTTGATGTCGTCTCATGCAATGCTGCATCCACGATATGCCATTTATCGCCACACATCTTGCCGTGAACGAGTGCGAACTTGCCATTTACATTGGGCATCGCGTAAACTACCTCCCGGCTATATTTGCAATCCGTTTCAGGATTATAAAAATGAATAACGCCGTCCCGCGCATAGAGATTGCGCTTGCGGCGGTTGGAAAATGCGAAGAACTCTTCGTGGAGCATATCGACGACGACATAACGCTTGGTGTCCGAAATGTGTCCGTGTTCCTCGTATGTCTGCATTGTAATTTTATTCTTGACCTTTGTCTTGTGAATTCCACCGTTCACATCCTTCTGCACGCTCATGTAGTCTTCTGTTGACATATGGCAGTTCTCGCCGATGATTATGCTTATCCCGGGTAGGTTATTATCGTATATGGCATTGATAAATTCACCTGACATAGGAACGCTCGGATTTCTGTTGCTGACCTTGTCCTCGACCTCAATACCTTCCTTCTGCAAGGTGTCGATGAACAGATCATGAAATGAACGTTTTTCGTCATCAATATTGTTTGCTGCCCTTGTTGATGCGTCTCCATGGAGAACAACCTTGCATACTCCCATCGCTTGTAGGCGCTTTGCGGTGAGTCTGGCTGCTTTCCTGACGGTATTGTTCGGGCTCTCGGCGCATATTTCGTCAATCTGCCGGATTTGTTTCTGTGAGCTGTCGATCGCTATCTGCCAAAATGAGATCGAGATGTAGGGCAGGACGTTCGAGTCTACGCTCAGATGAACAGGCAATGATGGGTCATATACTGTCTCGGCGACATGATTGCCCCTGTTAAACGAGCCGAAAAACTCCGACCCCGTTCTGATGACGCCCCATTCTCCTAACGCATAGACGTTGTAATAATCGGGATCATGTTCGCGGTCATATTCAAACGTGGCAATACATTGCTCATCGTAGTAGCCGTAGGTTCCGTCAGGAGACCCTACTACCCAAAAGTTATTGAGATAGGTGGTCTGAATCACTACGGTGTCCGGCGCGTGCTCAATCATCTCGCCGGTTCTTTTGTGCATTATCACACGCGGCTCATTCATCTTTATGGACTTGACCTTTGTCAATTCTTCAGGGATGAGCTGGCCGTCAATTACAACTTCAATCGGAATGTCGTGCCACTTCTGTTTGTCAAATACTTTCTTTTTAATCCAATGTGTTTCTTTGATAGGGTTGAAAGTGCAGATAATTTGCTGGCCCTCAATACCACGCAGACGTAAACGGATCTGCTTGTAATCAGTTTCATCAAATTCAGACAATTCATCGAGAACGACTCTCTTGAAGCTTGACAGGCCTTTTATTTTTTCGGCATCATCAAGACCTTTGAAGACGATACGCGCATTGTTTTGAAGACAGGTTATTATCTTATTACCGTCGTTGAATTTGAACAGGTGCGTTATTCCGAGTTGGTCGGCAGCAGTTTTGAAATCCTGATATACAGTATCTCTGATAGACGCGCCGACTTTTCGCATCACAAGCGTGTTAGTACCTTCCCATAACGTGAATATGAGAATGGCCTGGGCCACACTGTAAGTTTTTCCAGAAGACGAACCGCCATACATGATAATGTTGCGTATCGTCTTATTCTGCATGAGCATCAGCAGAAAAAAGAACAGTGGATTGAACAGCTTGTAATTTAGAATCATTTAATATGGCATTTTGAAAGATAAAATCGGGAATATCCTTACGCAGTTTGGTGCTTTCCCGAGATATTTTAGCCGTCAGGTGTCATTTTGATTCCTTATGGCGATTTTCAATGACATTATGTTTGCTCGTCTTCGTTGCCGAAACCTATGCGCAGCTCGCCCATCATATTGCCACTGTTCTTGACGTTGACTTCTTTGGGTGCATCCCACCCATTCCACGAACCAAGCAGTCTGGCCGCTTCTACTTTACCGTTCAGCTCATACTCGACAACTCCCCGGCTATTTTTGATCTTTTTAAGCGCATTACGCATTCTTTTTGGCAACTGACTTGGAGTCTTCATCTTTATCTTGCCGGTTCTGGCATCCGCAATATAGAGGTCATTGGGATCTGCGGTCACGATGTCCATCAAAACCCGTTCAACACGGTTGCGTTCTATGCGTGAACTCTCAGCGCGTTCGATGCGTATCTCGTTTATCCTTTGGGTAACCTTTGGGTTATCCATAAGCAGGCTTGCAGAGTTCCAGACGGTATTAGGCTGCATATTTGAGGTGTCGTAAGCCATACGGTACGCCTCTGAGGCATTCCCGTCTGTGTCAAGGTAATACTGACAGAATTTTTCCTGTTTCTCCGTCAGTCGACGTTCTTTTATTGCAGACTGTTTTTTTGCCATGATGTGTCTTTGTGATGAGGGTTCTATATAATCAGAAATGAATTCTGTTATAATACAGGTCGGAAATTGGAATTACTCTTCTAATAGCCATATCAGGAATAAGAAAAGCGCGTTGGAATTGATCATGATACTTCTTTTAATTTGGTTTTATCCCGCCCATGAAAAAATTTCCGGAATACGCATAAAACACGGCTTGAGTTGAGATAAATGCGCATGGTGGGCGTGCCATCTTGAAAATATAGGCCATATTGTCTGAAAAATGATGCCGGGAGACGTTAAATTGTGAACAGATTTAGTGATGCGGGAAGTGTTCCTGTCTGTCGACAAATGCCGTGCGACGGGAACACTTGATGCGTGGGTTCTACTTTGCAGATTCATTATGAGGCTCTTCGAATATCCGTTTTAAGCCGTCAGCTACAGACGTGTATTGCAAAGGTACCGAGTAAACTCTCTCATTGATCTGCTGTTCGTCTCTGTCAAAATTGCGCTCTTGCGCAATTAACTCTATTTCAAGAGGTTTGTATTGTTTTACCATTTCGGCGAGTTGCAATGTCGTCGTCGTTTCGGGATTGGCCGCGTTTACAAGCTTAAGGTTGCTGCCATAGGCAAAGACGAGACTTTCGATGATGTCGTCGATGTAGGTAAAGTGTCGCACGTTACGCCCCATATTGTAGAGCTTCACCCGCTCCTGATTGAGCAGGCACCAAAGAAGAGTCCCCTGACGCGGATGGGGGCCGTAAACGTTGTGAAACCTTATGCCGGTGGCTTTCGGGTAATAACAGCGGGCGTATTCCTCATTGAAGCGCTTGCTGATTCCATATATCGAAGTCGTGTTTCCATCTGCCGCCGTCGAAGACGAGGCGTAGACAAGTTTGGTTCCGTGCCGGGCGCAAGCATCGCACACAATTTTGAATACCTCGATATTGTCTCGGATGACGTCGTTTCTGTTACCGTTAAACACCGATGTCTGAGCGGCAAGATGATAAACGCAGTCGACATCCGTCAGGTTGGCAGATGTGAAATATTCACCCGCCTCTGTTCCGCTTCGGCGGTCGATACAGATGACCTCGATACTGCGTTTCTTAAGATTGGCAGCAAGCGCCTTTCCAATAAAGCCCTCGCCGCCTGTGATGATCATTTTCATAATTCATTACTGATTGATTTATATATTACAGAAAAAGCCCGACTGACTTTGTGGGTCAATCGGGCCGGAGCGTCGGATTATGTAGATGAACGATGAGGAATTAACTACAAATTATCCGACAAAGTTTGAATTTCGTATGCTATGGTATCGAGAGCCTCCTTTAGCTTTTTACGCTCATCAATGGTAAAGCCATCACGTTTCCCGTTCACAATATCATTGTTGAGCTTGTGGCATAGCCAAGACCGGGAACGCCCAAAGAAACGTTCTGCGATGTAGGACACTTTAAGCACTTTCGCTATGTCCTCTCTTTTGAGGTCCACCACTACTTTATCCGGGGCAACCTCTCCATTCTTCAAACGTGCAAAGGTTTCATCAGCTAACCGCTGACCTTCTTCGGATTCCGCACGCTCGATAATCTCTTTGATCAATTCTTCGTCTGCCATAGTTATGTCTGTTTTTAAGGGAACCGCTCCCCCTTGCGGGGGAGGGTTCTTTGTTTCGGGATGCCGCTAAACTAAGGTAATCTCTTTGACTACTGCTCTTATGTAGTCTCGGAGGATTCTCTTGTCGCTCCTGTCAGTCATCTTTCTGAACTTAATCAGGAGGGCGACTACCTCGATAATTCTCAATTTGAATTTCTCATCGTTCATTTTGAAAATCTTTTTTGGTGAAACATGTTAATTATCTCTCTGTCTTAATGACATTACAAAGATAATCAACTTTTGTTGATTAAACAAATTTTCAGGCACTTTTTTTCCGAAAAATTTTCGATTATTCTGGAATAAACCTCACGCTCTCGCGCCATCCGTGGGGAGGTCTCGTGGATGGGGGCCAGACTGCCGTGATTGAATCCGGCGTTTCCTCGAATCTCACGCCCCATGCACTTTGGGCACGCTCTTTCATAGCCTTTACAAGATTGTTGAATGTCCGAGGCGCATCGTCCATCGGGACGCTGCAAACTGCAACGTCAACCGTCCCCTGCCTGTGAATTATTGTCGCTCTCCCTTTCATCTCTTTAGATTGTTATGCCATCGACTTTCACGAGGCTCTTGATATTCCAAAAACGCTTGTTGATATTGCCGGACTTCGTGATCATCCGAAAAGTTAGAAACTTGGGATTGCGGAGAGGCAGTTCGATAATCTCACCTACAGAGCCTGAATTGACATTGCGGACAATATCACCGACACTGAATTTTGCATCCATTGGAATCAAGTATTAAAATGGTGGTTTTGATTTGGCATAGGTCGGACACATCTCCCGATAGGCACATTTCCCGGCTTTTGCCTGAGCGAATCTGATGCGCCACAATGAGCCATAGAGATTGTCCCCAATTGGAATTTCATTGTTGATGTACTCTGCCAACTTCATACAGAAAAAGCCGTGATTACTTTCCTTGTCATCATGGAGAGATACGATGCCGTTTCCGCTGTATTTTCCCATATCTGCTAAAATGGTTTTTTAATTACTTTATGTCCCGGCTTGAATTGATATGCCTCACCCTTTTGGAGATTGGGAGAATAATACCCCTTTGCCGGATATGAGCCGTTTTTTAGATGGCTCTCGTGCGCTTTTTGGGAGGTGTGAGCCTGACACTCTTTCATGAATTGATCTGTTTTATTCAAGCCGAGGCGCCGGGCCTGCCGGGTTACTGAACTATGGCTAATGCCGAGTATCAACGCGCAAATCTCGGTGGACATGTGAGGATAATGCGTTCTCATCCACAACTCCTGTTCACGATTCAGATGTATTTTATTAGGCTGTTCCTTTTTGAGACCCAATTTATAGCACTTCTGATATATTGCCGACTTGGTGAGGTTGAAATGAACTGCGAGAGCACCGGCAGTCATTTTACCGTAAAGCTCCCGCAATTCATTTTCTGCGTCTTTAGTCCAGACTTTCATGGCTTATCGTATTCCTCGATGAGTGAATCGAGTTTAGCGCTGTATGAGTCTCTCGCCAGGATATAATCCTTGCTGATACTGTCCATTGAGGCTTGAAGTTCATCGCAACAATCCAACCATCCTTGATTATATCCTATGTCTTTTCCGCAATGGATACCGAGGCGAAGTCCTAAGACAAACATAGCGGAAAGTAGAATGATAATCAGAGGCAATTTATTGGGGATCTGTTTCATGTTCTCTTTTTGGGGGTTTATAATTTCCGCACTTCTTGCAGTTCTCCAGATAGGCGCATTGGCTGATTATGAGTTCACGGTTATAGTCGTGAGCGGTTTGCCAACATAGCCTATCCTTATATAGATAGACGCAGTCATTTTCCATGTTCAGATCGTTTCTCTGATTCGGCTATAAGCGCGTCGGCAAAGGCAAGTGAACACTCTGCTACTGCTTGATAGCGATTACGTGAACCATCCTGAAGTCTAAAATTATTTATGGCATATTGGATCGCATTTCCATTACTAAGAATTCCCTGCATAGCCATTGCTGCAATCTGGAGACGATTATCGCAATTTTTTGATTTCTTGAGATAAATTGCGAGATTGTTTTTGGTAGGGAAGTTAACTTCCTTACCAAAATCGGTCGGCTCGGTGTAGGGTTCGAGGTCGGATTCATAGAATCTGTAATAAGCCCCATATTTATCTATGCAATCATAGCAATTACGAGGGCCGCCCGTATATTCAAGCACCTTGTAATCTCCCTCATAACCGAAAGATTTACAATGAACCATATCTCCTTTTGTAAACTTCGCCTCGGCTGGCTTGTTGCAGTCGGCTGAGATATGGCTTTTGTTATCGCAATTTTCGGTCGGATTCTGAGGTAAGCTGTCAACATTAGGCTCGGAGCTGTCAACATTATCCGGCAGGCACTTGGAGCCGAAAAGATGCTTGAGTACGTGATTGATATGATCAGATATATGAGCGGTTTCCTTGTCGGGAAAATCGGCTTTTATCCGCTCGTTGGCGGCACACATTTCCTGCACTCGCTTACGGCTCACCGTCAGTATTTCCTCTCCCTCCGCATCCACTTGTTCGGAATTTCCGAACTGCTTGCCAAGGGCATAGGCGCGGTCGAAGATTTGGTCGAAAGCGTCAAAAATGCTGATGTTCACTTCCTGGTCAATTCCGTTGTCCTTGCAGAATTGGACAAAGCACTCGCGCATCTTCTGTTCGTAGTCGGGTTGTGTCATAACCATTCAACTTTATTGTCGGTGATATAATAATGCGATTTACACGGCAGATTGAAGCTGCCGACAGAGGGGCGCATGGTAACGCCTGACAGCCTTTCGGTCAGAGTCCAAAACATTCCATCTCTGCGCCCAAACGGCAATACGACTTCATTGCCACAGCCGCAGGCGCAAAGATGCGAGGTTGTTTTGTAAGGCTTGCTGATATACAGCACTCCCTCTTTCATATCCTCGACCGGAGGGATGAAATCAACGTATTCGATTTTAAATTCAGTTATTCTCATTTTCTCTCAGGCTTTAACACGGTAAACTTATACGGCTCGTCCTCCCAAGTCAGCTTAGGGAGTCCGAGCAATTCCATAAGAGCTACCGTTCCCCCCGTGCCTATGTACGAGCCATCTGCTGACGGTTCCCATTCCCATCCGTTCGCCCATTGACGGCGTACCGGCTTGGAGAGAAACGTTAACTGTCTGCCATCCGGATCTGTGGCGGTCCAATAGTCCACGGTTTCAGGCTCAGATTCATCCATTGGGCGCACATTCATCAGCTCGCCGCCATCCTCGCAGGTGAGCGGTGTCCCCGAGTGAACGTTGTTCCAGTCGTATTCGTTAGCCAAGGCCGCAAGGATTGACTTATACGCGGCATATCCTTGCGCCACTTCTTTACGCACATACTTGTTGCTCGCACCTTTACCGTTCCATCCGACACAATCGCCGTCAAGGTCGGGGAGCATCATCGGACGCACGTGCTCGCGCATATACTCGCCTATCTTGTTTCCGTTTGGAAACATAACCAGGCAGTTCATCAGCTGGGGCTGACCGCCGATGAATCGCGTGATGTCCTCCACCATCGAGGCCATGAGCCTCAGTTTCTCCTCGGTGCATTCGATACACCATTTGCGCTTCGGGGTGTAGTCTTGTTTGCTCATTGTTTCTCGGTTTTAGGGGTGAAGTAAAAGCACTCGGTCATCGGCTTAACTACACGCATACAACATTTGTGGCGTGGTGTCATGATGTCGCATTGTCCGTTTTGGTAGTGCTTGCAGTCTTTAGGATTCATTGTTCTTTGTTTTAGGGTTATTCAGTCTTTCCGTCAGGGAGGGAGAGTAGCGGAAGTTGCAACCCCCTAAAAAATCACCGCAAAATTGAGTGGTCTTATAGGATTCTTCGAGCCTGCAACACTCATGAAAAAACGGCAGTCCATGCAAGGCGATATGCCGTCATATCTGACCGCCTCGTAGACTTTGCCCGATATGATTATTCCGTTAATCTTCTCCATGCTCCGAGCCTATTTTCTTAATGTCATTCAACTTGTAACCGTTGGAGGTAAGAAACTCAATCTCCTGCACCGCGCACTCTATAAGGCTGTCGGTATGCGTAAGCCCCTTGATTACTCTTGGCTTATCCATACAGTAGTAGCCGATGCTCCATTGCCTGCCGTAGTCCATCGGAGCTATATCGAGCCAATATTCGTATTTGCCACTGTGAATTTTGAACGGCAGAAGTCCGAGCAAGGCAGACAAAGACCATGCAGGAATAAGGTCTTTCCTAATACCGATACTTCCGATATACGGCTTGCCGTCATTCGGCTTGTTTCGATAGTTTGTGTAAAACATATCCGCCGTTTCAGCCGACACTCCGCAGCGGAGAAGTCGGTCGGATTGGCCTTTAGTTGTTGCTATGTTTGTGTTCATTTGTTATTTTACACTTTAAATTGTTTGATATTCATCTACTTGCAGTCCGTTGTCGGATTAAGCATATCCGAGTCGGCTTATTCTGCATCGTTATACTCTGCTACCCCGAAAGCCTCGTCCCAATCATGGTCGGACATGCCATCATCAGCTGAGCAGTCAGCATATTTATGCCTATCCGGATTTTGTCTGTTCCAAAATTTATCTTTGCAATGTCCGCAACAGAAAGCCTGCGCCCATTGGATTTTCTTGAACTTTATATGGCAGACCGGACACTCAATAATCTCGCCAACTTTCGCTTCCTTGTTGGTGCGGTATAAGCCTTTCTTCTTCAGTTTCATACTCTTTCTCCTAATTTGATAATGAATACTTCTTCTTCGGGTGCGCCCCATTCGGGGTTGCCCTTGCCTATGTGCATACTCTTGATTTCAAAGAGCATCGTGTTTGATGTGTAGCCTCTGTGAAAGCGGACATGGGTGTACTCCTGCCACACTTGATTCGTCGGGAGGGAGGCGAGATATTTCAAGGCTCCATCTCGACCACTGTTGAGGCGAAGAAACCGCTTAACCCAATGGTCGGAGAGGACACGGTATTCTTCTGGCTTTTCGCCGGACTCTTTCATGTCGTACCACTTGTGCTTTACAACCAAATCAAGGATTTTCATTATAAGTTCTGATTTATGTGTTTACATTGTGTTATGACTGTCTTAATCTCCCTCCCGGAATAGGAACACCACCAATATGTTTGGAATAGATTTGGCGAATGGGTGCAATGTCGGCAAGATTCACACAAATTATCGCTGCCTTTTGCTGTTCGCTGTGAGAAAGCCGGTTTGGTTGGCTTGAATGGGCTATTCTGATTCATATTCGAGTAACAGGTTAAGTTCATCGCCCTCTTCACTGTAGAGCCTTTCGCGCGAGGCGTAGACAAGGGGTAGGGCATAGCGCCACTGACCTTTGTCTTCATCCCATGCGTCCTCAGAGAGCTTGTCTATGACGATGTAGATCGGCGTATCAGCAGGCAGGTTCTTGATTTTCTTTCTCAGCTCGCCGACGGTCATCGGCGTGGCGCGCAGTATGTAGTCGGGGATTGCTGCGGGATTTATCATAGTCTGTTTCTTTAGAGCTCGGGCAGCGGCATCCATGCGATTACACTCTTGGTTTTGATAGTCCCGCCGTTAAAACCCTTTTCTGAATATCGGTCTGTCATGTAGTGCGTCAGATAACGACCTTTATAGTAAGACTGATAGCAGATAATTATGCGTTGCCTAATGTCAGGGAGCTGTTCGCAGGGGCGATTCCATTGATTCGAGAGGACGATGCGGCCGAAGTTCACGAGAATATCTTTATATCGCTCTTTGGCCTCCGGCCATGGTCTGTTCATTAGCATGTCGACGTCGTCCAGAAAATGCTTGTCGGCCCATTCTTCTGCCAACGTAGTTAAGTCGAGATCTTTCATGATTTTTCTAATATTAAACCTCCGTTGAGAACGTGATCAATTTCGGGTTCATTCATTTTGAGAAGATGTTTGAGTTCAGGCCTATACCATTTTAGTACGCGGACATCTTCCGGAAAGGTGTCTTTGCTGAATGTTCGATTATGCTGCATCGAACCGCCGCAAATGGGACATCCTATAACAAAAGGGGTGACGCCTTTGTCCTTATAGGTAGTGAAGACTCGGAAGTGGCATTTTCCGCATTGATACTGGTCGACGGTGTTACGGCCATCGTATATTTCCATGTCCTCGACACGTGCCAATAGGCTGTTGTATTTTCTTGAGATCTGTTTCTTTGTCATTGCTGGCAGTTTATTAATCCAATAACCCACAGAGCTGAGTGAGCAGCAGTCATGCTCTCACCATTCGTAAGGGCTATTATACATTGCTCCCCTAAGGGAGTGATAGTAATAATTTTGTCGGTGTTGATGAGGATCGGATCTTTTACGGTCTCAAATACATCCTCGCCTTCAACCCTGTGTGAAACAGAGCATAATATATTAACCTCTATGAATTTTGCCATAGTTCACAGTTTTAAAACCATGTCAGGACTACAAACTCATTTCTCGGATCACTCTCGGCAAGCCATTTGCAGATTGTCGAAATGAAGTTTTCAGGCGTCGTATCGACAGAGTGACTTTTCAGCCACCCGCAGAACGACTCTTTGTCATTAGCAATCTCTGCAATGAGCATGACGAGGTCTGCCCTTGGTATGGCAAGCCATTCTGAACTTTCCACGTCTTCTCCATGAAATTGGATGTCACTGCTGTGATCATAAAGCAGCCGGTTGATTTCGGCCATTCTGTTTCCGAAATAGCCACCCCCGTAAGTTACCTGATAGACGGGGGAATGATGGATTCTTAATGCCATTGTGATAGTTTATTTATTGGTTTGACTTATGCAATATCTTTAAGCTCGTCGTTAAGAGCCTTTCTGAGCTCTTTGAAATCATCGTCGCTGAACTCTGAGAGTTCGCCAGTGTCATCGTCGTAGTGAGAGGCGATGATTTCAGTCACATATCCCCATGCGGATATAAGCTCGTCGCATGCGGGTGTAATGTCGTCGCCCGGGCAACTTTCCCATTCACCACAACATTTATAGTTGATCTCAATTGTCCATCCGTCTTTCATGTAGCAGAGATAGTTCTCGATTGCGTCGTCGCTTCTGCAACTGCCGCAATCATCAAAATCATAATCTGAGCTGCCGATTTCGTGGTCAGTGTTCCTGATGAGTCCGATAAGTGTGGGAATGAGAGCGTTGAGGTCTGATTCGGTTTTCATTGTTATCGCGGATTATTGGCTTGGCTGATATTGTTTTATGCTGTAAGTTAGTAATTTACAGCTATTTGTGCAAGCGTAGCCGCAGCCATTTTGCCACCTTAACAATTATCAATAAGTGTCATTGCTTTGCGCTCTCAGCGGCATCCTCTTCCGCCATTATTGAGTCTGCCAGAATACGGCATCGGTTGGCGAGCACTCTGACGCATAGAGACATCGTATCTGTTATCTTCATCTTATGTCCGAAAGTTTCGGCAATGTCAATACATAATACTGAGATGAGCACGCTATAAGGATTTTGTCGGCGATTACATGTATTTTTGATTCGTGCCGAGATGATTTTGTCCATTCTTATATCGAAATCCTCGACATAGGTCATTAACATGCGGGCCAGAGTTACCCGAGCCGCTATCTCTTTGTGGGGGCGACCGACATACTGTCGCGATGCCTCATTCGTGAAGGTACACCAGCATTTGAAAAGATCGAGTAAAACATCATCACGCAGTCTCGCCAGATAACTCTGATAAGTATACCACGCCCGGCCATAGCTGGCACGAAGTTCTGAGTCGTATTCCTCGATACAGTTCCGCAGTTGCCTGTTGTGACGCTTGTATTCGTCAAGCCGGTGCTTCCGGCAATACATTATCATCGCCTTGAGCTGATCGAAGGCGAGCGCCGTAAGCATCTGCGGTATGAAGTTCATCATCACGGCCTCTCTCGCACCGAACAACTTTATACATTCGTCAGAGGTAAGCGGTTTAGGTTTTTCTGGCGTAGCAGATGAAACTTTGACATGATAATCGACGATGGGCGATACGGGCACAGGCTCGGTAGTGACGCCTATCTTTGCCAGTAGTTTCCTGTCTAATGGCGGCTGATCGTTTAACATTTGAATTTTCATTGGTTATAGGAAATTAAAGCGGCCCGGGCTAAGAGTCCGAACCGTCGAAAAGATTTTTAGGTGGTGGAGGAACGAGGTCATCGAACAGTCCGGGGATTCTCGGCCGCAACGCCTCGTATTCATCTCTGAAAAAATCCTCCTTGGTTCGATTATACTTCTTGCCTTTTGCTGTATGGACATCGTAAGTATAATCAGGTATGGGAATAGGATAGCGGCGCACATCTTCAATCCAATGCTCTACGTCCACCATTCTGTGGTCATAGATGAAGTTTTGAAGATGATCCGCGTCTCGGTTCTTGCGGCACTCGCATAGGAGAAGCACCGCTTTGCTCACGAAAATGCGGCCTTTGCCTTCGGGATGGTTTTTGTTGACTAACTCATGCCCTTGCCATAAGGCTTCAATCTCTGAGGTGATGAGTCCGTAACAGTCCTCCGCGCTGATAGTGAACAGACGCTTCCAGACATAATCGCGAAAGCCCGAGTGCCATAGCTCCAGAGCGAAGAATCCGGCGACTCTCGCATCGGCTCGTCGGATGGCCTTCTGCATCGCGCTGCTCACCTCAAAGAAGTTATATCCTGATACAGTTCTTTTAATCATAACTCGCTGTTATTTTGATGGTTGTTTCTGTAAAAATAGCCAAAATTAACGGAATATGCAATCGTTATGACCGCCATTTTTACGACGTTTTCCAGATAGTCAGTAGCTTAGAATTTGAATTTACATGAAATATTATATTCGACGAGCTGTTTGGTCTTACCTTTGCCGTTGTTGGTGATTCCTTTGAGGTTGATACTGTCGCCGAAGTTCTTTTTTATGAACAATATCGAGCGACGCTCTTCTTCCTGATTACGGATTGCCGCAAGTCCTCCGGCGTTAACGAAGGTGCCTTTCTGGGCAAAGTTATAGCGGAGATCTGTGAGAATGCGACGTTCCTTATATTTCATGTAGCAGCTTATCCAAAAGTCCTCTTTGAGCCGGATTTCCTCGTTCCACCAGACGTTCTTGTTGTAGCGGACGCCATAGGCGCACCCGGTGACCATTTTTGAAAGAGAATAATATCCCCATTCATTATACATCATAGGAGAGATGGCTGAGGTAAAACCGAACAAATGAACATCGAGAAGGCACGATAATTCATACAGCGATTCTATAATATGGGTTATTCGTTCTGGATCGCGAATAGCGCCGACTTCACCTTTTTCGCTATAGAGAGCTTTGACAGCATGAACGTCGTCATCGAGCATCATAAGATCACCGAAGTGTCGGGCCATCCAATTTCGTTTGGGTATCAGGCCGATAACATCATCCGGGTGCGTCACGATCTCGCATTCGGGATTGTATTCATGATAGAGGTCTTTTTGGCTCTCGGCCACGCAGATAATCGGATTATTCACGAGTTTTTTTGCGTAAACTCTATCGTGCCGTTTGTGGGACGGTATTACAATTTTGAGGTCGCTCATTTCCTTGCGCCCTCCAATGCGACCCTGACATCTTTAATGTCGATTACATTGCTTTTCGAGACCTTGCCGGTCTTATATGAACGCATCCGCTGCATCCCGAGCCGTTCACGAAGCCAATTACTGTCGACTTCATTAGACGACTGGATGATGAACAGCTCATGCCGCTCGTCAAACTTAGGGACAAGAGGATAGATGGCGGTATCGTCAGTAATGGAATTGAAACGCTCTTTGAACGGATCGCTCTTCTTTTCGAGCGTGAGCTCTACGCCCCAATCCTGTAGTTCTGACGTATCCCACTCATTTAACATGACATCCATATCATTTTCCCCGAAGCTGACATTGTCCTTGGTGGCATATTCGCGTAGTTTCCTGACGTCTGTATCAGGGCTGAGAATTTTGCAGGGCAGCTCTTTGTATCCGAGATCCTTGCAGACCATCAACCGCAGATTGCCGCAGATTACTATGTAGCGGCCATCGGCATATGGAAAGACTATCAGCTCACGAAGCTCAAGCATCTCCGGGGACTCGGCGATGCTCTTCTTCAGCGCTTCATATCGGCTGTCCCGAAAGAACCGGGGATTCTTCGGGAGGCCGGGTAATTGTCCCCTGTTGTAATCCAGAAGACTGATTGATAACATTGTGTTTTCGGTCATTGCTATTATTCTTCATCATTATTGTTCTTCATCTGAATAGCCATTAACGAAACCTATGTATTTTGCCGGGCGCGAATTTCGAGGGCCTCACGGAGCAATTTTTCAATACCATTGCAGCCAATGCGCCTAAGGTAGACCAACGCCGCGATTATCACGTCGGCAGTGCATTTCTCCCTTTCGCTCCAACCCTGGAGGTCAAGATCCCGGAAGTCAGTTGCTTTGCGCAACTCTCTCCATTCTCTGGAAATACCATAAAATGAAACAGAGGGAGAAGAGTCTGGTGTTATATCGCCTTTGGCCATCGCTACCTGTTCGCATTGCTCGGCAAATTTGTTCAGAGGTATTGCCATTGGTAAAGATCGGGTTAGGTGAATGACTGGTTAGTTCTCGCTATGAGGCTCAGGGAGGGGAACGATTGCAAGGTGGCATTGCTTAACGGTTGTTTTTATAATGGGAATAGAGGCATAAAGTGATGATGAACATGATTATCAACATGGTCGCGTAAGCGAGTAGTGGTGAGATGACAGCCAACCATGACCATGATGTTATTTCGGTCTGTTTAAGGACGATGAACACGAGAGTCAGTCCGACAACGAGAGTGACGCCGGACAGGAATGATTTGATTTCTTTCTTCATTGCTGATGCGGTTTATAAATATCTTCTTTATCTTCCTTTGATCCAATTGAATGCACGCTCTTTGTCGGAGAACCATGCTCGTATGCGAACAATACCTGAGGGGCTGATTGTCTGTATCTCAGCACGCCATTTCTTCGGCAGTCCTTTTCCGCGGCTGCTTAAATAGACTGTTTTGTAAGATCCGTGTCGGAGTCGCTTAGCTCCGCTCTCGATTATATTAAGACTATTCTGGCTCATTTCTCTTTCTCGTTTAGTAGCTCGGATGTGTCGTGGATGTGGAAGTGGGAGTTTTTGGCGGTTTTAGTGTAATCTCTTGAATAAGCTGGAGCGGCGGCTCCGACAAGCAGGGGCTCGTCGGCAAAGCGGTTGCGCATATTCTCAAGCCAGAATTCTACGTCGTTCCTCGACGGGCTCCGCTTGCGGTAGCGCTTGCCGTTGACTTGTATCTCGGCTACCCATCGAAAACAAAAAATCGGTTTTGCGCCGCGAACGTACTTCGTCGAACGCCTCCCTTTGTTGGTCATCTCGGAATATATGAATCCGGTTCTCGTCCTACTCATATCGTTTTATTAAATGTCTGATGTCTGTCACAAATTCGCTAAGCGGGGGCAGCGGGGGCAATCCGAGCGTTGTGTGAATCTTTATGGCTGCATTAGAAAACTCGAGCTGGGCGCTTAACCTTTTCAGTATGGATTCGCGTGCCTCGATTTCTTTTGCAACCGGGTCGATCTCTATTCTCGTTTCTTCGTCTGGGATGTAATTATTGACTGACAGATTGAATCCGTTGCGCCTGACCTCCGCCATATCGGCGATATATTCCTTGCCGGTCTCATGGTCGGCGAATCTGATCTTATCGTCGGTCTTGCCCTTTCGGAATACAATAAGCGCCGTCGCTATCTTAGTGTCCTCGAAATAGCCGCTCTCTATGTGGGTGACGCTCTCGATAAGATTGCGCTCGACAATCCACTGCCGGATCTTCCCCTCGCGCTGTCCACGGTAAAGTATGCCGGGGAACCCAAGGACTGCCGCCACACCATTGTCGGCCATCATGTAAATGATGTGCATCAGGAACGCGTAGTCTGCTCTGGATGGATGAGGAAGGCACGGGGCATCCTCCCAGCGACTGTCAGGCTTTGGCTCCCATTTCACACTGAACGGATAATTGGCAACTATATGCCTGAATTTTCTATCTATAAAAGCCGGTTCAACAAGAGTGTCGCCGGTGGCTATCTCACAGTTCACAAGTCGCATACGCGCCTCTTCGGCTTGCTCCGGATTCAGTTCCTGACCATACTTGCGCACGCTGTCGGGGAACACGCTCAACAGATTACCGCTCCCGCAAGTGGGGTCATACACTTCTGACACCTCTCCGTCCGCCGAGACGATGTCTTTGAGAATCCGGGCAAGCTTAGGATCGGTGTAGAACACACCATGCTCGGCAAATTGCCTGCGAATAGATTTGACACTGTAGCTCATGATGGCTCAATAATCTGGATCCCGTTTTTGATAGCGTTGGCCTCGACTATCGCGGAGCGTCGGGTCTCGCAAACTATATAGGCTGTGCTCGCACCCCGGGCTATATCATAGCCACGGCGGCGCAGAGCGTATCGGCTGCTGATCTTCTTTCTACTGGTCACGAGCTTTAACTTGGTTTTCTGCTCAAATCCCCAAATAATTCGCGCTCGCTCACGCTTGACGGTGGCTCGGCGTGATTCAGCAGCTTTTCTAATTCTTTCAGCATCTCGTTTGTGCCCGAGTCTTTGAAGATTGGTAACTCCTTTTTGGAAACCGCACTCCCGGCTTCGAGGGATTGTATAACCTTTCGGGGGCCATCCTTTGCAGCGATTGGCGATCCACGCAGCCTGAGTCGTGGCCGCTTGGCACTTCTTCATAAATTGTCGGGACTTAGTAAGTCCTAGTTCGCGTGCAAAACGATGAAGAGCCGAATGGGACAAACCCAATCGACTCATTATTTCATCGTTCTTTGTATGTTTGAAGTGCCGGACTAACCATCGCTCTTGTTTTGGAGAAAGGATGATTTTATCCGTCTTTCCCATAGCATCAATTTTTAAACCCTTCGAGCTGTTCGCAGATGGCCACCTTATGTCCTGCTCGGATGAGCTTGGGAAGATATGTGTCGAGGGCATGGTGAGGGAATCCTGCCAACTTGTATCCCTTGGTGGTGGTGAGTGCCAGATTGAGAGTCTTAGCTGCTCTCTCGGCGTCCTCATCGAAGCACTCGTAAAAGTCGTTGACTCGGAAGAGCATGAGGGTTCCGGGATGTTTGGCTTTCATCTCCTTGAACTGCTTCTGAATGTCTTTTCCCTTAGGAATAGATATTTTGTCAGCTCGGGGAGCGTCGGCAGATGAAGCGGGCTCTTTGGGCTTAGGGAGTAGCTTGCCATCGATACCATATCCGAGTTCCTTCAGCTTCTCGGTGTTCTTGGCGAGGTCTTTGTCAAGTTTCATTGCGAACTTGTGCACCATCTCTCTCCATTCCTTGGGCATCCATTCCGCAAGCACTTCACCGGCGCAGAACTGATATAGTTCATTATAGTTCATATCTGCACTTGCAAATATGGTGCGCATGAACTCTCTCATCCACATCGGCCAATCTGCCCGATTCTGCCTGATTACGCCTATGAATGAGCGTTCAGTCACTTTGCCGTAACCCTTATGTCCATATCGTTCAAGCATCTCGGAGCCGCAGAGAGAGAAGATAATAGATTGGAATGCGAACACCTCGGCATCGCTCAACTCTCCTTTGCGCTTGGCTACTCCAAGATTGTTAGCCATTGTCCGAGATTCCGCTGCGATATTCTCCATTGCGATCTCTTTTATCCGGGCGCGTTTCTGAATTAGCTTCATAGCATCCACGGATTGAGATGATGTTGCCGATGTCGCAGGTGTCGTGGAGTTGTCATCTTCGTCGGCGTTACTTTTGCCTTTGAAGTAACGCCATTCCGGCTCAATCTTCATACTGTCGTAAGTGAAGAGTCGCAGACACTCGTATACATTCCCCATTTTGATATTTCGCTTGAGGCGATTATCTTTATACCAACACTTCCCCTCGAATAATTCGTTGGATTTGATAACCTCATATCCTGCCGCTTTGATTGCCTCGAAAACGGCAGCTTTGAGGGCTTTGGTAGAAGGGTTGCAGTAGTCGTCAGTATCTATAATTACAACGCTGCCGGTTTCGAGAGTGGCGCCGCGCCTGATTATGGGACGGTCGTAACGATTGAGAATGTCGAGTATGAATGCTGCGTGTTTGGCGTAGAATCGGGTGCGGTCAGTGCATTTGCCGGCGTCCTCGGTTTTCATTTCCCAGAATAAGCACCCATGATTGGCGGTGTTGTATTGACATTCTGAACACTTACGGCCGCAACCTCCTTCAAAATCCTCATCTCTGGAGTCATTGGTCTGATACCAGGGCGCGTTGCCTATGGACATGAAGAGAGATTGAGTGAAACTCTCTGCTGTCTGCTTAGAAAAGCCGCCGGCGTTGTTGGAATAGACGGAATGGTAACGCCTCTGATGTTCTTCATCAAGTTTAGCGATTATCATTGCAGCCGATATGCTCATCTTGTCATCCTTGATGGCCAGCATGAGCTCCGGAATAAGATTGTTGAGTTTGACGCGATCCTGAACGAAACGGATGGATTTACCGAAGCGGGCCGCTATCTCTTCGGGTGTCTTGCCTTTTTGTATGAGCTGACCAAAGGCAAAAGCCTCTTCAATGGGATCGACATCTTTGCGCTGAAGATTCTCCGTTATCATCACATCGAAAGCTTCGTCGTCGCTCATCTCACGCACAATGGCGGATATTTCGGAGAACCGATTGTAAGATGCGCCTTTGGGTGCAACACAATTCATTTCAGCCCATTTGTCTGAAAGTTTCTGGAAAGCTCGGTAACGGCGCTCACCGCAGACAATTTCATACTTGTCAGGCCTATCACCATATTCATTGCTGGGATGCTTGACAGGGCGGACGGTGATAGGCTGTAGTAACCCCTGCTTCTCGATGTTGGCCGCCAACTCTTGTAGATCCTCCTCGTCAAATGTCTTGCGAGGGTTCGTCGGTGATGGTATCACCAATGAGAGTGGAATTTGTCTAATTTCCATAGTTGGTATTTATTGGTTTGACTTTTAGTTTGTTATACAGCAAAGATAGCTATTATTGGCGGGAAATAAAAATATATTGGCCACCATTTTTACGCCATTTTCTGTCGAGGATACTGAAAAAACCACGACGGGCACATTCTTCGAATAGTTCACGATCTTCGGGTTTAATCAGAGCGGGTGCCAAGCCGTTGAGTGTTGTGTATCTCGGCATGGCGAAACGTTTGCGGATAGCCTCGATGGCGCCCTTGTCTTTGGTGCGCCATCGGATAACAAGTTTTACCGCCATGACTCACCTGACATTTCTACAAAGTTGAACATTTCGTGGCAGCGGTCGTATATGTGTTCTCCGTATACGTCGCCTATTTGGTCAGGCGAAAGGTTAGAGGTGACGTGCGTAAAATCGCCGTGTCTGAGGTCGTAGCGCCGTTGAAAAATATACTGAAAAACGTTCTCCATGTTTCCGTAATATCCGATAGGGATACATTCGCGGCCAACCTCATCAAATGCCTGGCGGCATGTCGTGATATAGTCCTCAATGCCGGGATAGCCGTTTTTTGCAAACATTCCGGCTACATAGCTCGCGTTGGTTATGTTGAAACCGTAAGCCCAGGCATCTTTGTGCATGGCGCGAGGCTGCAACGTCTTGCGGTAGTACACAGGAGGCCGCATGATCCGGCAGTAGTCACGGATGATTTCAAGCATCGTCGACTTGCCCGTTCCGATGTCGCCCCACAGCCATAATCCTTTGTCCGGGTCGTGTCTGCCATCGAGCATCAGGCACCACCGCACGAGATCGTTGAGTAACGGCTTCATGGCAGAGGTAATCCTGAAATGGGGACAAACAGACCTGCATACGTCGAGAAATTTAAACTTCTCCTGAGGTGTCACGTCTCTTAAGCCGTCCGCTCGGCACGACACGCCCTTTGATTGGTATGCCGCCTCTTGGACTGTCCGGCCTATCTGTTTGGGATTGCTCATTTTTCTTTCTGTTTTCTTTTTCGTCTCTTTCTCGATAGAGTATCCAATTGTTGGCCACGCTATCCCATCGAGAGATTTTATGGCCAAACTTATTTCTCCATTCTACGGCATCGTAGCTGTTAAAGAACAGACGAGCAGAGAACTCCCAGTCTTCAAGTCGTTTGTCTGCATCCTGACTGAGGAAGTATTGTAACACCTCGTCGAGGGTAGGGGGAATAAACGCCTCATTTGATTTTGGCTTTTTCGGACTTTTCTCTTTTGGGAACTTTAACTCGGTTTGAGTTGCCGCTATGCCGTCGCCGTTAGGCGAAAAAGATGTTTTCTGTTTTTTGTTTATATTATTATACTTATTAATACCCCGAGTTTTTGGGTCAGTTTTTGGGTCAGTTTTTGGGTCAGTTTTTGGGTCAATTATTGACCCAAAACGGCTTTTTGGGTCATCTGTTGACCCAAAACCGTCGGGAAATATCCACTCATCATCAATTTTCACAGGGAAACAATATACCGGCTCAGCTTTCCTCCTTGATCCGTTTCTGAATCCGATCAAACCCTTCGACACGAGCTTTTCTCTTCCTGCGGCGAGTGTATTCTTTGTTATCGCCATTAATGCTAATGCCCGTGGATTAGGTAACGTGAACGGGTTCCTCCAGTGTAACTTGTTACAATAATCAAGCAGACGAAAATATATTTCCGTCTCTACTGAAGTCCGGCGCTCCGTCTCGGATTCCATAATTTGCCAATATCGGTTTATCAGCTCGATATAATTCATCGATATAGCGGATACTTGTTAAGAGCTTCGGTAATGTATTTCTGTGGACTGATCTGAAGATAAGTGCAAACCGCATTAATAAACTCGATCAGGCCATGACAGACGACGTAGGAGCTTCCGTATCGCTCTACGAGAGCCTGCCATTGCACCTGTTCGTCACTCTGAATTCCGGCACGGCTGTTTCTACGTTCGGGAACTTTCATCTCAATGCAGAGGCTCGCTTTGCCACCCGAGGGGAACAAAAGAATGAGGTCGGATACTCCCTTGACTTGTCCCTCATAGACCATTGATGCCCCCGCTCGACCACCGCGCCAACCTCCATTGGGGACAGAGAATAGCAGTCGGTCGACCTTGGGAAATGTCATACGGAACCAGCAGACGCAAGTATGCTGTATCTTTGCTTCCGAATAGCCTTTCTCTGTCTCTAAGATTTCTTTCTCAGTCATTTTGATTGGGGTGTTCTTTATGTCGGTCGCGCTCGTTTAACTGCTTTACTATTTGCTTAGCTTTCTCTACATTGCCGTTCTTGGTGTCAAAGAAAGCAACCGTCTCCAGCTGAGGCCCGAACAGACCGATGTCACGTTTGAGGATGTAAATTTTATCGCCAAAGATTTTGTAGCGGAATGTCCGTTTCATAATTTGTCTTTGAACAGATTCATTTAAGTACATGACAAAAATTTGAACACATCGAATTTCGGCTTGTAGAGCGGTCT
>OGSD01000131.1_pt1 | contig 74548 bp, 62 predicted proteins | sample 1553571 | NCBI WGS metagenome assembly OGSD01 (sample SAMEA2580072, study PRJEB22360) | human gut metagenome | biome: human gut; feature: human-associated habitat; material: faeces | place: Denmark | collected 2008/2010 | reverse complement strand
CCGGCGGGGCGGGACGCCCGGGCGGCATTTATGGGGGATTACTTGCGGATGAGCTGCTTGGTGACTTTGTTGCCCTGACGGACGATGTAGAGGCCTGTGGTGGGCTCGGCTACACGAACACCCTGCATGTTGAAGTATTCAACAGGGGCGTTCTCGTCGAAGGCAGCGTCGATAGCGATGGCGTCAACGCCGGAGGTGGCGTTCTCGTCCCACTTCATGAGGCGCTGGTCGGCCCAGGGCTGCCAGTAGCCATCGCCTGTGTTAGTCTGTTTGCCCATACCAACAATGAGGGTAGCAGGAGCGGGGAGGGTGAATTCAACATACTGGAAGTATTTCTCGCCTTCGTTTACGAATGCTGCAGAGGATTCGCGTTCGAATCCGGAATCGTGGAACCAGTAGTTGGTGTTTTTAACTTCGTAGTTGCCATCGTTCTCGTTTTTCAGTACGCCGGCGGGGCCATTTTTGGGCATTGCATCGTAGTCGCCGTTGCAGATCTCCCAAGCATCCTTGATGCGAACACGTTTGTCGCCGCGGTCGGGATCAAATCCGGGAATTGCCTCTTCAGGCAGCCAATCGCTGTCGACGCCCTTCATGTGAAGGTCGGCCGGGGTAGCGTCAGCATAAGTTATGAACAGGTAAGCGTGGGCATAGTCTTCGGCATTTTCATCTTCGCTCTCCAGCATGTCGATGTTGTAGGTGTCGTAGTCGTTGGCTTTGTACCAGTCGCTACCTTTACGGCCGGAAGTTCCGTAAGGAGCTTCCTTTTCAACTCCGGTCTTATGGTCGTATACTTTACCTTCCTTGCTTTCAACAGTGCCGTAACGGTGGAAGGTCTTCATACCCCAGCGGTATTTGCCGGCGGGGAGAGATACTTTCTGGCCGTAGATGTAGGGTGAGCCACCGCATTTGCGGAAGTTACCGCCCTGTGTGCCGTCTTTCGCAACGTCGGGGCATTTCCCTTTGGGTGATTCCCATGCGCCACGTGCCACCATTGCGCCGTTATCGTTGATATTGCAACGGTCGGAGAAGTCGGCGTTGATAATCCGGTCGGTGTAGTCGGTGTTATCGGCAGCAACGAGTTTGAAGTTGTCGAAGCAAGCCCATTCATCGGAATAGCAGCCGGTGTTGCAGATACCGATGCGGAGTGTGCCTCCGTTGTGGTGGAACTTGAGTGATACAGGGTATTTGCCTGCAGCGAACGCATCGTTGCATGCTGCCATGCCGTTAGGCTCGGCAGGATCCTCATACTTGCCCATTACGGTCTTTTTGTTCTCACCGGCGTAGATGTAGCAGGTGTTGAGTTCTGGTTTTCCGGCCTGGTTGGCTTGGGCGAATTCGTTTGTACCGCAACGGTAGAGAGCGTTGGCGCTGAGAGTGTAATCGCCCTCGGGCAGATCGTCGATGTACTGATAGAGGTCGAATGCTCCGCCGAATACTTCGCCGACACCATCGGCTGTGTTGGTTATGCAGCCCTGCCAACCACCCATGTAGTAGTTGAGGTCTTTCATGTAGTGACGGCTGACGTCAACATAAGCGCCTGCATAAGCGGAAGCTGCAACAGCTGCTGCACCGAGCATTAGCGCACTGCGTTTGAAGTAATTTTTTAACATAATGAAAAAGGTATTAGTTAATAGTTAATATTGAAGAGATATTAGTGATTAGAGGGTGGAGAGGGACGGGGCAGACTTGTCGGACTTGTCAGACGAGTCTGACGGGTTGTGGAGGTGGGGAAAGCCGGGGATTCGTGGGGAATCCCCGGCGGGGGGATTTATTCTTTTAGATGCCCTGGTAGCCGGGATTCTGCTGCCAGTGGGTGTTGGCTTCGAGAATACCGCGGTTGATGGGCATGAGACGGTGGGTCTTGTCGCGTGCGGGTGTGCCGTCGGGAGCGAGGCGCTCGTGCCAAACGCCGTCGACATACCAACCGTTCTTAGCGCCCCAGTCGTCTTCGAACATGCCGTTGCGGATGAGGTCGTTACGACGCCAAGGCTCGAGGATAAGCTCGCGCAGACGTTCGTCCATGAGATCCTGAATGGTGGGTGTGCCGGTAACGTCGGGTGCACCCGAACAATGGCGGACGATGTTCATCAGGCTTGCAGGTGTGTCGCCACCGGTGGGGTGTGCACCACGCAGGAGGCATTCAGCTTTCATGAGCACTATGTCGGCGAGACGGAAAATGGGGTAGTCGTTTTCCTGATGGCGGTCGTGTAGGTCGTAGTCGGCCTGCTTGGCGGGATATTTGAAGCAGCGAGCACCTTTACGGGAGTTGAGTAGCGCACGGCCTTTGCGGATATTGGGGGCAGTGGCGGGAGGCGCGCTTTCGGAACCTACAGAAAGAACCGAGGGGTCGTCCCACTCAAAGTCCTGAACGAACTCCAGTTGGGCCACCTTGGTGGTATGAGTTTCGTCGGTGTAGAGGTTTACTGGCTCATCAGTAACGTTATAGTTGGCGTCCCAATGGTAGACAGGTCCGGTGAGAATCATGATGTTGCGCTCATCGCCGGGGAGGTTGAACTTAGCAGCGGCCTCGGGGGTGAGTACCTGTGTTCCTGCCATTGACTTATCGGGATTCCATTCAAGAATCTGGGGGTTTATTTGGCCTTTCAGTTTGTAATATGCCCAACGCATCCATGTCTGCCGACCGTCCTGGAAGTTTCCATGGTCAACGTTGAAGGCATAGATGAAGTCCTTGATGTGCACGCCGTTGTCGGGGAAAAACTTCTTGCGGTAACCAGTGCCGACCTCGAAGAGGGGGCAGTTAATCAGTTCGTCGCAAAGCTCCACGCAGCGGTCGAGTTTGGGGTTGGGGGTTGTTGCGGTAACCTCGGTGATTGGGTTGGTGTACACACCCCAGTTGAGGTAGACCTTGGCGAGGAGTGCGCAGGCCATCCAATAGTTGGGTTTACCGTAGGTGGAGATGTCGTTGGCCTGTGAGAGGGCAGGTGTGCCGTCCTCTTTGGTCTGTGCGAGGATAGCCTCGAGTTCGTCGGCGATGAACTGTGCAACCTGTGCGCGCGGCTGACGGTTGACAATCTCACCTTCGCCCACAGGGTGGTCGTAGATGGGTACATCGCCGAAAAGCTCCATGCCCCAGAAGTGGTAGAAGGCGCGGATGGCGCGTACAGGGGCTACAATCGGATCGTCGAACGTTGGGCCGCCGTAGGCTGAAATGCGCTTGGAGCTTTCGTTGCAGGCAGCCATGATGTCGTTGAGAATCCATGTGTTGTAGTTGTCGAGGGTGAGGCAGTGAATCGAGGCGTTGATGGCGCGACCGTCGTCGTAGTAGTTGCCCTGAGTGTAGCACACTGCCATGATGTCGTCGCCCTGATTGACAACACCTTCGTTGATGTCGCGGCCGAACCAGCCGTGGAGTTTACGGTAGACGGCGTTGAAATTGCCTTCAACAACAATGGGGTTGTTGGGGAGCTGGGGGTATTTGTTGTTAAGATCCACATCGAGGTCGGTACAAGCTGTGCCGAAGAGCACGCCCGAGAGGAGCAGACCTTTGAGATATAATTTCATGGTGTTAATTCCTAATTTTAATCGGGTTATGGATTAGAAGTTCACGTTGACACCTACGAGAATCTGGCGTGCGCGGGGGAAGTGGTCCTTGCGCGAGTCGAGACCGGGATCAAGACCACCGAGGTTAATTTCGGGGTCGCGGCCCTTATATCCGGTTATGGTGAAGATGTTGTTGCCGGACACGTAGAGGCGCAGATCCTTGAGCCAGCCGTTGAAGCAGTTGCGGAAGGTGTAGCCGAGTGTAAGGGTGGCGAGCTTGAAGTATGAGCCGTTCTCGAGATAGCGGTCGGAGGGGTATTGTGCCAGACCGTCGGTGGGGAGCTGCTCGTCGAGGATGGAGGAGATTACGTTCTTGCCCTGCTCGATGGCACCCATGTAGGAGTAGAAGGCACGGTTCTCGTTGAAGATTTTCTGGCCGAACACCCCGGTGAAGAAGAAGTTGAGGTCGAAGTTCTTCCAGGTTATGGTGTTGTTCCACCCCATGGTGAGCTTGGGCTGTGCGTTGCCTACGTACATACGGTCCTCCTGACCGGGGTTGCTGGTAGTTGCGTGGTTGCCGTTCTCGTCGAGCACGGGGGTGCCGTCGGCATTGTAGTCGTAGAATGTGGATACGCCACGGTCGTCGTAGCCTGCCCACTGCCACATGTAGAAGGAGCCGATAGGCTTGCCTTCGACGATGCGCTGGATGTCGCAGCCTGCGGAAAGACCAGGGAAGTCGAGTTTGCCACGGTTAAGAATGCCGGCGTTGAATTCGGTGTTGGAGACGCTGACAACTTCATTTTTATTGTGGGAGAAGTTGAGCGATGTTGACCAGTTCCAGTCGCGTGTCTGGATGGGTACTGCGTTGATGGTAAGCTCGATACCACGGTTACGCATCTTACCGACGTTGGCGCAGAGGGTGGATACCGGGTATTTTGCCATTGACACGGGGTAGTCCCAAATCATATCCTTGGTGGACTTGTTATACCACTCGATTGTACCGTTGATTCGGCCATTGAGGAATGCGAAGTCAAGACCGAGGTTGAGCATCGTTGTGGTCTCCCACTTGAGGTCGTCGTTGACGTTGCGTGCAGCAGCGATTCCTTTATAGGAGGTTACTGCGCCGGTCACGGGGTCAACGTAGTCGAAACGGACATTTGGCGAGCCGTAGGTGTCGTAGAAGAACTTGGCTGCGTAGATGTCGAAGCCCTGCGAGTTACCGCTCTGTCCCCAACCTGCGCGGAGTTTGAGGTCGGTAAATATCGCGAGATCCTTGATGAAGCTCTCCTCGCTCAGACGCCATGCCACGGATGCGGAGGGGAAGGTGGCCCACTTGTTGTTGGAACCGAAAACCGAAGCACCGTCGCGACGCACGGCAGCCTGTGCGATGTAGCGGCCTGCGTAGCTGTAGTTGACACGACCGTAGAACGAAATCATCTTGGTGTGGTTCTCGAGGTTACCCCAGAACGGGTCGGTGTCGTAGCTATTGGCATATGAGAGGTTGTTCCAACCGGTGGTGTCGTCCCAGAAGTTGTAGCCGCGTGCGCCGAGGCCGTAGCCGTTCTTGTGCTCTTCCCAAGAGTAACCTGCCATGAGTGCGAGTTTGTGGTCGCGGGCGAAGGTCTTGTCGTAGTTGGCGTAGATTTCCATCAGCTTGGCCCAGTCGTTGGTGACGTTCTGGGAGGATTTGCCGTGGGATTTATCTGTCTGGGAAGCTGTGGAGAGGTAGTCGCGGTAGTGGTAGTTCTGTGTCTCGTAGCTGAAGTTGGCGTTGAGCAGGAGGCCTTCGATGATTTTCAGGCTTGCTTTACCGGTGAACTGCATGCGCTTGAATGTGGCCATGGAGCGGTCCTCGTAGATGAGCGAGAGGGGGTTGTAGTTCTGCGAGATGGAGCTGTCCTCATACCAACCGCCTTCATTGTTATAGACAGGAACGAGGGGAGAATAGTAGTACATTGCTTCGTAGACCGAGCCGCCTTTGTCGTTGCGGGGCACACCCCATTCCTTGCGCACGTTGCCGTTGATGCCGGCAGCGAGAGTCAGGCGCTCCTTGAGTACCTTTGTCTCGACATAGGCGCGGCCTGTGAAGAGGTTATTGCCGACGCCGCGGATGATACCGTCGCGCTTGGTGTAGGTGAGCGAGGCGTTGTAGTTGGTGGTCTTGTTGCCGCCTGAGATTGAGAGGGAGTGGTTGGTGGCGAAACCGGTGCGCTGGGTTTCCTTTGCCCAGTTGGTGTCGGCACCCTTGTCGTTCTTGAGAATCAGGCCGTTCTCGGCTGCATAGGCGCGCAACTCGTCGGCTGTGAGCATCTTGTTGTCGTGGGCGATTTTCTCCCAGGATACATAGCCTTGATAAGAGACGCGTGCGGGGCCTTCGGAACCTTTCTTGGTGGTTACGATGATGACGCCGTTGGCGGCCTTCGAACCGTAGATGGCTGTGGCGGAGGCATCTCGGAGCACGTCGATGCTCTCGATGTCGGACGGCGGGATGAGGTTGAGGTTAACACCGGGGATGCCGTCAACAACATACAGAGGCGATGTGGAGCCGTTGAGAGTGGAGGCACCGCGGAGGGTGATTGAGTTCACGCCGCCGTTGGGGTCGGAGTTCTGAACCACAACGAGTCCGGGGACTTTACCCTGCAGGAGCTGACCGGGGTCGGTGTAGGCACCTACGTTGAGGTCCTTGGAGTTGACGGTGGAGATGGAGCCGGTGAGGTCCTTGCGGGTCATTGTACCGTAGCCGATGACAACGACTTCGTCGAGGAGGGCTGCGTCTTCATTAAGTGTGATCTTGAGGTTGGTGCCTTTCACGGGCACTTCCTTGGTGGTGTAGCCCACGTACGACACGACGAGTGTCTTTCCCTGGGCAGCGTTGATGGTGAAGTTACCGTCGAGGTCGGTGGATGTGCCGCTTGCGGTGCCTTTCACGATGACGGTGGCGCCCATGAGGGGCTCGTCGTTTTGGTCGACAACCGTACCAGTCACGTTGGCCTGCGCCCATGCCGCGGTGCTCACGAGGAGGCTCATAAGCACAAGTACCATGCGCGAGAAGATCCCTTTATGGGACTGTAATGATTTCTCTTTTTCCATACTGAGAAACATGGTTGGTTTTAAGGTAAGATAATAGATGTTGATAAGTGTTGCGAAATAATGTGGGAGAGATGAACAGGGATGGTAAGGCAGAGAGTTGTTTTCATGGATGTTATGGCCTCTTTTGGCCGGAGTGAGAGAGTGCCCGCAAATTCGGATATGCAAATATAATTGAAAAAAATACATAACAAGTGTTTTTTACACACTTGTTAGCATTTTTTAACAATGCACGGTGAGCGATGCACGATGGGCGATGCACGATGCACGATGCCGGGGATGGCCTCCCGGCATTGGGGGATTAGCATGGTGCATCGTGCAGGCTTTCGCCGGAGGCGATGGGCCGTGGTGAACCCCACGAAAGCGTAGCGCATCGTGGGGTAGGTGTCACGCTGAGCCGGAGCACCTCGAAGAGGTCGCGGCTGTGAACACAACATCAGGCTCGCACCATCACAACTTAGTCCTACGTTTATGTCGCCTATGGCATACAAACGGCCACAGCCGCTACCTCTTCGAGGTGCACCGCTCTACTACTCTCCTGACCCCACGAAAGCGTAGCGCATCGTGGGGTAGGTGTCACGCTGAGCAGAAGCACCCCGAAGAGGTCGCGGCCGTGAAAATCATACAATCTGCCAAAACCATGTAAATTCGGACATAAAATATGTATATTTGCAGAAAACACGCTGCCATGAGCCACACCAATTGTCTGTATCACATCGTTTTCAATACTTATAAACGCATCAACACCATTCCGCCCGAACACCAGGAAGAACTTTATCGTTTCATCTGGTCGCTCCTGCTCCAACGCAATTGCCGCTTACTACGCATAAACGGCATGCCAAACCATGTTCATCTATTTGTGGACCTCGCACCCTACCATACCTTATCTGATATAGTCGGAGAACTGAAACGTGAATCGAGCAAATGGATGAAAAGATGTGGAAACTATCCACAATTTGAGGGATGGGGGAAGGAATATTTTGCAACGTCAAAGTCAGTTGCGGAAAAGAATGTGGTTATTGAATACATTAAAAATCAACAGGAACATCATGCAAAACGCTCTTTTGAGGAAGAGTTGCAGGAGATGTTCCGTTCAAATGGGTGGGAATGGAATGATTATGTACTTACTTAATTGATTGTCACAGCCGCGACCTCTTCGAGGTGCACTCACCTTTACTCCGAACCACCCCACGATGCGCTTTGCTTTCGTGGGGTTCACCACGGTCCATCGCCTCCGGCGAAAGCCTGCATCATGCATGATGGACGATGCATGATGCATGATGCACGATGGACGATGGACGATGCATGATGCATGATGCACGATGGACGATGCATGATGCATGATGGGCGATTCACGATTCATGATGCACGATTCACGATGCACTAACATTCATCCAATGCTTTTGGGCGGTGGGTTGGTGGTTGTAGGGTCGCGGCCTGCCGCGACTGCAGGCGAGGTTAATGGGGGATAAAGCGTCTGATATCCAGTTTGTTCCGCTGGGTTGCAGTCGCGACAGGTCGCGACCCTACAATATGGTGATTATCACATGATTGCTCGGATGGCGGGAAAAACGAGGCAGGGGCGCACGTGGTGTGCGCCCCTGCGTTGGGCTTTCGGTGGCTGTCAGGCCGCCGGGGTGTGTGTTTCAGTGGTTGTGGATCAGCGTACCATGATCTTGAGGGTTTCGGCATTGCCGTCGGCTGTGGTGGCGCGGACAATGTAGAGCCCTGCGTTTAGGCCGGTGGTGGCGAGGGTGTCGAAGCCTGCTGCCATCTGGCGTCCCTGTGCATCGTAGAGGGCGATTGCACGGCCTTCGGCTGTGATGATGCCGTTGGCGTAGCTGATGGCATTGCTGTCGGCGCCGATGGCCACGATTGCCGAGGAGTTGGTCACGGTGACGGTGGCAGTGGCGGTCTTGCCCTTGCAGGATGCGGTTACGGTGGTGGTGCCTTCGGTCTGGCCGAGGGTCAGGACGATGCCTACGAACTTGTCGTTGCCTTCAACGGGAACGAGGTTGGTCCATTCGGCGAGAGCGGGATTGGCTACGCTGATTGAAGCGTTGTCGGAGAATTCAAAGAGGTCAGCGAAACCTGCCACTTCAAGGTAGAGGGTGATTTCAGCCTCGGGTGCGCCGGTGTAGGCGGCGGGGGTGAACTGGAGGGAAACGCCGATGTTGTCCTCATAGTAGAGGGTGGGAACGCGGTTCATGAATGTGGGCTGCTGATTCCAGGGGTTTGCTGAGTCGGAACCGAATTTGAATCCGAGGCCGGCGAAGAATTCTGCGGCGTCGTCCAGCTCGTCGAGAGCTGTGGTTGTGCCTTCGGTGGCGAGGGGCTCGCCGTCGGCGGCCTCAACGGGTGCGATTGCGCTTACCACGTGGTTCACGCCGATCTTGTCCTCAACGCGGGCGGGAACCTCCTGATAGCTGCCGGCCGGGCTGTCGGGGTCGTTGGGGTCGTAGTCGGGGTTGTCGACCCACATGTTGCGGGGGCCGTCGTCGAGGGTGGTATAGCCTACGACGCGGTGTGCGGCAGTGGGCTCCGTGCCGACATTGAATGCCGTGAGGGCAACGATGTTGTTCTCGATGATGTTGCCGGCTTCGGGGAGCTCGGGCGCGCCGAGCTGGCCGAGGATGCCGCCCACGTTCTCGTCGGCGGTGATTGTGCCTTCAACCACGCAGTTCTTCACGATGGAGCGCGAGGTGTTGTTGGCGATGATGCCTGCGGCGTTGGCGTTTGTAGCCTCAATGGTGGCGTTCACGTGGCAGTCGGTCACGGTGGAGGTTTCGGCGTTGGCAACCGCCATTACAGCTGCAACGTTGTTGCGGCCCTTGAAGTTTCCGGATACGAATGCGTTCTTCACCTCGCAGCCGCGTGCGTCGTAGACGATGCCTGCCAGGCCGCGTGCATGCGTGAAGTTGAAGTCGGCGTCCTTGACGGCGCAGTCGATGAACTTACAGTTGTCGGCAGTGTGAGCCAGTGCGGCGAAGTTGATGCTGACATTCTCGAGGGCTGCCTTGGCGTTGACCATGTGCACGTTCTCGAAGTCGGCATAGCGTGCGGTGTGAGCCAGGAGGGCGTGCTGCTTGACACCGAGCAGGTTGGTGGCTGCGTGGTGGAATGTGACGCCGTCGAATGTGATGTTGCGGATGGCGGCGCGCGAAGCACCGGTGTCTTCCCCTTCATCCTCGGTGGCGGGGCGCTGGCCGATGTTGTTGAACAGGGCCTTCTTGTTGCTCATCGCGTCAAGGCTCAGGTAGAGGTTCTTCACCGAGTGTCCGCGGCCATCGATGGTGCCGAGGAATGTGCCGTCGATTGAACCGATGGCGCGGTTCTCCATATCGACGTTGGCAGCGAGGGCGAAGTGCGATGTGAGGTTGTTGCGGATGCGGTTGAAGTCGCCGTAGGTGTAGATGAGGTAGGGGTCCTCAACGGTGCCCTGACCTTCGAAGTCGTTGAGCGGCAGGCCGATGAATTCGATGTTTGCGGGGTTCGAGAATTTGCTTCCGTCGTGGTATTCAAGTATGATGAAGCGCTTGTTGGGGTTGTTGGAAACGTAGGCCGTCTCGTAGTCGTGCTCGTCGGGGAGTTCGCGCTTTGCAAGAATTTTGCCGGTTTCGTCGACAACGGCGGCAGCGAGGCTGGTGCCCACTTTGCCCTCGCCTTTCCAGGAGTATATCCAGAGGAGATACTCATACTTGCTGTCGGTGTTGTAGAGATAGGGGTCGAGCACTTCGGCTGTAATCAGTGCGTAGGCCTTGGCAGTGTTCTCGGGGAGGGTAAGGGTGTCCATGTGGTGGAGAGTGCCGTCGGGACGGAAGTAAGCCACGTAGGAGAAAGCGCTTTCGCCTTCAGCTGTTGCGGCCAGGGCTGCGTTGGCTGCGTAGAGCATACCGCCTTCGCCGGGCACACGCGTGGGCACAGACGAGAGGATGTAGACATTGCCTTCATATACGAAGAGCGAGGGGAGCTCGCCTTTGAACTCGAGCGAAGGCCAGTCGTAGAGGCGTGTAACATCGTCGCCTTCGTCGTTCTTGACGTCGAAGCCGAGCTGCAGGGGGTGGCCCTCAATAGCGGGGAATTCAACGAAAGCACCACTCTCGGTTCCGAATTCCTTGATTTTGTTGCCGTTCTTGTCGTAGACTTCATAGAAAGCCACGCTTTCGTCCTGCTGGAGGTTGGAGTCGACAATTGTTACGACGAAGCAGGGGTCGTTGCCGGTACCGAAGTCCCATGTCACGTCCTTTTCACCGCGGAAGTTGCCCAGGGCGTATGAGCGCCAGTGATACTTCGAGGGGTCGGAAACTTCGGTAACGGGGATGGTGACAGAGTAGGTGGGGGTGAGCTTTGTGGCATCGGGGTCGGTGTCATCCTCGATGAGCGGCTCATTGCCCACTTTATACATCTCGATGATGTAGTGGTTGTCGGGTGTCATTACAGGCACGTCTGCGCTGCTGTCCAGCAGATAGGGCTTCTCGAGGTAGGATTTCACCGAGTAGACATCGTTGCCGTCAAGCACCACGAACAGGGGCACAGCCTCGTTGAGGCCGTCGCCGGGTGTCTGGCTTGTGGTCTGCTGCACGATGAGCGAGGGGGGTGTCCCCCATCCAGCGGGCTTGTAAACGCGGAATGTGTTCTTGTCGGCCTCGTTCTTCTCGTTCTCCCATGTGGAGTAGTAGGTGAAACCGAACACGAATCCTTCGGCGTCGGTGCTGCTCTTTATGGTTGTGGAGAGTGCGCCGGGGCATTCGAACAGCGGTGTCTGCGGTGTGGCAGGCATGGCAGCCTGCAGTGAGTAGGCCGCGGTGAACTGTTTCGAGCCGTAGACGCCTTTGTAAGGATTGTCGGGATCGGGGAACTCGATGGGGTTGAAGTTGAAGGTCATCATGACCTCAATGTCGGTCGAGTTGGAGTTGAAGAATTTGGAGGAGAGCTGAGCTTCGGGGAGCACGTAGTTGCAGCGGCCTGCACCTTCGGGAAGCTCTATTTTGCCGTAAGCATAGCCCACAGGCTGGCCCAGGCCGTCGTAGACCGTGAGCTTGAAGCCGGAGAAGTTCCAGTTCGGCAGCCAGCCTTCCGGACGGTAGGTTGTGCCTTCGGTTTCGAGAGTGTAGAACCATGTCTCGCCAGTAGGGCTGAGCAGCCATCCGGTGGGGAACATCTCCTGCACGTAGGTTGCCGTAAGGGTGAAGTCCGGCGTGACGATACCGTTGGCATCAACCGTCTTCTGGAGGAAGCTGCCGGGCACCTTCTGCATGCAGGGGCTGTTCTTAAGGCCTCTTTCCATGGCTTTGAAACGGTTCGGCATGGCCGATGCGCCCGATACTCCTGCAACGAGCATCAGGGATGCCGCTGCCGTAGAGAGTAGACTTTTACGCATAGTCATAATCTAATAATGATAAGGTGAGAAAATGGTGTGAATTAATTCTGTTGATTGGAGTAGAGGGAAGAGGAGAATGAGTGCGGGGGGAGGTGTGCCGAAAACTTATCTGACGGCGATTTTCTCGGAGTGGAGCGAGTTGCCGATGCGGAGCGACATAACATAGATGCCGGGAGCAAGCGTGGAGGCGTCCACAGTGAGTTCCTGCCCGTCGGCGGCAGTGGCGAGTGCGAGCGCTCCGCCAAGCGAGTAGACCTCGGCCTTGATGGATGCGGCTGCGGGAGCCTGGACGGTGAAGAGGTTTCCGTCGCGCATCAGCGAGTAGGGGGTGTCCTCGTCGTCATTGGCCACATTGTTGATGCCGGAGAGGTTGAGCACCTTGCAGAGGCCGCGGAAAGCGTTGACAAACAGGCCGGGGCCGTCGTTCTCGCGCGGAGCGTTGGGGGAGTCGGCCGTTTCGCGGGCGATGCGCAGGATGTCGGCCGTGGTGAGTGTCGGGTCGGCGCCGAGCCATGTGGCTGCGATGCCGGTCATGTAGGGCGACGACATGGAGGTGCCGCTCATGGTGGTCCAGTAGTGTGTCTTGTTGTTCTTGTCGGTGTGGCGGTAGTAGACGGCGGCTTCATTGTCGGCGTCCTCGGTGCCCTTGAGGTTGGTGTCGAAATAGTGGCCCGACATGGACGAAACGATGAGATGTCCGGGAGCCGAGATGAGCGGGTGCACGCGGCCGTCGGGGGTGTGTCCCCACGAGGAGAAGGAGGATGTGGTGCCTATGGTCACCGGGTCGGCAACGTTTTCAAAGAAGTTGTGTGTGGTGTAGGACCCGACGGTGATCACGTCCTTTGCTCCGGCCATGGCGTTGATTGAGCCGTCGCCGTCGGAGCCCTTGAAGCCGTACTGCTCCATGTAGCCCGAATGGAGGCGGAAGCCGAAGTACATGCTCATAGGCTGGCCGTAGACGTAGAATTTCTGACCGGGTTTGCCGGGGACTATGCGGAGAGACACGAGGCCGTGCGTGAACGAAGCCTGGTCAGGGCATTCGAGCTGGAAGTTGATTTCTGCATAGTAGCGGTTGTTGGCGGGATAGAGCGCGCTTGCACCTCCCACGAAGCTGTTGCGGTAGTAATTGTTGAACACCTCGTCGTCGCCTTTGAAAACGTCGGGGGCTGTCACAGGCGAGCGGCCCGTGGTGGAAAGGTAGCAGGTCTTGAACGGCTCGAGCTTGAAGGATGAGAGTGTCTCGGGGGCTACGTTTGCTTCATCGGGGAATTTGCAGTAGTCGAAATAGAGGTCGAAGGGGGTGTCGTCGTCGCTCCATATCTGCATCGAACCGATGGCCTGCGGGAACATCGGCAGCATGGTGACCTGCGAATAGAGATAATCGGTGTAAGCGCTGTTGAGGATGAATGTGCGCATGGGGTTTTCACCGTCGCATTCGTGGTACATGAATGCCCCGTCGGCACCCTCGTTGCTGGCCGACACGCAGATGGTCACACCGTCTTTTTTTGCGTATTCCTGAAGTGCGGCGGGAAATTCGTCGGTGCCGTCGTGCGGACCAAGGTTGCTGCCGAGCGAGATGTTGATGGCGATGGGTTTACCCTCTTCGGCGGCATAGCCGGTGAGGTAGTCGAGGCCCTTGATGAGACGGGCGTTGTCGGTGATTCCGCACTTGATGGCAATGTCGGCCTGCGGTGCCGCACCTGTCAGGTTGATTCCGTCAGCCTCGTTTTTGAATGAACCGGCGGCGATGCCCATGACGTGGGTGCCGTGGGTGTTGTAGTTGTTGTCCGATTTGAACTGACGCACCGTTTCGGGTGTCTCGGATTTCTGTGTGAATGATTTTCCGCTGACTTCCACATGGTTCATGATGCGCTTTACGCGGGGATTGCCCTCTTCGTCGTCGAACATGATGTGGTTGGGGTCGATGCCGCCGTCGATGATGCCGACGATGGCACCCTTGCCGCCATAAGCCTGCGGAAGGGGTGCGGCGCCCGACTGGATTTTGTCAAGGCCGAGATGCTGGCGGCTGAGGTCGTAGCCCACTGCGCTTTGGAACTCGTTCATGCGCAGCTGTTCGGGGAGTGATACGGTGACCACGCCCTCGGTGGCCGCGATAGCCTCGGCCTGTCCGATGGTGGTCTCCACCAATATGATGTTGCCCGCGCGGAGCGATACTTCGCCTCCGGCGGCCTCGACGCGTGCCACGGTGGCGTCGTCTGAAACGCGCATGAAGATGGTCAGGGGGGTGTTGTCGGCCTCTGTTTCAGGCGATACGGCCATTGAACGGCCCGGCGCCTTGGCGGTGCGTTCCACCTGCCGGGCTTTCATTTTGCCGAGTTCAATGGTGTTGAGATGGCTGAAACGAGCCTGCGCAAAACCGATTCCCGGCAGCAAGAGGGTGAGGAGTAGAAGTTTTTTCATTCTAAGAAATTGTGAATGGGATTGTTATGTGTGATTTTTTCTGCAACAAAGTCTCTTGTCCGAAACTCATTATCTGCAAATTAAATAAATTCTTTACACACTTTTTTAGTTTTGTGCAAAAAAAGCATAACAATTAACATAGTTTCACTAATGGCGTGAAAACTGTGAACAAAAAGATGCGATTTTTCCCAATTGGAACTGCAATGAGTGTGCCTTGTACACTTATTGTAGGACAGGTTGTCATTAAATGGGCGTTTTTGCTGACAGAAGGACAGCCGGAAAATATCTGCTGCGTCACGACGGCTATTTGCAGGAATTGCTTAACTTTGCCGCATGTCACGAAAACTTATCACATTTCTTTGCGCTGCAGCCGCAATGATGGCTGCTCAGAGAGCCGTTGCGCTCGAACCGACGTGGAGCATCGATTTCGATGCAGTGTTCGACAACCGCGAGGGAGACCATACCTACACCGACACCAAAACCTTCTTCTTCACCAATCTGGCGCCTGAGGTAGGCCTGAAATTCACCAAGTCCGACCGCATTGCCGGCGGGTTGGTGTGGAATCAGCCCATAGGTAACGAATGGGACGGCTACAAGATAAGCCCCACGCTGTACTACCGCCACACGGGGCGGCGCTGGAATCTGTCGATGGGTATGTTCCCGCGCACCCAGCTCAGGCAGGAGATGCCCGGCTTCCTGCGGAGCGATTCGCTGGCCTATTTCCAGCGCAACATCCGCGGGGTGCTGGTGCAGTATCATTCGCCGGCGGCGTTCATCGATTTCTATCTCGACTGGCGCCAAATGCAGACCGACAGCAAGCGCGAGAAATTCAATATCGTGTTCCACGGCGAATGGCGTCCCGGCCGCAGGCATTTCCTTGTCGGGGGGCATGCCATGATGAATCACTTCGCCCTGACACACAACGCACCCTACAATATGCACATCGTGGATAATTTCCTGGTGAATCCCTATGTAGGGCTTGACTACAGCGGTGCCACAGCTCTCGATTCGCTCACGGTGAAAGCCGGCGCACTCCTCACGGTGGAGCGCAACCGCGGCAACGACCGGGGGTGGCAGACTCCCGGCGGCGCTTGGCTCGAGGTGCTTGGCCAATGGCGCTGGCTCGGGTTGAAAAACTCGCTGTATGCCGGCAAAGCGCTTTACCCGTCATACAGTGAGCACGGAGCGGAACTTTATATGGGTGAGCCGTTCTACCAGTCCAAATTCTATAACCGTACAGATGTGTATGCGCGGATAATGGCTAACAAATGGGTGGATCTGCAGGCGTCGCTTGATTTCCACGTGGCCAAGGACGCATTCACCTTCTATCAGCGGCTCATTGTGAGGGTGTACTTATCGTCAGGCAATTAGAGGCGCCGCAGCAGGTAGTGGTCCACAAGGATGTTGCGGCGGCACTGGGGGAGGGTGCGCAGCAGGTTCACGTCCGGGTGGGTGGTGTACAGCCGGCGCATTTTGCGGAAATCGCGGTGCGCGCGCCACACTGCGCCTGCGTTGGCAAAATCGAGTGTGGCCACAAATTTCACCCATGCCAGAGTGTCGAGCAGGCGGCGCCTGAGCAGGGTAGCGCAAAGGTCGGCCTTCGGCAGATTTTTGTGGAGCAGCAGCAGGTTGTTGCGGAAATTCAGATAAGTTTTGCGGGGATTCGACGCCGGAAGCGAGCCGCCACCCAGATGGTAGACGTGCGATGCCGGTATTGCCATGACCTTGTGGCCGTCGAGCAGGATGCGCCAGCACAGGTCAATCTCCTCCATGTGTGCGAAAAATTTAGGGTCCAGTCCGCCCAGACGCTTGTACAGAGCGGTGCGGGTGAGCAATGCCGCTCCTGTGGCCCAGAACATCTCGGCCGGGGTGTCGTATTGTCCGTGGTCTGTCTCCACGCGCTCAAACACGCGTCCGCGGCAGTATGGATAGCCGTTTCGGTCGATGTATCCGCCGCATGCGCCTGCATATTCAAAGCGTGAGCGGTCAGCGTACGAAAGAATCTTGGGCTGACATGCCCCAATTGCGGGGTCTGCGTCCATGGCCGCCACCAGAGGTTCAAGCCATCCGGCAGGGGTTTCCACATCGGAATTCAGCAGCACCACCAGCGGATAGCCCTCGGGAAGAGCGTTGATGGCGCGGTTGTAGCCTTCGGCGTAGCCGTAGTTCTCGGGAAACGGCATGACGGTCACTGTCGGGAACTCGTCGGCGAGCACCTGCAGCGAATTGTCGGTGGAGCCGTTGTCGGCCACGAACACATGTCCCGCTGTTTCGGGGGTGTTGGCCACAACCGAAGGGAGATATTGGCGGAGCAATGCGGCTCCGTTCCAGTTGAGAATTATGACGGCAACTCGTGATTGCATGGTTTGACGGGATTTTTCCAGCGGTTGTGGGTCCAGAGCCAGATGTCCGGGCGGCGCCGGATGGTCTGCGCAAGCAGAGAGGCGTAGCGGTCGGTTATGGCTCCTTCGGGCAGCTGCGTGGGTTGGTCGGTGATGAGGCGGATGTCTATATGGTAGTGTCCGCGCGAGGGCTTCTGCATGTCCCAGTAGACCACGGCCGCGTTCAGCCGTCGCGCCACGGTCTCGGTACCGGTAATCATGGCGGTGGGATGATTCAGGAAGTGAACCACGCGGCCGGCATCGCCATGGCTGGGTTTCTGGTCGCTCATGAAGCCGGTGATGGTGGGCATGCCGCGTTTGGCGTAGCGCATGAGGTCGAGGAACGACATGTTTTTGGCCAGCGACACCGAGCCGAAACGCGAGCGCAGGCGCAGCATCAGCGCATCGAAGCGGTGGTTGCGCAGCGGGCGGTAGATCTGGCAGAATTCGGCGTCGCGTCCGGGCACGAGCGTGCTCCACAGTGTGATTGAGGGCGCCCACTCCCAGTTGCCGGTATGGGAGAAATAACATACTACCGGACGGTTCTGTTTCAGATAGCTGTCGCACATGTCCACTCCGGAGAATGTCATGCGGCTTCGCATCTGCTCATCGCTGACATGCAGCAGCTTGACGGTCTCGAAAATATAGTCGGCGAAATTGCGGTAGAAACGGCGGCGGATGCGGCGGATTTCTTTGGACGTGGCATCGGGGAAGGATGATGTGAGGTTGCGCTGCACCAGATGCCGACGGTAACGCACCATGTGGTAGAGCAATGCGAACGTTATGTCGCTCAGGAGGTAAAGCACCCCGAACGGCAGCCGTGCCGTAAGCGACAGCAACCCTTCGAGTATGGTGAATCCTATGTCGGAAAGGCGTTTTTTCATTTTTGCGTTGGTTCTGTGCCGGCAAGTTCGGCCTTTATGTGGCAGTCGCCTATCTCGGTGGGTATGAGCGAGAGAAGCCGCACGGGCACAATGGTGTTGTCGAGATTGTGGGGCGCGTCGACCGATACCTTCAGATAGTTGTCGGTGAAGCCGCTCATCGGTTCGCCGGGGCGTCCTCGCTCAAGCAGCACGGGGCGCACGGTGCCGAGAAATTGCCGTGCGAAGGCCTCCATTTTCCGTTCCGACACGTGAAGCATCTCGTTGACCCGTCGATGCTTATCCTGCTGGCTAACCACGTGGCCTATTTCGAGCGCCTTTGTGCCGGGACGTTCGGAGTAAGGGAAGATGTGCAGCCGCGTGATGGGGAGCGATTCCACAAAATCGCGTGAGCGGATAAACTCTTCCTCCGTCTCGCCCCTTGCTCCGGCAATGAGGTCGACCCCTATGAATGCGTGAGGGATAAGCTGGCGTATGCGCTCTATCTTGTGGCGGAACAGGGCGGTGTCGTAATGGCGGTGCATCAGTCGGAGCACCTCGTCGGAGCCTGATTGCAGGGGTATGTGGAAGTGGGGCATGAACCGGCGCGAGGAGGCGCAGAATTCAATGATTTCGTCGGTGAGCAGATTCGGCTCTATCGACGATATGCGGTAGCGCTCGATGCCTTCGATTGTGTCGAGGCGCCGTATGAGGTCAAGGAATGTCTCGCGTGGCCCGTCAATGGCAATGAGGCCTGATTCGTCGGCGGTGCGTCGGCCGAAATCACCTATGTTGACGCCTGTTATCACAATCTCCTTGGCTCCATTGGCTGCGGCCTTTTCGGCCTGCGCCACGATTGAGGCGATTGTGCCGGAACGGCTGCGTCCGCGCGCGGCGGGGATTGTGCAGTAAGTGCAGTAATAATCGCACCCGTCCTGTATTTTCAGGAAATGGCGTGTGCGGTCGTCCTGCGAGCAGGATGGATTGAACGCCAGTAGCTTCGGTGTGGGGACAACATCGGATGCCGGCTTGCGTGAATTGACGAACTCGTGCAGGAATTCTGGAAGCCGGTTCTTGCGGTCGTTACCTGCCACTACGGCCACGCCGGGGAGCGAGGCCACTTCGGATGGCTTGAGCTGTGCGTAGCATCCGGTTACAAGGATGGCTGCTTCCGGATAACGGCGGTGGAACGAACGGATGGCCTGCCGGCATTTTTTGTCGGCAAGTTCGGTGACACTGCAGGTGTTGATAACAATCACGTCGGGCGTGTCGCCGGGGCCTACACGCGTAATCCCCTCTTCGGCGAACATGCGCGCCACCGTGGAGGTCTCGGCGAAATTGAGCTTGCAGCCGAATGTATGGAACAGGGCCTTTAGGGTCCCGAATGTGGAGTTGTCGATCAAAGTGCGGCGGGGATAAGGAGGTGGGTGGTCAGGATATGTAGGAATCCTTGAATCCGATGAAATAGAGCACGCCGTCGATGCCGATGGTGGATATGGACTGGCGTGCCGATTCCTTTACTTTCGGTTTGGCATGGAACGCTATGCCGAGGCCTGCGGTGGAGAGCATGGGGAGGTCGTTGGCGCCGTCGCCCACGGCGATAGTCTGGGCGATGTTCACGTTCTCGACCTGTGCGATGAGCTTTAGCAGTTCGGCCTTGCGCTTGCCGTCGACAACGTCGCCCACATAATGGCCGGTGAGTTTGCCGTCGGCCACTTCAAGTTCGTTGGCATACACATAGTCGAACCCGAATTTCTGTTTCAGATAATTGCCGAAGAAGGTGAAACCGCCAGACAGAATGGCGGTCTTGAACCCTGCTCGTTTGAGCACGCGCATCATGCGGTCAACACCCTCGGTGATGGGCAGGCTTTCGGCAATCTCTTCCATTACGCTCACATCGAGCCCCTTGAGCAGGGCCACTCGTTCGCGGAAACTTTCGTTGAAATCTATCTCGCCGCGCATGGCGCGCTCGGTGATGGCCTTGACCTTGTCGCCAACGCCGGCCCGTTCGGCCAGCTGGTCGATGCACTCGGTCTGGATCAGGGTGGAATCCATATCGAAGCATATGAGGCGGCGGCAACGGCGGTACATGGTGTCCTCCTGCAGCGAGATGTCGAAGCCCTCGTCCGAAGATATCTGGATGAAACGGCGCTGCAGTTCGTCGCGGTCGGTGGGGGTGCCACGCACGGAGAACTCGATGCAAGCCTTTGCGGCGGGCGATGCCTCGATGTCGAGTGGCGGACGCCCGGTGAGGCGCTGAATGGAGTCGATGTTCAGGCCCTGCTGCGCTACGGTCTCGCTCACCAGGGCTATGTGGCGGGCGGTGAGGCGGCGTCCGAGCAGGGTGATGATCCAGCGGTTCTTCCCCTGACGGTTCACCCATGCCTCGTATTCCTCTATGGTGATGGGGTTGAAGCGGATTTTCACCCCGAGGTCGTAGGCCTTGAACAGGAGGTCCTTGAGAATGTCGCCCGACACGTCGGATGTGGTCTGGAACAGGATGCCCAGCGATAGGGAATGATGGATGTCGGCCTGGCCGATGTCGAGAATCATTGCGTTGTAGCGCGAGAGGATTTCGGTTAGGGCAGCGGTTACGCCGGGGCGGTCGTGGCCGCTTATGTTGATGAGGATAAGCTCGATGTTTTCCGGAATATGGTTCGTCATTTTATTCGGAGTTTGTCGCCGGGTTTGAGTTTGTTGGCTTTCACCGACGGATTCAGGCGCTCAAGCTGTTTGAGCGTGAGGCCGTTGCGCTTTGCAATCTTGAACATGTTGTCGCCCTTGCGCACAGTGACCGTGCGCTGGCGTTCGTTTCTGGCTTTGTCCTTCTTTTTGTCGGCGCGTGCCTTTTCGCTGGCTTTTTCAGCCTCGGCGGCTTTGGCAGCTTCCTGCTTGGCGCGCGAGTTGGAGAATGTGGAGGCTACTTTCGAAGCTGTTTCTGACGGCGCGGGTGTGGCGTCTGCTTCTTCTTCTGAAGTCGTCTGGGTGTCTGAGGCGCCCTCGGTCATGTCGGCCGATGGGGTGACGTCGGCTGCTGCAGATGTGGTTTCCGGTGTGGCAGCGGATTCATTGTCAGCTTCGGGAGTTGCGGGTGCGGTGGTTACGGTTGTCTCCGGCTCCGGATTGCGCACGAGCAGCTTGTCGTTTTCCACCGGTTGCTCCTCGAAAGGCCTGAATTCTTTCTGAGTGGTCACCACCTTGATGGTCTGGCCCCGGCGCGGTTTGCGGATGTTTCCGTTTGCCTGCTTGAGGCTCCGGAGTGTCACGCCATATTTCTTGGCAATCGAGGCGAGGGTTTCCTTGCGGCGCACCTTGTGGTATTTCACCACTTCCGTGGTGATCCATTCGCCCTGACGGCCGTCGACGGTGTCGGGACGCGGCTCCATGCCGGTGGCGGGTTCCACCACGTCGCGGCGGGCATAGAGGTCGGCGTTATGGGCGGCGATGGCGTCCTCGCTCATTATGTAGGAGTAAATCTGGTTCTGCGGCAGCACCAGCGGGCAGGGCCTTTCGGGAGAGCCCGGAATAAGATCCTTGCGGTACTGCGGGTTGAGTACCTTCAGCTCTTCGGCCGGGATGTGAAGGATGTCGGCAATCTGGTCGAAATGGATGCGGCGCTTCACATGCACCGAGTCTGTGAGAATGGGGCGCTTGGCCAGTGCCGGGGAGATGTTGTGCTTGTGGTAATAGTTCATCACATAGGTGGCGGCGATGAAGCACGGCACATAACCGCGTGTTTCGGCGGGTAGATAGGGATAGATTGCCCAGAAGTCTTTTTTAGCAGCGCCTTCCAGTCCTGCGCGGCGCAGAGCCTTGTTGACGTTGCCGGGCCCGCAGTTGTAGGCTGCTATGGCCAGCGACCAGTCGCTGTAGATGTCGTGGAGCTGGCGCAGATAGCTTGCGGCGGCCTCCGACGACCGCACAGGATCGCGGCGTTCGTCGATAAGCGTGTTTATCTCCAGCCCCAGTCCGCGTGCGGTGGGGAGCATTATCTGCCAGAGGCCCACGGCGCCTGCGCGCGACACGGCATCGGGGTTGAGAGCCGACTCGATTACGGGGAGGTATTTCAGTTCGATGGGGATGCCTTGCCGCTCGATGGCCTGCTCGAAGATGGGCATGTAGTAGAGGCTCATGCCGAGCATGCTCTCCACAAGAGAGCGCTTGCGGCCTGTGTAAAGGTCAATATAATTGCGCACCACCGAATTGAACGGCATCTCGATGGTGGTGGGGATGGCCTGCAGGCGTTCAATAAGCTCGCTATCGGAGGTGGTGACGTCGGGGCGCGAATCAGCGTTCTTGTCAAGGGCGGTGTAGGTGCGCAGATACCAGTTCTGCATCATCCGGTTCACGTCCGTCTCCACACTTTCGGGGTAGACGATGGTGGAATCGTTGGAATGGTCGGAAAGCGAAAGCACCGACGGCTTGGCCCATGATGTAAGTGAGGCGAGGCTGAGTGCGGCGGCTAATACGTAGGGTTTCAGAGAGGTGGTCATCGGAGAAGCACAATGTTTTTTTGTTCCCAGCTGCCACAACGGCGCGGGGAACATGGGGTTAGAAATTCACTGCCCACATCAGCCCTACGGAGGGGTAGCGCTGGCGGCCGTCCTGAATCAGGGCGGGAGCCACATCCATCGACAGGTCGGGGGATATGTCGAAGTGTGACAGTGATGCGTCGACGTAGGCGTCGACCATGGCGAGCAGATACACACCCACCATGCAGATTATGCAAAGGTCGCGGTTGCGGCGGAAGTAGTTCTTGCGTGAACGCAGCACCTCCTGAAGCCATCCGCGGTCGAGGTTCTCCTCCTTCACGTTAGGCGAGAACATGTCCATGTAGCTTCGGGTGTTCGGGTCGTTGTCCAGCAGGTCGGCGTAGGCGCGGGTGTAGTCGCGCAGCATGTTGCTGTTCCAGTTGGTGGCGTAGGCCAGTCCCAGATAACCTCCCACGATGATGGGAAGCTTCCAGTAGCGGCGGTTGTACACCTGTCCCAACCCAGGAAACAGCGCCGACATCCACACGGCCTTGGTGGGATCGGGGGCGAACTCCACTTCGCGCGGCACCCATTCGTCGGTCTGTTCGCGTGCGGCGGCAAGTGCGGCGGCAATGGAGTCGGCGCGCACCACGGCCTCGTTGGTATCCACGGCTATGGTATCGACCGGCTCAACCTCCAGGCGCCCGTCGCGGTCGGTGATTTCGTCCTCCACAACCTCGGCAGGTCCGAGGATAGGCTCGCTTATGCCTATGGAATCGGGAAGCTCTGAGGCGGCCTGGCGCTGCTCCTCGCCGGGATGCGGCACCGCATGGCGCGGCACGGGGCGTGAGGTGGATATGGAGCGGCGGCCGGTGGCGCGGGTCTGCGTCCCGGTGGCGTCGGGCGGTGTCTGGGCATACGCTCCGAACGGGCACGACGACACGAGCAGAGCGGCGGCCAGCAGGACCGGCACCATGCGCATGCAATGCTCCTTAACCGAGCACAACCAACGTTTGCGTGAATCTTTGCACATCGGATGATTGTTAAGTAACTGTTCAAAATTATTTTTTTAATAACCGGCCTTTTTTTCTTTTAATGTTTCTTCGGCAAAATTTTTGAATCTTTTCCTCTCTTCATCAGTCGTGTAGCTCACTACACTCCCTCTTCAGAGAGAAAAATCTTCTAAAAATTTTACTCGAACAAACATCAAAATAATTTCGACCAGTTACTTATCGAAGGGCAAATTTACTATAAATTTCGCTACTGGCAAAATCGCCTCATTCGCACTGTTACGCTTTAACACCCCTTTAACAAAGCCCCGGCTTTCAATGTTGACAACTCGCAGCGCCAGTGCCGATTGCCATGTCGGTTTGCGGGGGGTGGAAGCCCTGTTAGGTGTCCAAGTTCCGAAAATCGCGTTAAAAAAGCGGGGCGTCGGTTTCGGCATCGGCCAAATGTTGTTAACTTTGCATCAATGCAATAAAAAAGCCCTCGATCCGTGGTGGAACGGAAAGGGGGCTGAAGAGGCGATCGGTGCTTTCACCGGGCTTTTTGTTAAAGCCAGAAAAATGCCTTTTCTTTGCATATAGAACAGCGGCTGGGGCCTGAATGTTTGGTGCGTCCGGCAAAAAAAAACGCTGTTGCACCGGTTAATCAGAATAATGACAAGTTATTACCATCATAACCAACCGTTCAGGCTTGAATGCGGAGCCACGCTTCCGCAACTCGATGTGGCCTACCACACGTTCGGCTCCATGAACGCCGACCGCTCCAATGTGGTGTGGGTGTGCCATGCCCTGACGGCCAACAGCGATGTGGCCGACTGGTGGCCCCACACGGTGGAGCAGGGGTGCTTTCTCGACCCTGACAAATGGTTTGTGGTCTGCGCCAACATCCTTGGTTCGCACTATGGGAGCACCGGTCCGCTGTCGGTGAATCCCGACACCGGGGAGCCGTGGTACGGCACATTCCCGGCGGTCTCCATCCGCGATATGGTGCGGGCGCATGCATTGCTGGCCGATGCACTCGGCATTGGTCATATACATACCCTCGTAGGTAGTTCGGTGGGAGGTTTTCAGGCGGTGGAGTGGGCTGTGGCCGACCCTTCTCGCTTCGGGCAACTTGTGCTGATAGCCACAGATGCCAAGGCATCGCCGTGGACCATCGCTATCGACGAGACGCAGCGCATGGCCATACTGGCTGATTCCACCTATGGTGAGCTGCGCCCGGATGCCGGCATGGCGGGTCTGGCGGCTGCAAGGGCCATCGGGTTGCTCACTTACCGTGGCGGCGAGGGCTACAACCGCACGCAGGCCGACCATCCGGACACACCCGAGGGGGAACACCGCGCATGCACTTACCAGCGCTATCAGGGCGAGAAGCTGTGCCGCCGCTTCAACGCCTATTCCTATATGTCCATTCTCAATGCATTCGACACCCACGACGTGGGCTACTGTCGTGGTGGAGTGGAGGCTGCTTTGGCGCGCATCACGGCCCGCACTCTCGTTGTAGGGCTTACCACCGACATGATTTTCACTACCGCCGAGATGCGCCGGCTTGCGGCGGCCATCGGCGGCGCGCGTTATGCCGAGATCTCCTCACCTTTCGGCCATGACGGGTTTCTTGTGGAGCACGTTCAGCTCAACGCATTGCTGGACAGTTTCATGGGGGAGCCAGAATGCGGCTCCGACGGTGATGGCGGGAACATCGTGGCGGCTATGCGCGTTGCAAATAAAGAATGAAAGATATGAAAAACAAGATAAAGATCGGCCTTTTCGGCCTTGGCACCGTGGGGTGCGGCTTCTACCGCGTGATTTCGCAGGCGAAAAACGCCCACGCCGAAATAAGGCGCATCTGTGTGCACAATCTCTCCAAACCCCGCGACGTGGAGGTGGATGCATCGCTGCTCACCGATAATGCCGCCGACATCCTTGATGATCCCGAAATCGACCTCATTGTGGAGGTGATCGACAACGCGGATGCGGCCTACGGCATCGCCACCGAAGCCCTGAGGCGCGGCATCCCTGTGGTGTCGGGCAACAAGGCCATGCTCGCCCGCCATCTGCCTGAGCTTATAGAGCTGCAGCGTGAGCATGGCACGGCGCTGCTCTACGATGCCTCGTCGTGCGGTTCCATTCCGGTGATACGCAACCTTGAAGAGTATTACGACAACGACCTGCTCCTTGAGGTGAAGGGTATTCTCAACGGCTCGTCGAACTACATCCTTTCGCGGGTGTTCGACCATAACGAGCCTTACGATGATGCATTGCGTCGCGCCCAGCAGCTCGGTTTCGCCGAGAGCGACCCTTCGTTCGATATCGAAGGGTGGGATGCCCTGTTCAAACTGATAATCATCACCGTGCATGCCTTGGGACGTTATGTGGCTCCGGAACGGATATTTACGTACGGAATCAGCCGGATAGGGGACTTTGATATCCGTTATGCCCGTGAGAAACGGGTGAAAATCAAGCTTGTGGCTCAGGTCGTGAAGGTGTCGGACGAGCAGTTCACCATGTTTGTTATGCCGGAGTTCGTGGGACCGTCGAAATATATCTACAGCGTCGATGACGAGTATAACGGCGTGGTGATACGCGGCGAGTGCTACGACCGTCAGTTCATGTTCGGCAAAGGCGCCGGCAGCCTGCCAACAGCGTCCTCGATCCTGTCGGATGTGATGGCTCTGCGGCACGACTACCGCTATGAGTACAAGAAAATGAGCTATGTGGACCGCCCGGACTACACCACCGACGTAGTGCTCCGCGTGTATGTGCGTTACACGGCCACCGATGTGCGCCGGGAGTTGCCGTTCACGCGCATCATCGAGCAGTTCCAGAGCGAGAACGCAAACTATGTGATAGCGGAAATAAGACTTTCCGACCTGATAGCGTGCAGGCAGGTGCTCTCGCAGCCTGATGTTTTCATCGCAAACATACCCATGTTCTTCATAGACCGGGATAATTGATAGCTAAGATAGCTACAATGGCTATGATCAGTAAAATAATAAACCACTCATATTTTAATGGAAAAAGTGAAATTGACAGAATCGCGTGCCACCGAGGCTTCGCAGCGCAAGGCCTCAGGCCAGTTTAACTGTGCCCAGGCGGTGGCCTGCACCTACGCCGACCTGTGCGGCGTCGACAGTGAGACCATGCGCATGGCGGCAAACGCCTTCGGCACCGGTATGGGATGCATGCAGGGCACCTGTGGCGCACTTGTTGGCGCGGGAATGGTGCTAGGGTTGGTGAAACGCGACCGTACGGCTGCCATGTTGGCCCAGAAACGAATAATGAATAGCTTTCATAAACAGAACGGCGCCACAATCTGCAGTCAGCTAAAGGGGATGGGCACCGGCATCCAGCTGCGCCACTGCAATGACTGTGTGGCCGATGCGGCTACACTGCTTGAGGCTGAATTGACCTCCGAATGACGGTAAACGGTTAATTTTGCGAGATTTTGCGGAAAAAGTTGTCCATACCGAATAAATTCTATAACTTTGCACAGTTTTTTCAGCTGACCACAATTATGGGAAAATTCAGCCAATTCAAACTCCCTCTGAAGAGCCTGCCGAAAGGTACTCATGAATTTGACTACCATCTCGACAAACAGTTCTTCGTGAATATGGAGAACGCCGACGTGCGCGATGCAGATGTGGATGTCAAGCTCGTTGTGACTTATGCCAATGACGTCTACGACCTTGCTTTCACGCTCACTGGTACTGTTGTAGTGCCTTGTGACCGTTGCCTCGACGACCTGACGCTCGATATAGACACCACCTACGAGATAAAGGTGAAATACGGCGATGAATATCGCGAGGATTCGGACGACCTCATGGAGATTCCTGAAAGTGATAATTATCTCAACGTGGCCTACATGATTTCGGATACCGTGGCTTTGGCCATCCCGATAAAGCACGTGCACCCGCTGGGCAAATGCAACCGCGCCATGAGCTCGCTGCTGAAGAAACACCGCGCCACCGATGCCTCCGATCCGGATGCGGCACTTGAGGACCAGCTCATGGACGAGATGGACTCCGTGCCCGACGGCGACGACGCTCCGGCTGCCACCGATCCCCGCTGGGACAAGCTGAAGGACGTGCGTCCCGAAGCCGACGAATGAACATACAGTTTTAAGAACAATAACAATATAAAGAATAAACAACAATGGCACATCCTAAAAGACGTCAATCCAAGACACGTACGGCAAAACGCCGCACCCACGACAAGGCCGCTATGCCCACACTGGCAATCTGCCCCAACTGCGGCGCTTGGCATGTTTACCACTGCGTTTGCAACGAATGCGGCTACTATCGCGGCAAGGTTGCGATTGAAAAGAACGCTGTGGTCTGATAAGGCATAAACAGCCATCACGTCACCAAGGGCTGTCGATCCGGCTCAGGATTTCACTGCGCCGGTGCCGGCGAGCCTTTAGAGAATACAAATCTATCCCCTCCCTAACAGCATGAGAAGGCGTTCCCGACATTTCGAGAGCACCTCTCGCGCCATATATTCCTAACACAAACCGCCACCAGAGTTATGCTTAACGCTAAAATCTCAGGCATTGCGTCGTATCTCCCCACCGACATCCTCGACAACGAGATGCTGTCGAAGATGGTGGACACCAACGACGAATGGATCACCACCCGTGTAGGCATCAAAGAGCGCCGCATCCTGAAAAAGGATGTAGGCTCGTCGTACATGGGCATTGAGGCTGTCAACAAGCTGCTTGCCGACTACAATGTCGATCCTGCCGATATCGACCTTCTTATATGCGCAACATCAAATCCCGACTATCGTTTCCCCTCCACAGGTTCGATTATCTGTGAGGGCGTAGGCCTGAAAAACGCTTATGCCTACGACATTCAGGCCGCGTGTGCCGGATTTATAGTAGCGTTGGAGGATGCCGCAGCCTATGTGAAGAGCGGTCTGCGCAAAAAGGTGGTTGTGGTTGCAACCGAGAAGATGTCGTCGATGGTCAACTACAACGACCGTGCAACCTGCCCCTTGTTCGGCGACGGTGCCGCCTGCGTGCTCGTGGAGCCTACAGAGGAAGAGGGCGTCGGCGTGCGTGACGCGGTGTTCCATGTGGACGGCCGCGGCCTCGAGCATCTTGTTATGTGGGCCGGCGGTTCGGCCAAGCCTACCACTCAGGCCACACTCGATGCCGGCGAGCATTTCCTGTTCCAGGACGGCCGCAACGTGTATAAGAACGCTGTGACCGACATGTACACCGCATCCGTCGACATTCTCAAACGCAACAATCTCACAGCCGAGACAATAGACTGGCTTGTGCCTCATCAGGCAAATCTTCGCATCATCGAGGCTGTAAGTTCGCGTGCAGGTATCCCTGAGGAGAAAGTGCTTGTTAATATCCAGCATACCGGCAACACTTCGGCAGCATCCATCCCCTTGTGTCTTGACGAATACAAGAACCGGCTGAAGAAGGGCGACAAACTTCTGCTCACGGCCTTCGGCGCAGGTTTCACCTGGGGCTCCATGCTGCTTGTCTGGGATCTCTGATGCCCGCTCATGTCAGTGTCGCGCACCCCTTGTGATATCCCCGATATGTAAAAAAGAAACAAAATAGCATCTTTTCAGGTGCTATTTTTGTTTTAGATATAACGCACATGTGGATTGCAGACACTCATGCTATTAACAGCCAATTAAAAAATACAGCATTATGATAGAAGACAAGAAAGAAAAGATAGCCGACGAGATAGAGCGTCAGCAGACGGAGGATGTGATGGCCGCCCTCACCGACCGTGTGGAATGCCCTGCCTCTACGGGCTGCAAGGAGGGGCACAAGGCCGGGTTCGTGAACATCGTGGGTAACCCGAACGTGGGTAAATCCACGCTGATGAACTGCCTCGTGGGCGAGCGCATGAGCATCATCACCCCCAAGGCCCAGACCACACGCCACCGCATCACGGGAATTGTGAATTCGCCCGACTACCAGATTGTGTTCTCCGACACCCCCGGCGTGCTTAAACCCAACTACAAGCTTCAGGAGAGCATGCTCAACTTCGCACAAGGTGCTCTGACGGATGCCGATGTGCTGCTCTATGTGACCGATGTGGTGGAGGACCCCACAAAGAATGCCGAATTTCTGGCAAGCGTGGCCAAGGAGAAGGTGCCTGTCCTGCTGGTTATCAATAAAATTGACCTGTTGAAGACCAACGGCGACCTTGAAACCATCGTGGCGCGCTGGAAACAGATTCTGCCCAATGCCGAGGTGTTCCCCCTGTCGGCCAAGGAGAATTTCAACGTGCCAAACCTGATGGCGCGCATCGTGGAACTGCTGCCGCCGTCGCCCCCGTATTTCGGCAAGGACGCCCTGACCGATAAGCCTGCACGTTTCTTTGTCACCGAGATTATCCGAGAGAAGATTCTGACAAACTACGACAAGGAAGTGCCCTATTCGGTGGAGGTGATAGTGGAGAAGTTCGACGAATCGGAAAACTCAATCCACATCATGGCCACAATTTTTGTGGAGCGCGACTCGCAGAAGGGTATCCTGATAGGCAAGGGCGGCTCCATGCTTAAAAAGGTGGGCACCGAGGCCCGCAAGGATATAGAGCGTTTCTTCGACAAGCGGGTGTACCTTGAGCTGTTTGTAAAGGTGGAACCCAACTGGCGTAACCGCGAGAACAAGCTCAAATCGTTCGGCTACATAGAATAATAAAAAATTTTAGTTAACTTTGCGGAAGGGATGTTGCAGAACATCAGGATAAGCCGAAATATGGTTTTGATTGTTCTGCCTTCAAATCCGTAGATACTTGGATATGTCACAACTCGTAGCAATAGTAGGGCGCCCGAATGTGGGCAAGTCCACCCTTTTCAACCGTCTCACCGAAACCCGTCAGGCAATCGTTGACCCGACGGCCGGCACCACCCGCGACCGCCAGTATGGCAAGGTGGACTGGTGCGGCCGGGAGTTCTCCATCGTCGATACGGGCGGATGGGTGGTCAATTCCGATGATATTTTCGAAAGCGAAATCAACAAGCAGGTGCAGCTTGCCATCGAGCAGGCCGACGAGATTCTGTTTGTCGTGGACGCCATGAACGGAGTGACCGACCTCGACGACCATGTGGCCGAGATTCTGCGCAAGTCGCGCAAGCCGGTGATTCTTGTGGCGAACAAGGTGGACTCGAACGACTGGCTATATAACGTGCCTGAGTTCTACAGCCTCGGCCTGGGCGACCCCTATTCGGTGAGCGCAGTCAACGGCTACGGCACCGGCGACCTGCTCGACGAGATTGTGAAAAAGCTGCCCGAGCCTAACGATGATGAGGAGAATCTGGAGGAGATTCCCCGTTTCGCCATCGTGGGACGTCCGAACGCGGGCAAATCAAGCCTTATCAATGCGTTCATAGGTGAGGACCGTCACATTGTCACCGACATTGCCGGCACTACCCGCGACAGTATATACACCCGCTACAACAAGTTCGGGTTCGATTTCTATCTGGTTGACACGGCCGGAATCCGCAAAAAGCAGAAAGTCAACGAGGATATCGAGTATTATTCGGTGATCCGCTCAATCCGCGCCATCGAGGCATCGGATGTGTGCATACTGATGATCGACGCCACCCGAGGCATCGAGGCTCAGGATGCCAACATCTTCGGACTCATACAGAAGAACAAGAAGGGGCTGGTGGTGTGCGTGAACAAATGGGACATCGCCGCCGACAAATCCGCCGAGGCGCAGAAGCACTTCGAGGAGGCCATACGGAGCCGATTTGCTCCGTTCACCGATTTTCCCATCATCTTCGGTTCCGCGCTCACGAAGCAGCGCATATTCAAGGTGCTCGAAACGGCTGTGGACGTTTACCGCAACCGCAAGCGTGAAGTGCCTACCTCCCAGCTCAACAAGGTGATGCTTGAGGCCATAGGCGCTTATCCTCCGCCTGCCAACAAGGGAAAGTATATCAAAATCAAATATGTCACCCAGCTCAAGGGGGCTGCAGTGCCTACGTTCATTTTTTTCTGCAACCTGCCCCAGTGGGTCAAGGAGCCTTATCGCCGTTTCCTTGAAAACAAGTTGCGTGAGAATTGGGATTTCTGCGGCACGCCCATACAGGTGTTCATGCGTGAGAAATAATCCGGTAGTATGAGTAACAACAACAACCATCCGCTGGGCGAGGCGCCTTGGTTTCATGTGATATTGTCGACCGGTCTGGGCACCGGGTTCGTTCCCGGCGCACCGGGTACGGCAGGCGCGTTTCTGGCGTTGATAATCTGGTATGTACTGTATCTGCTGCTGTCGCCGGTGGCTCTGCTGTGGACCACAGTAGGGCTGGTGGTAGGCTGTTTCTTCATCGGGGCATGGACCTCGGGGGTAATGGAGCGCTACTGGGGGGAGGATCCCCGTTCGGTGGTAATCGACGAATTCCTTGGTACATGGATTCCGATGTTTGCCGCAGCAGTGACGGGTGAGCCGGTGCTGACGGCAATCCTGGCAGTTGTAGGTTTCGCGGCATTCCGCGTTATCGACATAGTGAAAACCCCGCTCGCACGCAAACTCGAGCTTGTAGGCGGCGGCTGGGGCGTGATGCTCGACGATGCTCTCGCCGGGCTTTATGCATTGCTCATAGTTGTGGCTTTGCGTTTTATAATTGTTTGAAATCGGTTTATTTATGGAGGAGAATGTTGCATATAAGGGCCTGACGGACGCGCAGGTTCTTGAGAGTCGTGCCGCCAACGGGGCGAATGTGTTGACCGAAGCAAAGAAAAATCCATGGTGGCGCGAGTTTCTGGCTAAATTCCGTGACCCGCTGATTATCATCCTACTTGTGGCCGGTGTGCTGTCGATCGGCATTGCCGTCTACGAGTACGTGGGCCTGCATCAGGGGGGCACTGTCTTTTTCGAGCCTGTCGGTATCTTTATTGCTATTTTGCTGGCAACCGGGCTGGGATTCTATTTTGAATACAGGGCAAACAAGGAGTTTGCCATCCTGAATCAGGTGAACGACGACGAGCCGGTGCAGGTGATCCGCAACGGTTCGGCCACATCGGTGCCTAAGCGCGATGTGGTGGTGGGCGATATCCTTGTGCTGAACACCGGCGAGGAGATTCCCGCCGACGCCGAGTTGCTGGAGGCCATGTCGATGAATGTGGATGAATCCACCCTCACCGGCGAGCCGATGGCACACAAGACCACCGACCCGCAGCAGTTTGATGCCGAAGCCACTTTCCCCTCCAATCATGTACTTCGCGGCACCCGCGTGATGGAAGGTCACGGTGTGGCGCGTGTGCTTGCCGTGGGCGACCACACGGAGAACGGCAAGGTGTTCGAGGCAACCCGTATCGACGACAATGTGACGACGCCGCTCACCGAGCAGCTCGACCGCCTTGGCAAGCTGATTGCGAAAATCAGCTATGTGGTGGCGGCCATTATAATTGTGGGCCGCGTGAGCATGTGGTTCGTGCACAATCCGCAGTTCGAGCTGATGCCGTTCCTCACCAATCTTCTGCAGTCGTTCATGATAGCAGTGACGCTCGTTGTGGTCAGTGTGCCGGAGGGATTGCCCATGGCGGTGACTCTGTCGCTGGCCTACAGTATGCGGCGCATGCTCAAAACCAACAACCTTGTGCGCAAGCTGCATGCCTGCGAGACGATGGGCGCCACGACCGTTATCTGCACCGACAAGACCGGTACGCTCACACAGAACCGCATGCAGGTGCACGACACAAATTTCTACGGGTTGCCCGACGGGCGCCTGACAGGCGATGAGGAAAGCCGGCTTGTGGCCGACGGCATCGCCATGAACTCTACAGCCCAGCTTGATTTCTCTAATCCCGAGAAGCCCGAGGTGCTGGGTAATCCCACCGAGGGTGCATTGCTGCTGTGGCTCAATTCGCAGGGAGTGGACTACAGGAAAATCAGGCAGGAATACCGCGAGGTGGCGGAACTGCCGTTCTCTACCGAACGTAAATTCATGGCCACGCTGGTGGAGCGTAAGTCTGACGGCAAGCGGTTGTTGTTCGTCAAGGGCGCTCCCGAAATTGTGTATGGCCTGTGTCGCAACTATCCCGAAGGTGCCACCCGTGAGAGCGTCGACGCGAGTCTGCTTGCCTATCAGCAGCAGGCCATGCGTACACTCGGATTCGCATGGCAGGAGGTCGCAGCCGGCGCCATGCCTATCGACGGCACCACGCTTGATGCCTCCAGTCTTACTTTCCTCGGTTTCGTGGCAATTTCAGATCCGGTGCGTGCCGATGTTCCCGCTGCCATCGAGGAGGTGCTCAATGCCGGGATTGCTGTCAAGATTGTAACAGGCGATACGGTCGGCACTGCCAAGGAGATTGGACGCCAGATCGGGCTTTGGAAGCCTGAGGATACGGACCGCAACATCATCACCGGCCCCGAATTCGGCCAACTCACCGAGGCGGAGCTTGACGACAGGGTGATGGATCTGAAAATCATTGCCCGGGCGCGCCCCATGGACAAGAAACGCCTTGTGGAAGCACTGCAGCGTCAGGGACAGGTGGTGGCCGTGACAGGCGACGGCACAAACGACGCGCCGGCGCTCAAGGCTGCTCATGTTGGCCTGTCGATGGGCGACGGAACCTCCGTGGCCAAGGAGGCCAGCGACATAACGATTGTGGACAATTCGTTCGCGTCAATCGGCCGTGCCGTGATGTGGGGGCGTTCGCTCTACCGCAACATCCAGCGGTTCGTGATGTTCCAGATGACGGTCAACGTGGCTGCCTGCCTCATTGTGATGGCCGGCGCGTTCATGGGCACCGAATCGCCGCTAACGGTGACCCAGATGCTGTGGGTGAACCTCATAATGGACACATTCGCTGCAATGGCACTCGCATCGCTGCCGCCGTCGGAAAGTGTGATGCACGCCAAGCCCCGTTCGCGGCAGGCATTTATCATCACGCGCACCATGTGGCGCAATATCATCGTGTGCGGATTGCTGTTCTTCGGGGTGATGTTCTATCTGGTATATGCATTCGAACATGGCAACATCACTGCGCTTCCGCAGTTGCTTTCGGAGCATTTCGGCGCTGAGAGCGGTCTGACCACCTACGAGCTCAGCCTGGTGTTTACCATCTTTGTGATGCTTCAGTTCTGGAACCTCTTCAATGCCCGCGCCTATGCCACCCGCAGGAGCGCCTTGCATTTGGGTGGTTGCGGTGAATTCCTTTTCATCGCAGCAGTGATTCTGGTGGGACAGATTTTCATCGTGACAGTAGGCGGTCCGTTCTTCTCCGTGACACCGCTCCGCATCACCGACTGGCTGTGGATCATTGGCGGCACATCGCTGGTGCTGTGGATCGGCGAACTTACCCGGATATTTAAGAACAAGGGGCGTGAATAACAGATGTGTCCTGCCGGATAGATACGTAAGAATTTCTCATAATCATACTACTGCCCAGATACTCCGGGAGCGTAATCGTTGATGACTGATATCACACTTTGGCAACAGGTCCTTGTGACGGCCGCAGGCCTCGGGCTGGCCTCTTTGGTCGGTTCGGTAATCGGGCTGGCAGTGAAACGCATTCCGCACAAGTGGAATGATGTTTTCATGGGCTTTTGCGCGGGAACTATGCTGGCGGCAGCCATTGTAGGGTTGATTCTGCCGGCTGTGGAGAGTGCCACTGCCGCCGGATGGTGGCAGGTGATAATCGGCGTGGTGCTTGGCGTGGCACTAATAGGAGTGCTCGATGGCGTGATGCCTCACCTGCACAAGCTCACAGGCCTTGATCCTGACCGACACAGGGCCGACACTACAACCCACCGCATACTGCTGTTCGTGCTGGCCATCGCCATACATAAGTTGCCCGAAGGGATGGCTGCCGGCATAGTGTTCGAGGCCGACAACATTGGCGCGGCCTATTCAGTGGCTATATCCATCGCCCTGCAGAATATTCCGGAAGGGATGGTGGTGGTCACACCGTTGCTGATGATCGGTGTGGGATGGTGGCGCACACTGGGAATATCGGTGTCGATCGCATTGCTTGAGATGGCAGGGGTAGTCGGCGGTTTTATGCTCGGCGGACTGTCGGGAATGTTCCTTCCGGGGCTGCTCGGACTGGCCGGAGGTGCCATGCTCTACGTAATCTCCGATGAGATGATTCCCGAAACCCATGCCCACGGCTTCCAAAAACCAGCTACCTACGCCCTTGTAGCCGGCGTCCTCGCCATGCTCTTCATCGACTCCCTCACCTGAACTAGTATTAACTCCACTGACCCGGTATAACTTCACTGTTTAGCATTCCTTATTTCTTTATATCTCAGACCTTCCCAATTATTCAAATTCGCTCTAAAAAACTTGGCATGACTGACGTGATGACATCCGGACAGCGTAGCCGATGCATGGCTGCGATAAAGGGCAAAAACACTCGTCCCGAGCTGATTGTGCGCAAATATCTGTTTGCCCGCGGTCTGAGGTTCAGAATCAACAACCGGAAATTGCCCGGCATCCCCGATATAGTTCTGAAGAAATATAAAACAGTAGTTTTTGTCGACGGCTGTTTTTGGCATGGCCATGAAGGTTGTCGTTATTTCAAGCTGCCGGCATCGAACATAGAGTTCTGGAAGCAGAAAATCAACCTGAATATCGCCCGCGATTATCGTGTCGAGGTGGAACTGCGCCTGCTCGGATGGCGTGTTATCCGCATCTGGGAATGCGAGATAAAAAACAAGAGCCAGCGCCAGCAGGCGCTCGACGCATTATACAACCGAATCGTCTGCGCCCCGGCCACCTCCAGAAACACTCCAGCTGTCCCTGAAAATAGCCCTGCTGTCACTTTCCCGGATAAAACCTCCACTCGGCCGTTCCTTCCCGCTTCTCCCCAACCTTACGAACAACCCGTTTCCTTCCTAACCGCTGCCGAACCCACCCCCACCTATCAGCCCTCCAAAAAGAGTTGAGAGCGTTTTAACTATAGCACTGAGTTGTCATCCAATGTTAACAATTGCGGTATTAACGATGAGATATTAAAATGGTAAGTCATTACCATAATTTATCAATGGCTCTTCTAAATAATCGTTTAAATGTTTAAGATCGAAAATCTTGTTTCTATATGAAGTGACGATGTCAATGTGATCTAATTCTTTCCTTCGTTTGTAGGAAAGTGATGTAAATTCCAGTTCTTTTTCGATTCCAAGAAATCGACGGCTACAGATGTTAGCTGCTATGCCAGTTGTTGATGAACCGGCAAAAGGGTCAAGAATCCAGTCGTATTTGTCGGTACTGGCAAGTATTATACGAGAGAGGAGAGCCAATGGTTTTTGTGTAGGATGTTTTCCGCAAGACTTTTCCCAACGTCCTATTGCAGGAAGTCTCCATACATCAGTCATTTGTTTTCCGTCATTTATAGTCTTCATAAGTTCATAATTATACTTATGAGGCACTTTGGGACACTTACGCGCCCAAATAATGAACTCTGTCGAGTAAGTAAAGAAGCGACATGATATGTTTGGCGGCGGATTGGTCTTTGCCCAAGTTATTACGTTGAGAATCTTGTAGCCAAGTTCAGTCAGAATGTTTGCTATTGAAAAGATATTATGATGGGTTCCCGAAATCCATATTGTTCCGTTGTCTTTAAGCTTTTCTCGGCATAAAGATAACCATTTTCGGTTAAATTCCATGATGGACTCAGGAGAGCCGCCCTTATCCCACTCGCCTTTGTCCACACATACGACTTTCCCTGCCTGATAGCTTATTCCTCCATTAGAAAGAAAGTAGGGAGGGTCAGCGAAGATCATATCAAACTTAAAATCAAACTGCGGAAGCACATCAAAACAGTCACCATGGACGATGGTGAAATCTCGATTGTCTGATTTATAGAATGATTTTATCATCACTTAATAGCTGATAAATCCAGATTTGGAATTATTTGTGTATTGGTATAATTTTTCTTGTAGTAGAAAGCTCTTCTTCGAGCACGTGTTATTCCTCCATTTCCATCAGGAGCATCCGTTTTATCTTGACTGTTTTTACCTTTAGTCTTTGGTTCAAGATAGGTTCCCATACTACATGAAAGTCTGTCAGCATCGCCTCGCTTTATGTATGATTGAATTTCTTCCCAATCTGTTTTGAAAACTCCATTTGTTACGTCGGAAGGATGATCAAGGAAATAATCAACAATTACGTAATCATCTTGTGGCTTAGATTTGCCATTCTCCTTTGCAAGATAAACTACCCAAAATGTTAAATTAATCTTACTTCTAATTTTTGCAGTCTCCCACGTCTCCTTAGCAACCTCACAATAATTAATCATCTGAATGGCTGTCGGTTCTTTTGCTTTAATAGAGCCATCCCTATTTTTTTGCAAAGGTAGGATCTTTATCTCACAGCCAATTTGAACTAAATCGGCTTCTGGCCTACTGTTGTTTTCTATTCCAAGTAAGTTTTCGACAATTAGGCCGGAAGCGCCTTTCTTCATCTTGCACTTATCACCAATAAAGAGAGATTCTTTAATCTCTCCTATAGTCATTCCTTTTGCATTGGTGACAATATTGAATAGAGGTGTAAGAGCCTCTATAACTTTGCTACTAATCATTTCTTACTGTAGAAATAAAATCTTGAATATTCGTTAGATTATACACGCTGGGAATGTGGGCAAATGCCTCTTTGAGCTTGTTGCGGGCTGATTCCCAGCCGATGCCATCAGTTATCCAGACAAATTCAAATCCTGGAACAGCGTTTATCTTTGGAGCAAGCTCAGAATAGGAACGTGCAACCTCGTTAAGTTTGGAACCTCCTCCGGTATAGAAATTCGCCTCGATAAGATATGTCTTCTGTTGAGTCCGGATAACGAAGTCAAAGCGTTTGTTATCTGCTCCTAATGCCTTGACTATCTCAGGAAACTCTGTGTAATAAACTTCCTGTTCAAATGGAATGCCGTTTAGTGTGAGGATATTTGCTACAAGGCCTTCCATGATGTGTCCACCTCGATTCTTGCGGGCATTGGAATCAAGACCGACTTCTACGCCAAAGACATAGTCCACCAGATTCTTGATTTGCTTTTTCTGAAAAACTCCGGTTAGTCCAGTCTCGTTAAGAAACGCTGTTACTTGTTCTGGAGAATTGAAGTAATCGCTGACGAGATGGATATTACCATAAGCATCAATAGCTTTCTTCTTGTCCTTTGCTCTGACGGCAATAAGTACATCCAGTACGGAGAATACCTTAGGATTCTCATCCCATAGACGTTTGACCGCCGCAGCCATATCTTCTTGCCCAATCAGATAATTGAGTTGGTTGAGTTTTATTGAAATAGCTTCCACGTTAGCTGCCACCTTGGGAAAATCCACATAATTTCTGAGAGAAAAGTGGGTTTCTTTCAACGGTTTCATGAAGTCTGAAAATCTGTCGGCCATAGCTCTATAAGTTAAATAGATTCAAGGTGTTTCCTTGATAATTTTCGTAATTTCTTATCAATAGCTCGGTTAAAGTTCCGCGTTTGGCTGCATTCGCGTTAATGCTCCTTTTTGCATAAACTCGTTCTATAAAGAAGTCTGCATAAAGTCTGTCAAAGAAATCATCTTCGACATTACGACTTTTGCAGTCCGAATTGCTGAGCATTGCATAACATCCTCCTGCTGAGAGGTCAGAGTAGAAATCCTTTAACCGAATCTGTTCATTATCGTCAAAAGATTCCTTTACATAGGAATTAAAACTTGAGGTGGCATCAAGAGGACGATAAGGCGGGTCAAAATAAAAGAATGTGTATCCTTTGATGTGTTCAGCAGTATGAGAGAAATCCCCATTCAATATCTCAACCTTCTGTAATAGTTCGCTGTCGGCAACAATCAAATCTTCATCACATATAGTAGGATTGGAGTAACGTCCAAATGGTACATTAAATCCACCTTTGGAATTTTCCCGATATAGACCATTAAAGCAGGTGCGATTCAGGAATATCATATATGTGGCTTCTTCAACTCCTGTCAATGGCTTGTTGTTGAAACAATTTCGGATATCGATATAGAGTTCCTTTTGCTTGTCATAATCCTCTAATGCCTTAAATTGTTTTTGGAGGTCATTTAAAGCGGTTATTAACGAGTATGGCTCATCTCTTATAATGCGATAAGTCTTTATAAGATGTGGATTGATGTCATTGATTATGGCTCTCTTGATATTTGAGTATTTTTGTAGCATGTAGAACAGCATGGCCCCTCCACCCACAAATGGTTCGATGTAGGTAACATCATCCTCACCTCGAAATGTATTGGGCAAGAATGAGTCAATGGTAGGAAGTAATTGAGTCTTACCTCCCGCCCATTTCAAAAAAGGCTTAGCCTTTGTTTTTGCTATAGTTTGTACTATCATTCAGTTACAAGCTAATAAACGGAAAACTTCAGTGCAGATCTTTTAGGTGAATTGGTAAGGACTGCTATGAAGGTTCGTTTGGTTAGTGGACGTTGCAGTCGTAATAAAATCGGACTGAATCTGCATGTCCATAGTTGGAGATACTTAATTTACAAATTTACAAAGAATTTTTACACTCTTATCGTGTGTGCCCAAAAAGATACATGGAAAAACAAAGGTCTGATGTAAAATGAGATTATCACTATGTTGAAGAAAAACATCCCACGCGCGGTGAGGGGGAGTTGCCGGCGCGTGGGATGTGATTTGTTTGGTGGAGTGAATTTTGTGGGTCAGGAGGGGAGTTGGGGAAGGGCGGAGAGGAGGGCTTCGGAGAGGGTGGGGTGAGCGTGGATGCAGGCGGCGAGGGTCTCGGCGGGGAGGCGCGAGGACATGGCCAGGGCGGCTTCGGCGATGAGGTCGGAGGCGTGGGGGCCGCAGATGTGGCATCCTTCAATGAGGTGGGTGCTGTTGTTGATGATGAGTTTTACCATGCCGTCGGTGTGTCCCATGGCGTTGGCTTTTCCGTTGGCGCGGAAAAAGGCTTTGCCTGTTGTGATGTCGATGCCTGCGGCGAGGCATTGCTCTTCAGTGCGTCCCACCATGGCGCATTCGGGCATGGTGAACACTGCCGAGGGGATGACCGACATGTCGACGTTTTCACCCATCGCGACACGGGCCTGTGCCGATGCGGCATGGGCAAGCTGGCAGATGCCGTTGCAGTCGCCGATGGCCCGGACTCCGTCGATGTTGGTGCGGAACGCGCCGTCAACCTCGAATCCGCGCCGTCCGATGGCGTAACCGACTTCAGCAGCGCCTTGCGTCACAACGGCCTTTCGGCCCACTGCCATGAGCACGATTTCGGATTCTACGGTTTTCTGTTTCCCCTTTTCGTTGAACACCACGCGCTTCATCACGCCTTCCGCCTGCTCTATGGCGGTGACTTCTGCGCCGGTGCAGAATGTGATGCCGCGCTGTTTCAGCGTGGTGCGCAGGCGTTTGGCAATGTCCTTGTCGAACGGCGGGAGGATTTCGCGCGCATATTCCACCACGGTGACGTCGGTGCCGAGCCCGTTGAAAATCGATGCGAATTCCATCCCGATTACTCCGCCTCCTATGATGGTGATGGATGCCGGCAGAACCGTTATGTCGAGCAGTTCGGTGCTTGTGAGTGCCAGATGCGCTCCCGGAATGGGGAGGATGGCCGGTTCGGATCCGGTGGCTATCAGGATGTTCGGCGCCGTCAGCTCGCGGCCTCCGGCCTCGATGGTTTTCGGCGCGGTGAACCGTGCGTCGGCATGAATCACCTCAGCATTCTGCACGGCCATGGTTACGCCCTTGCGCAGCTGTTCCACAATGGCGTTTTTGCGCCCGACAATGGACGGCATGTCAACGCTGAATGCGCTTTCACCAGCCGGTGCGTGTACCCGCAGCCCGAATGTGTCGGCTGTGGAGATGGCGTGAGCTGTTTCGGCCGAACTGCAGAAACTCTTTGTGGGGATGCAGCCTCGGTTGAGACATGTGCCGCCGAGGTGGTCGCGTTCAATAAGTGCCACCTTTTCGCCGCGTGATGCGGCAATTGCGGCGGCCTCGTAACCTGCGGGGCCGCCGCCTATTATGATATGGTCAAATAATTCAGCCATAGGTTGGAATGTGTGCCTTTGATGGTTGAAATGTGAGGAGGTCACTGTGCCTGCAGGTCATCGAACGTGAGCACCGGATGGAGTGCGGCACCGGTGTCGTCGGGATGTGTGATGGGAGTGTTGTGCGGGGCGTTGATCACCGTTTCGGGTGTTTCGCGTGCCTCGCGTGCAATGTCGCGCATCACATCCACGAATGTTTTCAGCGTCTCGAGGCTTTCCGTTTCGGTAGGCTCAATCATCAGCGATTCGTGGAAGAGGAGCGGGAAGTAGATGGTGGGGGCATGGAAACCGTGGTCGAGCAGACGTTTGGCCACATGCAGCGTGGTCACGCCGGATGATTTGTCGGCCAGTCCGTCAAACACGAATTCATGCTTGCACACCGTGGGAATCGGCAGCAGATAGTCGCCCTTGAGCTGCTCCTTGATGTAGTTGGCGCTGAGTGTGGCAAGCGGGCCGGCCTCCATCAGTCCCTCGGCGCCAAGCGACAGGATGTAGCTCAACGCGCGTGCCTGAACGGCAAAGTTGCCGAGTGTGGCCGAAACCGAGCCGAGCGCTTCGGACGACGAGGTAAGCTCGAACCGCACAGTGCCGTCGGCCTCTTCGTGGCGTACCACCCGCGGATTGGGCAGGAATTGCTCAAGTCCGTGGCGCACGCCCACCGGACCGGACCCGGGGCCTCCGCCGCCGTGAGGGGTGGAGAATGTCTTGTGCAGGTTGATGTGCATCACATCGAAGCCCATGTCGCCCGGACGGGCCATGCCGAGCATCGGGTTGAGATTGGCTCCGTCGTAGTACATCAGTGCACCGGCATTGTGCACCATTTCGGCTATTTCGGGGATGTTGCGCTCGAACAGGCCGAGCGTGTTGGGGTTGGTCATCATCATGGCAGCCACGGTGTCATCGAGCAGCGGCCGGAGGTCGTCCACATCCACAGTGCCGTCGGGGCGGCTTTTCACTTCCACCACTTCCAGGCCGGCAACGGCAGCCGATGCCGGGTTGGTGCCATGTGCCGAATCGGGCACAATCACCTTGCGGCGTTTGGTGTCGCCGCGCGAATCATGATAGGCGCGGATCACCATAAGGCCTGTAAGCTCGCCGTGTGCGCCTGCAAACGGATTGAGTGTGAATTCGACCATCCCGCCGATTTCCGACAGAGCGTTCTGCAGTGTCCAGTACAGCTCGAGATTGCCTTGGGCTGCATTTCCGGCGGCAGGATGCATCTGTGAGAATCCCGGGTGAGCGGCCATCTCCTCGTTGATTTTCGGGTTGTATTTCATGGTGCACGACCCGAGGGGATAGAATCCGGTGTCAACGCCGAAATTGTTGGTCGACATGTTGTGGTAATGGCGCACTATGCTGAGTTCGTCGGCTTCGGGGAGGTCGAGCGGTGTCTGGCGCAGCAGGTCCTTGCCGATGGCAGGGGTATGCGCTGGGGCAGGCGTGGCGTTTTCAAGCCCGTTGTCGGGCAGCCGGTAGGCGCGGCGTGAGGGGTGAGAAACCTCAAACACCAGCGTTCCGTAATATTTGTTGTTCATCAGAGTGTAGTGTTTTAAAAGGTTCTCAGTCCTTGACCGGGCCGTTGGCCCCGGCCAGACATTGACGGTAAATTTCAACAAGGCGGTCGGCGTCCTCGCGTGTCTGCATCTCTGTAGCAGCCATCAGCAGGCCCTTGGCGTCCACGCGGATGCCGGGCAGAATGGCGGCTTCGGCCATGCAGCGGTCAATGAGCATCTGCGGGTCGAAATCAAGGTCGAGCAGGAACTCGTTGAGGAACGTCGCGTCGGGGTAGCGCAGACGGCATCCTCCGACGGCAAGCATGGCATCGAGCAGATAGGTGGCCAGATTGTGTCCCTTGAACGCCACTTCGCGCAGACCGTCGGCACCCATCAGGCTCATGTAGGCTGCCACGTAGAGTGTCATCAGTCCCTGGTTGGAGCATATGTTGGATGTGGCCTTGTCGCGGCGTATGTGCTGTTCGCGGGCCTGAAGGGTGAGCACAAAGCAGCGCTGCCCTTTGGCATCGGTGGTGGCACCAACGATGCGGCCCGGCATTTTGCGCATCAGGGCGCGTGTGGTGCACAGGAAGCCCAGATACGGACCTCCGAAACTCAGCGGAATGCCCAGCGACTGCGCGTCGCCGCAGGCTATGTCGGCGCCCCATTCACCCGGGGTGCGGAGCACCGCCAGGTCGGCGGCTATGCAGTTCATCACAAGGAGCGCCTTGTGGGCATGCACCATGTCGGCCACGCCGGTGAAATCCTCCACAATGCCGTAGTAGTTGGGTGTGGGGAGAATCACGGCGGCCACATCGGCATGAGCCTCAAGCAACGAGGCAAGGTGAGCCTTGTCGGTCACGCCGTCGCGCTGATTGATAGTCTCGATATCGATGTTGTGGTAGCGGGCGTAGGTGTCGACCACGGAGCGCACGGCAGGACTGAGAGTGGCGGAAACGAGCACACGCCGGCGCTTGCGGAGCGATGCCACGGCCATCATCATGGCTTCGGCAGTGGCAGTGGCGCCGTCGTACATCGAGGCGTTCGACACGGGCAGCCCCGTCAGGCGTGCCATCATGGTCTGGTACTCGAATATGTATTGCAGTGTGCCCTGCGATATTTCAGGCTGATAGGGGGTGTAGGCGGTCAAAAATTCCGAACGTCCCGTTATGGCAAGCGCGGCCGACGGAGCCATGTGGTGGTAGAAGCCACCTCCGGCAAAGCATACGTCCACCGGGGCATTTTTGGCTGCCAGGCGGTTGAAATAACGGCGCACGTCGTGTTCGCTGAGCTGGCCGGGAAGATTGTAAGGCTTCTTCAGGCGCAACTCCTCCGGCACGTCGGCATACAGGTCGGCGAGCGATTTCACTCCGCAGACTTCAAGCATCTCGGCTATGTCGGCCCGGGTGTGTGGAAAATATCGGTGCATGTGGGTGAAATGTGTGTTGGAAAGACAAACAGTTGGTTGGGCTGAATCAGTGGGCGGTTTCGCAGAATGCCTTGTAGGCTTCCTCGTCCATGAGGTTGTCAAGCTCGGAGGGGTCGGCGAGTTCCACTTTCACAATCCAGTTGGCCATCGCGTCCTTGTTGATGAGCTGGGGATCTGATTCGAGGGCTTCGTTTACCTCAACAACGGTGCCGCTCACGGGCGAATAGAGGTCGGATGCGGCTTTTACGCTTTCGATGGCGCCGAAATCCTCGCCGGCGGTCAGTTCGTCGTCGACTTCGGGCATGTCTACATAAACGACGTTGCCGAGCTGATGCTGTGCGTAATCGGATACACCGATGTAACCGAAATTATCTTCAACACGTACGTATTCGTGGGTTTTGCTGTAGCGGATCATAGTTTTGGTGATTTATCTGGTTGATATGTTTGGTTTATTTGATTGGGGAGAGAGGTTATTTCTTGTATGATTTTTTGTAGAAGCGTTTCGGCACCACAGTGCAGGGGAATGTCTTTTTGCGTATGCGGACTTTCAGCGGTGTGCCGTTGGCGGCATAGCGGCTGTCGACCAGCGCCATGGCCACGCTCTTGTCGGTGGAGATGGAGTGGTAGCCTGTGGTGACGTACCCGATGGTCTCGTCGGCTTCGTTGAGCACTTCGTAGCCGTGGCGCGGAATGGCGCGGTCGGTCAGCTCAAGGCCGACAAGCTTGCGCGGAGCACCGGCGGCTTTCTGTGCCGACACGGCGTCGCGTCCCATGAACTGGGCCTTGTCGAGTTTCACGAACATAGTCAGTGCGGCCTCCACTGGGGTGATGTCGTCGGCCAGTTCGTCGCCATAGAGCGGCAGCCCGACCTCGAAACGCAGGGTGTCGCGGCATCCCAGTCCGCACGGCATGCAGCGGCCTGACGCCATTAGCTTGTCCCAAAGGGTTTCAATCACCTCCTCTGCGGCGTAGATTTCGAATCCGTCCTCGCCGGTGTAGCCGGTTCGGCTTATCACGGCGTCGTTGCCGTCAATCTTTATCTCCTTGAAAGTATAGAAAGTGAGGTCGGAGCAGCCAATCGAGAGCACCTCCTCCACAACCTTCTCAGCGTCCGGGCCCTGCACGGCGAGTTCGGCCACAACCTCGCTCACCAGCTCCACATCCACACGGAACGGGAGACCTTCGGCCGAGTCGGGATTGATGTCGTTCATGCGCTCCACAATCCAGTTTTCATCCTTCTCGATGTTTGAGGCGTTGATGACAAGCAGATAGCGGTTCTCATTGAATTTGTAGACAAGCAGGTCGTCCACCACGCCGCCGCGCTCGTTGAGCATCATGCCGTAGAGGCACTGGCCCGGGTGCGCGGGTTCCACATCGTTCGAGAAGATGTAGTTGACAAACCGGGTGGCGTCCTGACCCGATACGAGAACTTCGCCCATGTGCGATACGTCGAACACGCCGCAGGCTGTGCGCACGGCGTTGTGTTCCTCAACGATGCCTTTGTACTGAATAGGCATGTCGAAGCCTCCGAACGGGCTCATCAGTGCACCGAGTGCCACATGGCGGCCGTGAAGGCATGTTTTCTTGGTCTCTTCCATAAACAGGATATGATAGATTTAAGCAGTTGTTGTTTTGTCTGTATTGAGTCTGTGCTGATTCAGAATCAGGCTTATAAGCGTGTCGGTGTCAAGTCCCGGGATCACCGAAGGCACATCCGTGCCGGACAAAGCCCCGGCCATGCTTTCGGCCGACAGCGTGCATCCCGTGAGTGGCCGCACTATAGCAGCATCCACGTCGCCGGTGATAAAGAAATCTCCGGAGAGATCGAGCGCGCCGATTCGCGGCAGCGTGTCTCCGTTTTCTATCGTCAGGTCAATCACGAATTCGCCCACGCCCTCCACACGCATGGGGATGGTGCGGCCGCACTTGCGGTGGCCGTAAATCCAGTCGGAGGCATAGTAGCCCTGTTCGATGGCGCGAATCTCCTTCACATCGTCCGGAGTCAGCGTCATTGTGCCTTCGCACAGCTGACGGCGTGCAAACGCCTTGAAGTTGTCCAAAGATATGTCGCAGTGTTCGCGCACGGTGGTGACCCGTTTGCGCACCGAGGCCACGCCTTTGGCTTCAAGCTTGACCGCCGACGGGGTCAGGGCCTGCATCATTGTGGGGAGGTCGGCATCGTAGAGCATCGTGCCGTGCACCACAGCGCGGGTGCCGGAGGGGAGGTTGATGTTGTAGAACGCGTAACCGCTCACCTTGCGGTCGCCGATCATGATGTCGTTGCGTCCGGTCGAGCCGGCATCCATCCCGAGGTCACGCAGCATGGCGGCCACAGCCGAGGTGTAGCGAGTGAAAGTGGTGGCGACCCGGGCGGATGAAGCCACATGGCTGAACATTATGTTGTTGCGGTCGGCATACACACACCCTCCGCCACTTTTCCGGCGATACACCTGTATCCCCTCCCGGCGGCAGAACGCGAGATTCACCTCGGCGTCAATCTGCTGGTTGCGTCCGAAAATAACAGTCGGGGCCACCTGCCACATGAAGAAGTATTCCCCGTCGCGATGGCGCGCGAGAAATTCCTCCATCGCCAGGAAAAAAGGCAGTTTTTCCTTCTCAGCGGCGAAACCTTCGGGAAACTCAACGTAAATCATGACTTTCCAAAGGTACTTACAGTTTGTAACCCTACCAAATTTCCCGCTCTGTTTTTCAGCAACATTTTTTTTATTTTCATCCCAGACAGAACGTGAAGCCAACGCGCCCGGCTCAGATGCCGCGGATGATGTCCTCCAGAGAGTCGGGTCTTTGGATTTAGTTAAGCCAAGGTGAGAAGTATAGATTTTTTAGCGTATATTTGCATCATGGTGCAGAAACTGGAGCAGATTATAGATTGTCTTGGTACACCGTATTATCAGAATGAATACGGAGCCATATATTGCATGGATTGCAGGGAGGGGCTTGCAAAAATTCCCCGTGCCATTGTGGATAGCACCATTACCAGTCCTCCATACAATATCGGGAAGGAATATGAACAGCAGATGCCCGTTGATGCCTATATAGAGTGGTTAAGCGGCGTAATCAAAGATGTCTATGAAGTGACGGATGCCAACGGCTCATTGCTGTTGAATTTGGGATACCTTTCGATTGAAGGAAAAGCCAGAGCTTTGCCTATTCCTTATCTTCTATGGGATAAAATAGCTTTTTTCCTTCAACAGGAAATCGTCTGGAATTATAGTGCAGGGGTGGCCTGCAAGAAATTCCTGTCGCCGAGAAATGAAAAGATATGCTGGTATGTAAAAAATCAGGATTGTTACACCTTTAATCTTGATGCGATACGGGATCCTGATGTGCTGTATCCAAATCAAAAGAAAAACGGCAAGTTGCGGTGCAACACAATAGGTAAAAATCCGTCGGATGTATGGCGAATCGCGAAAGTCACCTCCGGCACAAATCGTGCTTCAAGTGAACGCACTCCACATCCTGCACAGTTTCCGGAGGATTTGGTGACCCGAATGATAAAAGGGTTTACTAATGAAGGCGACATTGTGCTTGACCCCTTTATGGGTTCGGGCACTGTTGCAGCCGTTGCCATGGACAACGACAGATTTTTTATCGGGTTTGAAATAGTCGAAGCCTACTGCGAAATTGCCAGACAGCGTTTGATAGAACGGGTTTTGGATAATAAATATGACTTATTCCGGGCTGAGCGCGTATAATGTCTCAAAATTATTTCTGTACGTTTCCGCCGACAGATGAGCCTGTTGGCCGGTGCTTGCTTTCTGGGCAATCCAGTCGGCATGTGACAGGTAGGCCATTCTGATTAAAGTTATGCGTGGCTTGACATCGGGGCAGGTGAATTTCTCGAAATTGATTACGAGAAAATACCCGTCTTTGTTTTTCTTTTCATCTCCTTTTTGGGGCTGGGCATAACTCCGGTTTGCAAAAATCCGGTCGCTGCTTGAGGAGGTTTTTATTTCAATGCTCAGAGTGTCATTCAGGAGGTTGTGAATGTCTTTCTGGGTCTTTGGGTTGCCCAGGCAATATTCATCCGAGAATTGTTTTTCAAGCAACAATGCTATTACGTCATGGAGGAAGAACCCCATAATCTGAGGTTCTGGAAATATGTCTTTACCGATGCGGAAGTCTCCGATTTTTGAATCCAAAATTATGTCCCATGCCTGCAATACAACTGTGGCAAGTGTGCTTTTAAGAGGATGTTGGTCGATGAGTTGTTGAATCTCAGGTTTCATGGCTTGTGATTTAAAAGTTGTGAGGCCGGGACGTCCAGTGCTTCGGATAGTTTGATTAAGGTTATTAGCGACGGGCATTTTTCGCCACGTTCAAGTTCGCCTACGAAGGTCCTGTTTAAAGAACTCTTATGAGCCAGCGCCTCTTGCGACAATCCTGTGTTGGCACGTAGTTGCGCAAGTCGCAGGCCGAATTGCTTTAGAATCTCTTTCTCTGTCATAATTGCAAATGTATGCCTACGGGAAAGTATTCGCAACCGTCTATAGGCGGCGTACTGCATTTTGGTTTTATCAAACCACTTATATTCCGGTTAGAAAAGTTTAGTCTGTAAACTAAACTTTTGCGATTTGTGGTGAAAGTTTAGTTTATGGACAAAACTTTTTGTTCCGGGGAAGCAGAGGGCAGACTGCTTGATATTGTGCGTTTGAAAAATAAATTGTAGATTTGTCAGGAGCATGCAGCATGCTCCTTTAAGGCAAAAAATGACCGGCCATGTGCAATACCAAAGAATGTATAACATTAATTACGGACAATTTGCCATATATACAACGTATGTATGGTGTTACCGGGTTGTGTCTGTTCGGTTCCATGGCACGTGGAGACAATCGTCCTGACAGTGACGTGGATATCCTTGTTGATATGCCGCCTAAAATTCTGTTGATGGAGGAGCTTAGAGGATTTCTTGAAAATCTTTTGAAAACATCGGTGGATCTGGTCCGGCGACATGCCCATCTCTCTCAAAAATTCCTTAACCAAATAGCCAGTGATGCCATCACAATATTCTGAACATAACAAACTATGCGCACGCCAGACCCTTGAATCAATCTGAATTCCCGGAAGTGCCATGGAAGGCCATAATAGGTATGCGCAACCATATAGCTCATGGTTATTTCGAGCTTGATGCTGAACTTGTGTTTGAAGCAATCCGGACTGACATTCCGGCGTTGCTAACAATTGTAAGGGATGCGGTTCGGCGGTGCAGCTAAAAATGTTTGCATTTGAGGGCGTTTTGGAATGTGTGGCGGGGAGGTTGGTTGCGAATGAGGGGGGATTTTCGTAATTTTGTTGCTTTAAGCGGTGTGCGGGTCAACCGACACCGAATGTGCTTTTAACAGGAACCGGATGGAGCAACAGGATTTCGACATACACAACAGCGCCAGCGAGCGTGACGGCGACTACGAACGCGCATTGCGTCCGGGGCGCTTCGAGGCGTTTGCCGGACAGGATAAGATTGTGGAGAATCTGCGGGTGTTTGTCGCGGCTGCCAAAATGCGTGGCGAGCCTCTTGATCACCTGCTGCTGCACGGGCCTCCCGGTCTGGGCAAAACCACGTTGTCGGCAATCATAGCCAATGAATTAGGGGTGGGCTTCAAGGTGACTTCCGGTCCGGTGCTTGATAAGCCGGGCGATCTGGCCGGTATCCTCACTTCGCTTGAGGAGAACGATGTGCTGTTCATCGACGAGATTCATCGCCTGAGTCACACGGTGGAGGAGTATCTCTACTCGGCCATGGAGGATTTCCGCATCGACATAATGATCGACAAGGGCCCCGGAGCGCGCTCGGTGCAGTTGTCGCTTTCGCCGTTCACTCTTGTGGGCGCCACCACGCGCAGCGGCTTGCTCACACCGCCGCTAAGGGCGCGTTTCGGCATAGACTGCCATCTGGAATATTACGATCATATCACTTTGGAACGCATCATACTGCGTTCGGCATCGCTGCTCGGAGTGAAGTGCAGCGGCGAGGCTGCACACGAAATTGCCATGCGTTCGCGCGGGACACCCCGTATCGCCAACGCCCTGTTGCGCCGCGTTCGCGATTTCGCGCAGGTGAAAGGCTCGGGAGCCATCGACCCTGAGATTGCCCGGTATGGCCTTGAGGCGCTCAACATCGACCGCTATGGCCTCAACGAGATAGACAATAAGCTGCTGCGCACCATGATAACAAAGTTCCGCGGCGGCCCGGTGGGCCTCACCACCATCGCCACGGCGTTGGGCGAGGATCCCGGCACCATCGAGGATGTCTACGAACCGTTCCTCATCAAGGAGGGTTTCATCAAGCGCACCCCCCGCGGACGCGAGGTGACCGATTTGGCCTGGCGTCATCTCGGTTTCGAGGCTGAAGGGCTCGGCGGCCTATTTGCCAATTGATAAAGATTACAACATAAAGCATAATGTAAAAGGTGCACCATATTGGCGCACCTTTTTATGTTTTAGTCTTAAAAAATGATCTGAAATGAGTTGCTGCCGGGTTATTTGCGGACTGCGACTTTCACTCCGTTCACAACCAATATGCCTGAGGGGAGATCAGTAATAACGGTGGTGCCGGGATTTACTGCCTGCGATTTCACGAGCTGGCCGTTCATGTTCACCACTTTGACAACAGTAGCCTCGTTTGTGGAAACCTCAACGGCAGCTGCGCCGATGGCTTTGGCCGTGAAAAATCCGTTGTCGGCAAGTGTCTCTGCTATCGAGCTTGACCCGATGGCCTTGATGTTGGCTCCGAAATGGTGCCATCCGAGGGCGGATTTATAAGCGTTGATTGACTCGGCGGGAACAAACAGCACACGGTCGCCGTAGTCGGTGTCGTCAAAAATGGTGTAGATTTCTTCGCCGTCGAGGTAGCCTTTTTTAACGGCCGGAGGTGTCACGGCCTTGCATGTTACAGTGGTGATCTGAGGATTCCCCTCGAAGGCGTATCCACCGAGATTGGTGGTGGTTTCCGGAAGGATTATGGAGGTTATTTTCAATATTTTATCAAAGCAATAGTTGCCGATGCTTTCCAGCTTGTCGCTGAAATCAAGTGTCTCCAGTTCATAGCAGTTGCGGAACGCCCAGTGCCCGATGGTTTTCACGCCGGGCATTGTCACCTTTTTAATCCCTTCGCAAGAGTCGAAAGCATAGTCGCCTATCGAGGTCACGGATTCGGGCAGTGTGACAGATGTGAGATAGGTGTTCTCCGAGAATGCGCTTGATCTTACGGCGGTCACGCTGAGCTCTTTCTCTTCATACGTGATTGTGGCCGGAATCACGATATCACCTACATAAGCGGTGCCTTTCGCTGGGGTGGTCACTTCCACATTCGTTTTTGTGTTGTTCCAGTAGTACCTTACTCCGTCCTGCTCGATGTAAACGGCTTTTGCAGAAAGAACGCCTGCTGAGGCAACCAACGCCAATGCAAAAGCAATGCTTTTGGATGTGTAATATTTATGCATAAATATAGGAGTTATATGAACTGGCAACGTTGCCTGTTCGGCAACAAATTTAAGGAAACTTTCACATTTTACCCCCCCCGATTCGTTAAAGCTTGTTAATAGGATGGTTTATTGTTAATTTTTGTCCAATTCTGCTAATTAATTCCCATATGGGTTAATTATTCCATTATTCATAAGATGTGCATAAAAACATTTTGGCGATAGCATGAAGCCCCGATGCATGCGGGCTGTGTGGTGTACGGGGCAATTCGGAATGTGCATCGGAATGTGCCTGTCGTTTTTGCCGTGTTATGGAAACATCCTATATTTGCATAACCAAAAGCGATTTTAAGTAACTGGTCGAAATTATTTTGATGTTTGTTCGAGTAAAATTTTTAGAAGATTTTTCTCTCTGAAGAGGGAGTGTAGTGAGCTACACGACTGATGAAGAGAGGAAAAGATTCAAAAATTTTGCCGAAGAAACATTGAAATAAACAGACCGGTTAATATAAAATAATTTTGAACAGTTACTTAACGATATGGCCGGAGTAAAAAGCCTTTTCAAGGACACCGCGATTTACGGTGTGAGCAGCATTGTGGGCCGGTTTCTCAACTGGTGCCTCGTGCCTATGTACACCTATTGTTTCGCGGCGGCACAATACGGTGTGGTGACAAATATCTATGCCTATGTGGCATTAGTTCTGACCATCCTTACCTACGGGATGGAGACCGGATTTTTCCGGTTCGCCAATCATGACCGCTGGACCAATCCCGGGCAGGTGTACACCACGGCGTTGCTCTCGCTGGGCACCACCTCGATGCTGTTTATTGTGGCCGGGTGCATGCTGTCGCCCGAGATAGCCCGGTGGCTCGACTGCGCCGACCATCCGTCGTTCATATGGATGATGGTGGTGGCCGTGGGCGTGGATGCCTATACGGCCATCCCGTTCGCCTATCTGCGCTACCGTAAACGCCCCGTAAGGTTTGCCACGCTGAAGCTGCTCAACATAGCCATCAACATAGGGCTGAATCTTTTCTTCATCCTTCTTTGCCCCGTCATATGGGAGTCGGCTCCGGGGTGGATAGCGTGGTTTTATGACCCCGATTTCGGCATAGGCTACATCTTCCTGGCCAACCTCATCAGTTCGCTTGCCGTGCTGCTGATGCTCGTGCCGGAAATTCTGGCCGAAAATTACAATTTCAACGGCCGTCTGCTTCGCGAGATGCTGGGCTATTCGTTCCCCATCCTGATCATCGGCATCGCCGGTATCATGAACCAGACCATAGACAAGATTCTCTACCCCATGCTGATTGCCGACCGTCAGGAAGCCATGAGCGGACTGGGCGTGTATGGAGCGAACTACAAGATTGCCATCGTCATGGTGATGTTCATTCAGGCTTTCCGCTTCGCCTATGAGCCGTTTATCTTCGCGCAGAACAAAGAGAAAGGCGCCGGAAAGGAACAGGCGTATGTGGATGCCATGAACTGGTTCGTGATCTTCGGCATGTTCATTTTCCTCGGGGTGATGTTCTTTCTGCCGGTGCTCAAATATTTCATTTCGCCTGCATATTTCGAAGGCCTGAAGGTTGTGCCCGTTGTGATGCTCGCCGAGCTGTTCTTCGGCGTGTTCTTCAACCTTTCGCTATGGTACAAGCTCACCGACCGCACCATATGGGGCACATGGTTCTCGCTTGCCGGACTTGCCGTAACGCTCGGTGTGAACATCGCATTTGTCCCCACGTTCGGCTATATGGCCTGCGCCTGGGCGGCTTTCTGCTGCTATGGATTCATGATGGTGGCAAGCTATCTGGTGGGCCGTTTCAAATATCCCATCCCCTATGAGTTGGGACGCCTGGTGCTCTATGCGGTGACGGCCATGGCGCTGTGGGGTGCGGCTACACTGCTTTCCACCGGCAACAACTGGATAGATTTCCCCACGCGTGTGCTGCTGCTGGCGGTTTATGCCGGTGTGGTGTTTGTGAACGAGGTGAAAAACCGACGTAAACCTGCTGCCGTATGATTCTGTTCCTCTCCACCAACGACACCCTCGGAGGCGCCGCAATGGTGACCCACCGCCTTGCGTCGGCTCTGCGCCGCACGGGTGTGGATGCCCGCATGCTCGTGGGGCGTAAGGATGGCGATGATGAGTGGGTGGCTCAGGTGGAGAGTTCTCGCCGCAAGGTGGCCAAGGTGGCCGAACGTGCCGAGATTTTTGCAAGCAACGGATTCGACAGGGCCGACCTGTGGAAGGTGTCGACTGCCCGCTTTGGTGCTGCCGTGGCATCGCACCCTTGGGTTGCCGAGGCTGATGCCATTGTGCTGGGCTGGGTAAACCAGGGCTTTCTGTCTCTTGGTCAGCTACGCCGTATCTGCGAGATGAAGAAGCCTGTGGTGTGGTGGATGCACGACCTCTGGTGTGCCACCGGCATTTGCCATCTGCCGGCCGGCTGCACGCGTTACGAAATGGGCTGCGGCCGTTGTCCGCTACTCCATTGGGAACGGCGCATGGGCGATTTGTCGCGTTTCGTCTGGGAGCGGAAAATGGACATTTTCCGCCGTTATCCGATTAAATTCCTTGCCGTTAGCCGGTGGCAGCGCGAGCAGTGCCTTAAAGGGTCGCTGCTGAGGGGGATGGATATCGAGGTACTCGGCCACGCTTTCCCGGTTGAGGAGTTCAGTACGGAACCCGTGGTGGCTTACGACCGTGGGAAACTGCGCATAGTGATGGGGGCTGCCCGCCTTGACGACCCTGTAAAGGGGCTTCCGGTGGCCATCGAGGCTCTCAATCTGCTTGCGCAGGAGCACCCGGAGCTGGCCGCACGGTCGGAGGCGGTGTTTTTCGGGGGACTGGCGGACGAGAATGCATTCGAGGCACTCCGGTTCCCTTTCCGCTACGTGGGGCGTATGGCGCCCGACGAATTGAGGAATCTCTATGCCACTGCAACGGTGGTGCTGTCCACCTCCCGGTTCGAGACAATGGGAGCCACCCTCATGGAGGGGATGGCCGCAGGTGCCACCCCGGTGACTTTCGGCGTGGGGGGACAGCCCGACATCGTGACGCATGGCGAGAACGGATATATAGCCGACTACGGTTCGGCCCAGTCGGTGGCACATTGTCTGCGGCTGGCCCTCGAATCGCCGTTCCCGCGCGCCGAGCAACATGCTTCAGTGGCTTCGCGCTTTTCCGAAAAGGTGATTGCCGGCCGTCTGCTCCGCATCATAGCCGCCATGCGCGGCGAATGAAAGCCGGCGCGGCTGTTGCGTGGCTGTGATTAATTCGTTAACTTTGACTGCCACGTACCGATGTGCGCGGAAATATGCTATGACCACTACGAACGATACAATCAAGGGGATGGTGAGCGTGATTGTGCCCAACTACAATCATGCCGGATTTTTGCGTGAACGCATCGACAGCGTCCTTGGGCAGACCTATGGCAATATAGAGCTTATCTTGCTTGACGATTGTTCCACCGACAACAGCCGGGAGGTCATAGAGAGTTACCGCAGCGAGCCGCGTGTGAGCCATATAGTGCTCAACGGGCAGAACTCCGGAAGCACATTCGCCCAGTGGAAGCGCGGCCTCGCCCTGGCTCGCGGGGAATATGTGTGGATCGCCGAAAGCGACGATTTCGCCACGCCCGATTTCCTGGCCACACTTGTGCCTCAGCTGGAGGCTAATCCCGAAGCGGCGCTTGCATTCGCCGGTTCGCTGATGGTGGACGCCTTGGGCAACAACATCCCGCACATGGACTGGGACCGTTACCGGCCCGGTCAGCCTGATGTCGAAGTCTATACGGGCCGAGAACTTATGGTGCGAAAACTGTTGTGGACGGCCAATGTGTACAATGCCTCGCAGGCGGTGTTCCGCCGCAGCATGGCTCCGGCGATAGAGGATTGCCAGCTGCGTATGCGCTACTGTGGTGACTGGCTGTTCTGGGTCAACCTCGCCACCCGCGGCGGTGCGGTGGAGGTGCGCCGCAAGCTCAACCGTTTCCGCCAGCACACGGCAAAGGTTTCGCCGGGAGCATCAAAGTCCGGCATCTATTTCATCGAAGGGCTGCCGGTGATGGTGCGCGTGGCCGATTATCTTGACCTCGGCAGGTGGCAGCGTGCCATGCTTGCCGGGCGCACATGGAAGCGTCTGGGCAAGTTTCCGCAGATACTCGCCACCCACCGCGATGAGATAATGGCCAACCTCGACAGGCTCAGCCCAGGTGCGTCAGGCTGTAAACACAGGCTCATTACGCTTTACGAGGCCGACAAATATCTGAATTTCACCCACCTGCAACCCAAATGACACACGCCGTGAAACCCCGCCTGCTTTTTCTTATAAGCCGTTTCCTCGACGGTGGCATCGACACCATTCTGGTGGAATATCTGCGCAACATCCCGCTTGACCGCTATGATGTGACGCTTGCCATAGGCGTGAAGATGGATGAACTCGAGGTGCATCTGCCGCGCATTCCTGCCGGGGTGAAGGTGGAATATCTCGTTGACAACCCTGTGCTCACGCGCTGGCGTAAGGAAAAAATCAGGCACCGTCTGCCCGTGGCTGTGAAGCTTTACGACGAGATTGTGCTCAACCCGATAAGGAAACTTACCACCCGAAGTCGGCTGGACCGCCTCGTGGCCCGGGCTGACATGGTGATTGATTTCGACTGCACGTTCTACAGCCTGCTTCAGCATAGCCCGGTTCCCGTGACGGGATTCTATCATTTCAGTATTCCCGAAAACCTGAGCCGCTGGCCGAGGCACACGCGCAGGCAGATGGAGGGGATGCAGGCCTACGCACATGTAGCGCTCATATCGAATGCAATGGTGGAGGAGGGGCGGCGCCTGTTCCCCGAACTTGCGGCCAAATTCGTGCGCATCTACAACGGCTATAACCTCGATGAATTCCGGCGGCGCGCGGCCGCGAAGTTGCCTGTGGATGCGCCGGCTCGTTATGTCGTTGCCGTTGAGCGGCTTGAAGAGAGCCAGAAGGATATAACAACGCTACTTGATGCATATGCCCGTGCTCTCGCTTCGCAGCCTGACGGCGGCAAGGATTTCCCGGCGCTTGTGCTCGTGGGCGAAGGGCGCGACAGGCACCGGCTTGAGGCGCATGCAAAGGCGCTCGGAGTGGGGAAGAAAACTTTTTTTGCAGGTTTCCAGCCCGATGCAGCCCCCTGGATTGCCAATGCCGAAGCGCTTGTGCATTCCTCGAAATACGAAGGTTTCGGCCTTGTGCTTGCCGAGGCTCTGATTCTCGGACGCCCGGTGGTGGCCACCGACTGTCCGTCGGGACCGGCCGAAGTGCTTGACTATGGCAACGTCGGAATTCTTGTGCCTGTGGGAGATGCTGCCGCACTGGCCGAAGCCATTGCCAAGGTTGCCGGTTCGTCTGCGCTGCGCTCACAGATGGGTGGGCAGGCATTGCGCCGTGCCGCCACGTTTGATATAACCGAATCAGTAAATCAGCTTTTATCGCTATGTCCCATACCGACCGACCAAAAATAAGCGCTGTTCTCAACACATATAATGCTGCCGAACATCTTGACGAGGTGCTGAAGTCGCTCGCCGGATTCGACGAGATTGTGCTTGTGGATATGCACAGCGACGACGATACCCGCCGCATTGCGGCCGCACATGGCGCACGGATTGTGGATTTTGAGCGTTGCGGCATCTGCGAGCCTGCACGTAACGCCGCCATCGAGGCGGCCTCGCATCCGTGGGTGCTTGTTGTGGATGCCGATGAGCTGGTGACGCCGCAACTGTGTGACTATCTGTATGCCACGGCGGCGCGCGAGGATGCGCCGGCGGCATTGCGCATTCCGCGCATCAATTCATTCATGGGTCGGGAGATGCACTGCCTTTATCCCGATTATCTCACGCGCTTTGCGCGGAAGGAGCGCATTTTCTGGCCGCCGGTGATTCATGCGCAGCCGCAGATTGATGGTGTGATTGAAACCATCCCCGCGTCGCGTCGCGAGCTTGCGTTCGTGCATCTCGAACGCAACACCATAGCCTCACGGCTTGAGAAAATCAGCCGTTATTCCGCCAAGGAGGTTGACCGCAGAGGTTATAGGCATTATTCGGCCCCGGCATTTCTGGTCAAGCCGTTCGGCCGCTTTTTCCGCTCGTATTTTCTGAAAGGCGGCCTGCGCGACGGGCGTCCCGGTTTCATCTGGGCCCTGCTCGAAGCTCATTACAAGCTCACCACAATGCTCCGCCAGTCCGACCGCACATCTTCCTGATTTATCCTCTGATGTCGGTTTTACCAATCGCTGTCATCTGCCAAGTCGCAATCGTAGTCCCGGTCAAAATCATCGTATGAATCATTGTCCGCATCCATTCCGTTAAGGTAATAATCGGGGTTTTGGTGTATGAGGTCAATGTAGCTTGTTCCATGCGACCTACTCTCCATGATGTCGAGGCGTGACTGGAGTCGGTCTATTTCATTTTCAATGTTTGAGTAGCCGTCTGACAGTATGTCATAGTCATCAAGCATATCCTCCAAATCGTCAATGTGTGCCTGCAGGTCATCAGGGTCGGTGTCATCGTATTGCCGGGCAATCGCCTTGAGGTCACGACGGCTGCTGTCGCCGTTCCACGGTGTGGATTGATTATCTTGTTTGGCGATTTTTCGGTATCGGGCGATTTCAGCCTTTGATTCAGCGATTTCCTGCTCCAGTTCCATAATCCGTGCGTCATATGCAGGAGTGTGTGGGGCGCAAAACGGTGCAGGCGGAATGGAATGTCGGGATCTGCGGGAGAATAGTCTGCATACCCATTCCAAAAAGGCGGCTTGGCCTAATAAATTCCAAAAAGACATGATACGGAGAGTTTGGCAGATTGGTTTATATAAAGGGGGTTGTAACCGGATAAGATGTAATGAATGACGTCAGATGTCGGCGCCGTCTTTCAATGCTTGACCGAGCCAAGCGAAAACGCAGAGAAGAAGGATTAGAATTGACATAGCGGTAAGATTTTAGGATTTCGAGGAACACCATCATGGTCTTCACCTGCAAAATTATCTCCTGCCAGTGCCAAAATCTTTCACTGCTACGTTAAATAATGTTTGTAGTCATTTTACGCGGCCGGGGTTGCGGGCGATGAATTCTTTCCAGGATTTGGGGCCGGCGGGGAGCGACGGGCGCGAGGATTCGTAGAAATGGCAGAGGGCCACACCGAGCGCATCGGTGGCGTCAAGTTCCGGCAGGAGGTTCTCGCGCGGGATTTTCAGGATGCGCACAAGCATCTCCTGAACCTGTTCCTTGGACGCGGCGCCGTTGCCGGTAATGGCCATCTTCACCTTTCGCGGCTCATATTCGGCTATGGGGATGTCGCGGCTGAGTGCGGCGGCCATGGCAACGCCCTGGGCTCGTCCGAGTTTAAGCATGGATTGCACATTTTTGCCGAAAAACGGAGCCTCGATGGCGAACTCGTCGGGCAGATATTGCTCCACAAGCCCGAGCACGCGCTCGTGGATGCGGTGCAGACGCATGTAATGGTCCTCCATGCGGTTGAGGCGCAGCACACCCATAGCCACGACGGAGGGCTTGCCGCGGAGGATGCCGAGCACGCCGTAACCCATGACGTTCGTACCGGGGTCGATGCCGATTATCACTTTATCCCACATGGGTGTCGGGCGTTTTCACGGGGAGGTCAACCGTTTCCATCGGAGTGGTGAAGAACATCAGATGCTGACCGCGGCGGCGGTGAAGCTCGGCCATGAGTGCCTGTCCTTCGTTTTCGTGCCAGTGCGAGGCTTTCGCCGGGTCGATGGCGGGGAAATGAACAGCTATGCTGAGTGTGTCCGGCTCGATAGAGGTGAGCACACGCGCCACCGTGGGCGTGGCGAAACATCCGCTGGCTGCCGCTGCCGGCAGGGGGGTGCCCGACAGCCAGTCTATGAATTCAGCTTCGATGCTGTTGTGTACGACAAACGTGGTGTTGATGATAAGCATGTGTCAGAAGTGTCGGCGCAGTTCGCGCATGAGGAATTTGAAATGACGCGCCACAGTGCTGCGCACGCCGTAATAGTAGCACATGATGTTGAAGCGCTCGCGCAGCGATTTGAACCGGTTGCGGGTGGTGGTGCCTTCGTTAAGGTAGTCGATGAGCACTTCGGGGATGAGCACATTGCGGCGCGAATGCTGAAGCACGCGGATGCACCAGTCGAAATCGGCCGAGAACCGGAATTTAAGATTGTAGGGCGACGTGATCTGTCTGAGTGCTACAAAAGCCTGATGGCATACTACCATGCCGTCGGCGAAGCTTTGCAGCGACAGCTGTTCGGGTGCGGTTAGGTGGCGCGGACCGATGCGGCGGCGGTCGGCATCAACTATGTCGGTCTGGCCGTAGACCACGCCGGGATAGTCCTCGCACATTATGGTGTCGGCGATGCGTTGCAGCGTCTCGGGCGAATGGAATGTGTCGCCGGCATTGAGGAAAATCACGTAATCGCCTGTGGCTTCAGCCAGGCCCTTGTTCATGGCGTCGTAGATGCCGCGGTCGGCGGCCGAACGGAAACGCATGAGCGGATGGAGATTGCGGCGGGCAATCTCTATGGTGCCGTCCGACGAATCGCCGTCGATGATGAGATGTTCGTACAGATTGCATGTCTGCCGGCGCACGCTTTCAATGGTGGCGGGAAGCGTGTCGGCGGCATTGTACGTTACTGTAATGATGGAAAACAGAGGGCGGTTGCCGGGTGAATTCTGGTCCATGTGGTTGGCTGACGGAATGAGAAAAAGAATTAGAGCAAATGAAGAAAAAGGCATCGCGAGGCGTTTATGGCGGCCTTATTTGGCAAAATTAAGCATTCTTCACCTTTTCGGCAACAAATGTGGCGGATTAATTCTGATAATTTCGGATAAGCTCGGATAAGCTCGGATAAGTTCTGATAATTCTGATAATTCTTATAAGAGTTTATCCGAGCTTATCAGAACTTATCCGAGCTTATCCGAGCTTATCCGAACTTATCAGAACTTATCCGAAGTTATCCGGCCGGGAGCGTCGCTGGCGCCTGCTAAGCGGTGAAATGAAAATTTAACGGGGTGAGGGAGCGGGAATTTGCAAGAATATAGTAACTTTGCACTGTTCAGAGGCCGAGTGTGCTGCGGCGTTGTAGCCGCAGTGCATGCTTTTGATGCCCCAAACGATTGTTAGACAACACATTTGCGACGCTCTCAATTATATATAATCTTCCTGTTTTTAGCTTGTACTGTGGCCGGAAACCTGTTTTCGCGCGACGGTGCACCGGCGTCGTCACGGCTTTTTGATGAAATTCCGGGACCCGACAGCATTGTGCCCCCGGTTGTGGCTCCGGCCGACAGCATTGTGGCCGACAGCACTTCGGCTCCGGTGGATTCCATGTTTAACGTCAGGGATTCTGTGGCTGCGCTCCTGCCGCCTATTGCACCCGACACTGTCAGGCCGAAACGTCCGTCGCGTATCCGCCGCGAGAAGGTCGACCTTGACAATCAGGTGGTTTTCAACTCCAAGGACTCAATGGTGATGAAAGGCCGCAACACCGTGTTCATGTACGGTGAGGCGAGCGTTGACTATGGCGACCTCAAACTTAATGCGGCTGAAATCAAGCTCAATATGGACAGCAGCGAGGTCTACGCAGTAGGGCGTCAGGACTCGGTGGGCGAAATGGTGGGTCAGCCGGTATTCGAGGAGGGAGGGTCAAGCTACGAGTCCTCCACCATGCGCTACAACTTCAAGAGCAAGCGCGGTTACATCACAGACGTAATCACCCAGCAGGGTGAGGGTTACCTCACCGGCGGCCGTACAAAGAAAACCGAAGGAGAGGACTACTACCTGCAGAGCGGGCGCTACACCACCTGCGATGACCACGAATGCCCTCACTTCTACCTGCAGCTCACACGCGCCAAGGTGCGTCCGAAGAAAAACATCGTCACCGGGCCGGCCTACATGGTGCTTGCCGGGCTGCCGCTCCCGCTGGCCATCCCGTTCGGCTACTTCCCGTTCAGCGACAGCTATGCCTCCGGTGTCATAGTGCCGACGTTCGGCGATGACTACAACCGCGGATTCTATCTCAGCGACGGCGGTTACTACTTCGCCATCAACGATATGATTGACCTTGCCCTGACCGGTGAAATCTACACCAAGGGTTCATGGGGGCTTTCGGCGCAGTCAACCTACCGCAAGCGCTACAAGTACAACGGCTCGTTCAACATCCACTATCTCAAGACCATCTACGGCGAAAAGAGCGACCCGGACTATTCAAAGGCCACGAACTTCCAGATCATGTGGAACCATTCGCAGGACTCCAAGGCGAATCCCAACATGACGCTGTCGGCGGCGGTGAACTTCACCACATCGGGCTACACGCGCAATGCCCTCAACAGCTACTACACCAACTCGTTCACCGAGAACACCAAATCGTCGACCATCAACATGAGTTACCGCATCCCCAACTCCAAATGGTCGTTCTCCACATCGCTCAACATCAGCCAGCGCACGCAGGACTCAACTCTGGCCGTGTCGTTCCCCAACCTCAACGTCACCATGAGCCAGACCTATCCGTTCAAGCGCAAGCAGGCCGTGGGCGCCGACCGGTGGTACGAGAAAATCCGCATGAGCTATTCAGGTCAGTTCCAGAATTCGCTCACCGCCAAGCAGGATGAATTCTTCAAGAAATCGCTGATAAAGGACTGGCGAAACGGCATGCGCCACAGCATCCCCATTTCGGCCACATTCCCGCTGTTCACCTACTTCAACGTCACCCCGTCGATCAACCTCACCGACCGCATGTACACCCAGAAGGTGCGCCGCTCGTGGGATCCGGCGGCCTCTGCCGAAGTGATGGACACCACCTATTCGTTCTATAACGTGTGGGATTTCACGGCCTCTGTCTCGTTCGACACCAAGATTTACGGATTTTTCCAGCCCCTGCCGTTCCTCGGCGACAAGGTGAAGATGATCCGCCACGTGATGACGCCAACCGTCTCATTCTCGGCATCGCCCGACTTCTCGTCGCCATGGTTCGGATATTACGGCCAGTACAACTATATAGACAACCAGGGACGCGAGCAGACGCGCAAATACTCCATGTTCCCCAACGGCCTGTTCGGTGTGCCGGGGCAGGGGAAAACCGGCATGGTAAGCTTCTCGCTCGCCAACAATGTGGAGATGAAGGTCAAGTCGGACAACGACTCAATCGGCGAGAAAAAAGTGTCGCTCATTGAGAACTTCACCGTGAGCCAGAGCTACAACTTCGCGGCCGACTCGCTGCGGTGGAGCAATATCAACACGTCGCTGCTGCTGCGCCTCACCAAGCAGTTCAACCTCAACCTCTCGGCCACATGGGACGTGTACACCTACGCCCTTAACAGCGCCGGAAACCCGGTTCGTGTCAACAAGCTCCGCATATCGCAGGGCAAAGGACTGGGTCGCCTCTCCTCAACCGGAACCTCCTTCTCCTACACCTTCAACAACGACACCTTCAAACGGAAGAAAAACAAGAACAATCCACCCGAAAACAACGGCGACCTCGGCAACAATCCAAAGGATGACGACTGGGATGATGCCGGCTACGGACAGCCGGACCGCCTCAACAACGGGAACGGCAATGATGACGACGACCTGAAGCTGTCGCCCGACGGCTATGCGGCATGGGAGGTGCCGTGGAGCCTGTCGGTCAACTATTCGGTGAACTACAGCTACGGCGATTTCAACCGCGAGAAGATGGAATATAACGGCAAGATAACGCAGAACCTCAGTCTGTCGGGCAATATCCGGCCCACCAAGAACTGGGAGTTCTCGGCATCCGCCTCCTACAACTTCGACCTGCACAAGATAGCCTACATGAACCTGAACATAGCCCGCGACCTCCATTGCTTCACAATGAGGGCGAGTGTGATTCCGGTAGGCCCCTACAAGAGCTATAATTTCCATATCTCGGTCAAGTCAGCCCTGCTCAGCGACCTCAAGTACGACAAACGCTCGTCGACCTCCAACGGCGTGCAGTGGTATTGATGACTTTTTTCTCCGACACAGTTTTTATCCCTTTAATCTGAACTCTGAACTTCGCACAATTGTTTAATTCATAGTGATTTGCATCCGGATTGCGCGCCTTCGGCATGTTCCCGGAGTGGTGATTGCCGCGCATCGGCGGCACAATCAGGCAGATACGCAGTTTTTATTACCTACACATGAACATGAACCATTCAACCATGACTACCGACAATAACAACACAAATCAGAGCAATAATACCGGAACACATAGCCTTCTTGGCATCCGAGGGCAGGTGCTCACATATAAGGATAATCCCCTGTTTGTCCCGGCTGCCGACTGTTACGACTATTATCCGGATGGCCTTGTGGTGGTGCGCGACGGCGTGATAGACGCCGTCGGGCCGTATGACGCCGTTATCGGGCGTTATCCGGGGCTCGACCGTGTGGACACGTACGAGAACGCCGTGGTGATGCCCGGATTCGTCGACTGCCATCTGCATTATGTGCAGTCGCCAATGATAGGTTCGTTCGGCGACACGCTGCTCGACTGGCTCAACCGCTACACATTCCCCACCGAATCGAAGTTCCGCAGCCGTGAGTTTGCCGACGAGGTGGCACGTGTGTTTTTCCGCCAATTGCTGCAGCAGGGCACAACCACTGCAAATGTGTTCGCAACAACGTTCCCCGTATCTGTCGATGCGTTTTTTGAGGAATCGGAGCGCTGGAACACCCGCATGATTTCGGGCAAGGTGCTGCAGGACCGCAATCTGCCCGATTCACTGCGCGACACATCGGCCGCCGCCTCGGTTGAGGAGTCGGAACGCCTGCTTGAAAAATGGCACCGGCGCGGCCGTCAGCTTTACGCCGTGGTGCCACGTTTCGCTCCCACAAGCACTGATGAACAGTTGCGTCTGGCCGGCGAGCTTTACCGCCGCCATGCCGCCGAGGGGGTGTACATGCACACGCACCTCGACGAGGCCTACGATGAGATACAGTGGGTTAAGGAGCTATTCCCCTGGTCGAAAAACTATACCGATGTCTATGAGCATTTCGGCCTGCTCGGCCCCACGGCAGTGCTGGCTCACTGCTGCATAGTGAAGGAGGAGGAATGGCAGACCATCCATGATGCAGGCGCCGCAGCGGTGCATTGCCCGTCGTCCAACCTGTTTCTCGGCGACGGCGAGTTCCGCTATTGGGATGCCTCCAAAGCCGCGCGTCCATGCCGGTTCGGCATAGGCACCGATGTTGGCGCGGGCACCAATTTCTCCATCCCCCGTCAGCTTGGCGAGGCATATAAGGTGGCCATGATGCAGCAGCACAGTCTCGATGCCGCGAGCAGTTTCTATCTCGCCACTTTAGGCGGGGCAAGGGCGCTCAGGCTTGATGACAGGATAGGCTCGTTGCGTCCGGGCAACGAGGCCGATATCGCCGTGCTTTCACTGGCACCGACTGAATTTGTGGAATGGCGCATGCAGTTTGCTTCCGATATTTTCGAAAAACTTTTCGTGCTCCAGACCATGGGGCTTGACAACATGAACATCGCCACGTATGTGGCCGGAAAGAAGGTGTTCGACCGAGCATCCGCCAGTCCGTTCGCGATGCCTTGAGTAGCGGATGCCTTTCTCTCTTATTTCAGGATTTCAAGGGCGCAGCGGCGGTCGTCGGCAATCGCGGCGCCCAGGGCGTCGAGCGACGGGAACCGTTGCTCGTCGCGCAGATGCTCAATAAAGTTCAGCGTGATAGGTGAGCCGTACAGATCACCGGAATAATCGATAAGATGCGCCTCGATGGTTTCGGGGGCGTCGGCAGGCGTGCCGGTGGTGGGGCGGCTTCCGATGTTGACTACGGCCGGAAGCATCGCGCCGTCGGGCATCAGCGCGCGTGCGGCATATACCCCGCGGCCGGGGATGAGCTGTGACACGAACGACGGATGCACGTTGGCGGTTGGAAACCCTATGGTGCGTCCTATCTCGCGCCCGTGCTCCACTGTGCCCTGCAGCTGGTAGGGATGTCCGAGCATGGCATTGGCTTCGGCGATGTGTCCCTGTGTCAGCAGTCGGCGTATCTCCGACGAGCTGATGCTCCCTTCCCCCTCAAGTTTCTTTTCGGTGCCAAGCACAAGCTCGATGCCTTCCTCCGCAGCCAGTGCGCGGTATGTGTCGAAGTCGGCCGGCGCGTCATGGCCGAACCGGTTGTTGAATCCGAGCAGCATGGCTTTCACGCCCCATTTTTCGCGCAGCATTGCCAGAAAATCACGTGCCGGGAGCATGCGCAGGTCGGGGGTGAACGGAATCATGCGCACAGCCACACGCCTCACGGCAAGCTGCAGCATCTTTGCCTCCGGAGCCGACAGGAGCATGGGTGCGCGGTCAGGAGCGATTACCGACAGCGGATGGTTGGAAAATGTGACCACGAGGGGTTGCAGCATCCTTTCCGCAGCCTCGCGGCGCAGATGCTCAAGCAGGTGCAGGTGGCCGAGGTGTACGCCGTCGAACATCCCTACGGCTGCCATTGTGCCTTTGCATTCGTTTGATTTCTTTTCGGGTGTGTCCATCCTCCGGTGTGATATTGGGTGTCAGGGTTTTATGCGTATGAGAGTCAGGCCGTCGCGCAGGGGGAGTATCACTTTTTCGAGCGATGGGTCGGCGGCGATGGTGTCGTTGAATTCGGCTATGCCGAGGGTCTGCGGGTCGTGGTGGCGCGTTGTGTCGGTCACCTTTCCATCCCACAGGGTGTTGTCGGCCAGGATGAAACCTCCCGGACGCACCAGTCTGCGCACGAGGGCGAAGGTCTCGGTGTACGTGCGCTTGTTGGCGTCCATGTAGGCAAGGTCGTAGCCCGGTTGCAGCGATGGGGCTATGCGGCTGAAATCGCCGATGTGCAGCGTGATTTTATGTCTGTGCGGCGAACGACCGAAGCGGCTGCGGATGAAATCCTCCATCTCGTCGTCAATCTCCACCGTGTCGAGGCGCGCCCCTTCGGAGAGGGCTTCGGCTATGCACAGCGCTGAGTAGCCGGCATAGGTGCCTATCTCGAGCACGCGCTGCGGCGCCACCATGGCGGTGAGCATTTTCAGCAGACGGCCCTGAACATGGCCCGAGCACATGCGCGGATAGAGCAGGCGCAGGTGCACGTCGCGTCCGAGCTGTTGCAGCAGCTCCGGCTCAGGGTCGGTGTGTGCCTTTATATATTCTTCGATATCCATCGGTCAGAGCAGCGATTCGATGCCGAGGCGGTAGGAGTCCATGCCGAACCCCGTGATGGTGCCTCGGCATGCGGGGGCTATGAGTGATGTGTGCCTTATGGCTTCGGGCCTGGCGGCCGTGTTGGATATGTGCACCTCCACCACCGGAATGTCGATGGCCCGGATGGCATCGGCCAGTGCGAGCGATGTATGCGTGTAGGCACCTGCGTTGAGCACTATTCCGGCGTAATCGCTGTCGAAGCCCACTTCCTGAATGCGGTCGATGAGGTCACCTTCGTGGTTGCTCTGATAGTAGTCTATCTCCACTCCGGGATAGTCGACGGAGAGGGCGCGCAGGTATTCGTCCATCGAGACGTGTCCGTACACTTCCGGTTCGCGGGTGCCGAGCAGATTGAGGTTCGGGCCGTTTATGATCAGTATCTTTGGCATGGCGGTGGTGAGGGGGTGAGAGATGATTATTTTTTCAGTTCCACCTTCTGCGTGGGCGGCAGCTGCTCGTTGCGCTGGGCCACGGCATCGGTGACCTCATGGGCGAGATGGATGAATTCGTGTGCCATGACGGTGTCCTTGAGAGCTATGGGAGTCCCGGCATCGCCGTCGTCGCACACGTCGGTCACCAGCGGAATCTGGGCGAGCAGCCGCACGCCAAGCTCTTTGGCAAGCTCCACGCCGCCGTCGCGTCCGAAGATGTAGTAGCGCTCGTCGGGATGCTGTGCGGGGGTGAACCATGCCATGTTCTCCACCAGGCCGAGGATGGGCACATTCACCTTGTCGCCGGTGAACATGGCGATGCCCTTGCGGGCGTCGGCCAGCGCCACCTGCTGGGGTGTGCTCACAATCACCACTCCGGTTATGGCCAGGGTCTGCACGAGGGTGAGATGGATGTCGCTGGTGCCCGGGGGCATGTCGATTATGAAGTAGTCAAGTTCGCCCCAGTCGGCATCGGTGATGAGTTGGCGCAGGGCGTTAGAGGCCATGGAGCCGCGCCAGAGCACGGGCGAATTCTTGTCGACAAGGAAGCCGATCGAGAGCATTTTCACCCCGTACTTCTCGATGGGGATTATGAGCTGGCGGCCGTCGACCTGATGCATGTATAGCTCGTCGTCCTCCACGCCGAACATCTTGGGCATCGACGGACCGAAAATGTCGGCGTCGAGCAGCCCCACGCGGTAGCCTTCGCGGGCGAGGGCCACGGCAAGGTTGCTGGCCACGGTGGATTTGCCCACGCCCCCCTTGCCTGAGCTTACGCCGATGATGTTCTTCACCTGGGCCAGCGGTTTGGCGGCCGGCTGGGGGAGGGTGGTGCGGGTTTTCACCGCGATGTTCCCTTTGATTTCCACCTCGGGCGAGATGTAGGTCTCGATGGCCGATTCGGCGGCGCGGACAATCGACTTGATGAACGGGTCGGTGGGTTTGTCGAAAATCAGCGAGAAACTCACCTTGTTGCCGTCGATGCGGATGTCGTCCTCCACCATGCCGGCTTCTACAATGTTTTTGCCCGATGCGGGGTAGCGCACGTTTTTAAGCGCGTCGAGAATGAGGTTGGGATATAGTTGCATGGTTATTCGTTGTTTTGCTGTGAGAATTTAGGGTCGGTTTCGAGAACGCCGCGCGAGAAGCTGCGGTAGGTGTCGGGCGGAATCTCGTCGGTGGGTTCCTGCAGCTCGCCGGCGTGGGCCAGGGGGAACGCAAGGTATTTTATGGTAAGCCCGCGCGCCAGCCATTGCTGTTCGTAGTAGGTGCGTATCTGCAGGATGTCGTCGGCCAGCCCGCTGTGATAGAGGTCGTCGGTGTTCACCTCGGGCACTATGCCGTTGAGCTCGGTGAGCAGGCGGGTGTAGGTGTAGAGAAACGGCGAGTCGGTTTTGAGGCGCACCATGCCGCCGTCGGCGAGCACAGTGCGGTAGAGGTTGAGGAAGGTGGTGGACGTAAGGCGCTTGCGCACTTTCTTCATCTGCGGGTCGGGGAATGTGATCCATATCTCGCTCACTTCGCCCGGAGCGAAGAAGTGGCTCAGCAGCTCGATGTTGGTGCGCACGAAGGCCACGTTGCCGAGCTCCTCGAGGGTGGCGGCCTTGGCTCCGGTCCACATGCGGGCGCCCTTTATGTCGATGCCTATGAAATTCTTGTGGGGAAAGCGTCGTGCAAGCCCCACGGTATATTCCCCTTTGCCGCAGCCCAGTTCCAGCACAATGGGGCCGTCGTTGTGGAAATAGTCGCTGTTCCAGCGGCCTTTCAGAGGGAAGCCCTCGCGGCTCAGCACGCCGTATGGATACTGGAACACACATTCCATGTGCTCCATCTCTCCAAATTTCTTTAGCTTGTTTTTGCCCATATTTCAGTTTGTTGCGCATTGCGCGGGGAGATGCGCGGGTTATTGATTTGCAAATTTAACTCAAAAATGCCGAAATTTGCGTTTTCACAACCCCTTTTTCACCCATCGAGGTGGTGCACCCCGCATTTTGGGGGCTCATGCAACACCATCGGTTGTCTGCAATTCTGTTGACTGACCTATGTACTACGTTTCAAAACAGCTCGAGATCTCGGCCTCCCACAGCCTCTCGCTCCCCTACGAGAGCAAATGCACCCGGCGCCACGGCCACAACTGGATAATCACCGTCTACTGCCGTGCCCGTCAGCTCAATGCCGAGGGGATGGTGTGCGATTTCACACGCATCAAGGAGCTTATTCAGGGGCGGCTCGACCATGCCGACCTCAACGAGGTGTTCCCCTTCAATCCCACTGCCGAGAACATAGCCCGCTGGGTGGCCGATTCCGTGCCGCAGTGCTACAAGTGTGTGGTTCAGGAAAGTCGCGGCAACAGGGCCGCATATGTTGCCGACGATGTCGCCGATTGTGTGCTATGACCATGAGGGGTGACAACAGCTGCGGTGGCGGCACTCAGGGGCTTCTGCGTGTCAACGAGATATTTTATTCCCTGCAGGGTGAGGGGCATTTCACCGGCACTCCGGCCGTGTTCGTGCGCCTGTCGGGATGTAATCTGCGGTGTCCGTTCTGCGACACCGACCACCATGCGTCCGTCGGGATGACGTATGCCCAGGTTGTGGAGCAGGTGACGGCTTTCCCGTCGCGCCACGTGGTTGTCACCGGGGGTGAACCCTCCATGCAGCTAACCGATGGATTCATTGACGCCTTGCATGCCGCGGGGTGCTTCGTGCAGGTGGAAACCAACGGCACGCTTCCGCTCCCTCCGTCGGTCGACTGGGTTACATGTTCACCCAAGGATGCCCCGGTGGTTCTCGACCGCATCGATGAACTCAAGGTGGTTTACAGCGGGCAGCCGATGGACGGCTACGCGCCGCTTATGGCCATAGCCGCCGAGTGGCGTCTGCAGCCATGCGACGTACCCGGCGACCCCTCTGCTTCCGAGCGCCATCTGCGCGCCGCCATCGCCTACACCCTCGCCAATCCCCGCTGGCGCCTCTCCCTCCAGACCCACAAGCTCATCTCCATCCGCTAATTGGCATCAGGTGCGACGTGCATCCGGCTTTATAAAATGTAGCGTATAATGTAAATTTATGGGAAAAATATGGGGCGCGATAGGGGGCGAACGCAGTTTTTTCATTAATTTTGCCGCGTAATTTGTTAACATGACCTCATTTCAGGATATACAGCAGGCGCTTGCCCCCGATCTCAAGCTGCTCAATGAACGCATTGAGTCGGCTTTGTCGTCGCCGAACGAGCTGATGAACAGGGTAGTGCGCTCTTTTCTTGAAAAACGAGGCAAACAGATTCGTCCGATAATGGTGCTTCTCACCGCGAAGCTGCTCGGGACGGTCAACGACGATGTGCTGGCCGGAGCAGTGGCTGTGGAGCTGCTGCACAACGCATCGCTCATCCACGACGATGTGGTGGACGACACGCTCACACGGCGCGGAAATCCCACCATCAACGGTGCGTGGGATAATCACCTGGCCGTGCTGATGGGCGACTTTTTCCTGTCGAACGCTCTTCTGCAGGGCGTTTCGGTGGGGAAAATCGAGGTGGTGCGCTCCATTTCCAATCTCGGGCGTCTGCTCTCCATCGGCGAGCTTGATGAGATCTACACCGCCCACAACAGCCATCTTGACGAGAATACTTATTTCGAGATAATCTACCGCAAGACGGCATCGCTGTTCGTTTCGTGTGTGGAGGTGGGGGCCTACGGTGTGGGCGTAACCGACCACAGGCTTGACGCGTTGCGGGAATTCGCCCGTCTGCTGGGTCTTTGCTTCCAGATTAAGGACGATGTGTTCGATTATTTTTCCGACGAAAAGATAGGCAAGCCCACCGGCAACGACCTGCGCGAGGGGAAGGTGACGCTTCCGCTGCTCTATGCGCTTCACCACAGCGGGTCGGCGCAGGCACCGGCAATGATGGAACTCGCCCGACAGAGCCAGCTTTCACCCGCCGAGGTTGACAGCCTCATAGCATTCGCCATCTCCGAGGGGGGCATCGACTATGCCTACGACACCATGCGCCGGCTGCGCAGTCAGGCCGCGGAGACGCTGACCATTTTTCCGCCGTCGCAGTGGCGCGACGCCATGCTCACTCTGTTCGATTTCATCATAAGCCGCGAGCTCTGAGGCTCTGCGGAAAGAAAGCGGCAGTCAGATTTGATTACTTACTTCACGCAACATTTGCAAATGTTCGCGGAAAAATATATTTTTGTGCTGAAAACTAATCGCCGCCTTATGCAGTCAGGTTTGCATAGGCCGCGCAGAGGGATTTGAAACAATTTTAAACTAACCATATCCAACCAAAACCAAACCTAATCTGTTGTTTTAAAGAATATATTCGCAATCTTGTGCCGCGAGGCATACCAAAAATTTGTGAATGCTCTGAAACTACGCAACTCAAAACATTCTAACCAACATGGAAGCTAACGAAGCTAACAAAAAGACCAAACGCCCCCGCATTGGTCAGGCGGGAGTGCCGGAATCACAGGCAAATCCCCAGGAGGGACATTATGAGAACCGCTACACCACCTCCAGCGAGCCGTCGGCCGAAGGCGGCAATGCCGAAGGTGCGTCGGCACAGCAGCAGGGTGGCTATCAGCCCCGTCAGCAGGGCGGCTACCACCGTCAGGGCGGCTACCAGCAGCGCCCCTACAACCCCAACTACCAGCGTCAGGGCGGTTATCAGCAGCGCCAGGGCGGCTACCAGCGTCAGGGTGGCTATCAGCAGCGTCCCTACCAGCAGCGCCCCTACCAGCAGCGTCCGGTGAACCAGGATGCCGCCGACAGTGCAGCAGCAACCGAGACAACCCAGACCGAAGGCACAACACCCCAGCAGCCGCAGGGCGGATATCAGCAGCGCCAGGGCTATCAGCGTCAGGGTGGCTACCAGCAGCGCCCCTACAACCCCAACTACCAGCGTCAGGGCGGCTACAACAATCAGGGTGGCTATAACCAGAACCGTCAGCAGGGTGGTTACAACCAGAATCGCCAGCAGGGCGGCTATCAGCGTCAGGGCGGCTACAACAACCAGGGCGGCTACAATCAGAACCGTCAGCAGGGTGGCTACAACCAGAACCGCCAGCAGGGCGGCTATCAGCGTCAGGGCGGTTACAACAACCAGGGCGGCTACAATCAGAACCGCCAGCAGGGTGGCTACAACAATCAGGGCGGTTACAACAATCAGAACCGCCGTCCCAACGGCCAGGGCAACCGCTTCCAGAAGGGTCCCGTGCGTCAGGGCAAGAGCTTCACACCGCGTCCCAAACGCATTGAATACGAGCTTCCGCTTCCCGATCCGGACGAAAAGATCCGTCTGAACAAGTTCATGGCCAACGCCGGCATCTGCTCGCGCCGCGAGGCTGATGAATTCATCCAGCAGGGACTGGTGAAGGTGAACGGACAGGTGGTCACCGAACTCGGTACAAAAATCGCGCACGACGACACCGTGGAATACGATGACAAGGTTGTGGCACTGGAGAGCAAATGCTACATCCTGCTCAACAAACCCAAGGACTGCGTGACAACGAGCGACGACCCCAACGGCCGCACCACCGTGCTCGACCTCGTGAAGGGTGCCTGCAACGAGCGCATCTATCCTGTGGGACGCCTCGACCGCAACACCACCGGCGTGCTGCTGCTCACCAACGACGGCGACCTCGCCTCGAAGCTCACCCACCCCAAATATGTGAAGAAAAAAATCTATCACGTGTGGACCGACAAGGACATCGCCGAAGAGGACATGCAGCGCATTGCCGACGGCATAGAGCTTGAGGACGGACCCATCCATGCCGACGCCATCTCGTATGCCACCGAGACCGACCGCAACCAGGCCGGTATCGAGATCCATTCGGGCCGCAACCGCATCGTGCGCCGCATCTTCGAGAGCCTCGGCTACCACGTCACCAAACTTGACCGCGTCTACTTCGCCGGCCTTACCAAAAAGAACCTGCCCCGCGGACGCTGGCGCTACCTCACTCAGGAGGAGGTCAACTTCCTCAAGATGGGCTCGTTCGAGTAATACAGTTACTTACAGCATATGAAAAGAACAAAAATAGCCGAACTTTTCGCCGATTCCGCCACCTTTCTGGGCAAGGAAGTGTGTGTGAAAGGGTGGGTGCGCACCCACCGCGGCAACAAATACGTGCAGTTCGTGGCGCTTAACGACGGCTCCACCATCCGCAACCTCCAGCTTGTGTTCGACATGGAGGCCTTCACCGACGAGCAGCTCAAACCCCTCACCACCGGCTCGGCGCTCGCCGCCACCGGCATCCTTGTGGAAAGCCAGGGCAAAGGTCAGTCGATAGAGATTCAGGTGAAGAGCCTTGAAATCTACGGCACCGCCGACCCCGAGGCCTACCCCCTGCAGAAAAAGGGTCACTCGCTCGAATTCCTGCGTGAAATAGCCCATCTGCGTCCGCGCACCAACACGTTCGGGGCTGTGCTCCGCGTGCGTTCCACACTGGCCTATGCCATCCACCGCTACTTCCAGGAGCGCGGATTCTATTACCTCAACACCCCCCTCATCACGGCAAGCGACTGCGAGGGTGCCGGCGCCATGTTCCAGGTGACAACCATGGACCTCAACAACCTGCCGCGCACCGAAGATGGTGCCGTCGACTACAGCTGCGACTTCTTCGGCAAGCCTACGGCACTCACCGTGTCCGGCCAGCTTGAAGGCGAACTGGGCGCTACGGCCCTGGGCGCCATTTACACCTTCGGCCCCACTTTCCGTGCCGAGAACTCCAACACTCCGCGTCACCTCGCCGAGTTCTGGATGATCGAGCCTGAGGTGGCATTCATCGACATCGACGAGAACATGGACCTCGCCGAGGACTTCCTCAAATACTGCATCAACTACGCGCTGGAGCATTGCGCCGACGACCTCGAATTCCTCAACGAGCATTACGACAAGGAGCTGATCGAGCGTCTGAAATCGGTGACATCCGAGGAGTTCGTGCGTCTCACCTACACCGAGGCCATCGATATCCTCATCAAGAGCGGACATAAGTTCGAATTCCCCGTAAGCTGGGGTGTGGACCTTCAGAGCGAACACGAGCGCTTCCTCGTGGAGAAGCATTTCAAGCGTCCCGTAATCCTCACCGGCTACCCCAAGGAGATCAAGGCCTTCTACATGAAGCAGAACCCCGACGGCCGCACCGTGCGTGCCATGGACGTGCTCTTCCCCGCCATCGGCGAGATTATCGGCGGCTCGGAACGTGAGGAGAACTACGACAAGCTCATGACCCGCATCGAGGAGATGCACATCCCCATGAAGGACATGTGGTGGTATCTCGACACACGCCGTTTCGGCACCGTGCCTCATTCGGGCTTCGGTCTTGGCTTCGAGCGTCTGGTGCTGTTCGTTACCGGTATGACCAACATCCGCGACGTCATCCCCTTCCCGCGCACACCCAAGTCGGCCGAATTCTGACACCCTCTCCGGCCGAAATCTGAAATAACCGGCGGCGGCATCCATTCCGGATGCC
>OGSD01000113.1_pt1 | contig 78033 bp, 69 predicted proteins | sample 1553571 | NCBI WGS metagenome assembly OGSD01 (sample SAMEA2580072, study PRJEB22360) | human gut metagenome | biome: human gut; feature: human-associated habitat; material: faeces | place: Denmark | collected 2008/2010 | reverse complement strand
GTTGTGCCGTCGTATTATGTCATAACGTGAGACACATTTCAAAAATCACAACCGATTTTCGCAGAGCCACAGAGGGGCTGTATTCATTTACTGAATACAGCCATTTCTTTAACCCTATCCAGTGTCTGTGGGATTAGTATAAAATCAGCGATTGAATATACAAGAGTACTTTGGATTTTCTGTAATTATCTTCTTTTTCTCCTTCGGAAAAGAATGTATAGCCATTTCCAAAAAAATTGGCTCACATACAATTACTTTATGGCCTGCAAGATCTATAGATTTCAACAGTGATGAAGTAAAATGTTCATCGCTATTTTCATTCTTTAGGCTCTCATCATTCTGTTCTTCCCATTTTTGAATTTTTCCATTCTTCCACCGCTCAAATTTTTTATATTGCTCAAACGCTGAATCAAAAAAGCCCATTGCAGCTTCATGATCTCCGATATTATTTGCGATCCTTACGCATGCCATATCTATGAAACATAAGTCGCTATGAAATCCGTAGCACTTGGTACCCACTATTTTCTCAAACAACTGTCGTGTCAATAAAAAAAGCACCAGTCCTTCCTGACTGTTCATCAATTCAGCATTACACACTATCGCTTCATTCAGCGATTTTTGAAATGCGTGAAGCAGCCCTAACACTGCGTCCCCACGATATTGTTCAGCTCTTTTATCATCATTTATGCTGCCGATACTTCCCAGGTTTCCCAGCAGAACTTGCCTGCACAATTCAAGGTCGGGCTGTTTCGATGCTTTCTTTTCGGCTTTTTCATGTTCACCAAGCATGGAATATATAGATAATAACGGAATGATGCACGATTGGTCATGAGCCAATAATTCCTCATACAGTTTAGCGGCTTCCTCCAAAAAGATATTGGGAACGTCGCACTTATTCTTTGAGCCTTGCATATTTAAGGCACAAGCCAGCTTTGTTTTAAAATCCACTCTGCCCGGAAATTCATCCAGTCCTCTTCGCATCAGAGCAATACACTCCGTCATATCATCGTTATTGTTTATCAGCCGCTGAGCCTTATCATTATATTTCTGAATTATTATGTCCCTGTCATTATTATAGCCAAACAACTCATCGATCGTTATATGGAAATAATTAGCAATGGCCGGTATCATCTCTATATCCGGATAACCGCCATTTGCTTCCCACCTTGAAACGGCTTGTGGTGTAACACCTAAAGCAGTAGCCAGATCCTCTTGTTTTCTTCCCGTCGTCTTTCGCAGAGCTTTTATTTTCTCGCCAATATTTACTTGCATTTTAATACCTCCGAGCTATTTTATCACCGGTGTACGCTAATTATAGCATAAAGGTATAACAAAATCAATTATCAATTCATTGTTTCATATTCAACGCATTGTTGTTTTATACTAAACACCATTTAAAAACAGGATAAAATCCAATCTCTTCAGGTAATGCTTTTAATGGTTTCATTGGACAATGAGCAAATAGTATCCCAAAGTCTGTCAACGACCTTTTGAAGTGATTGAAACACTTCATTTTTAAAACCACGTTTTCTTATCTCTTTCCATATCTGCTCGCTCGGATTCATTTCCGGTGTGTACGGCGGAATAAAAACAAGTTCAATATTTTCGGGTATTCTTAATGAACCTGATTTATGCCAAGCAGCTCCGTCGCACACCAATATGATCTTATCTTTTGGAAATGTATTCGATAACTCTTCCAAAAACACATTCATACTTTCGGTATTGCAATATGGCATAACAACAAAACAGCTTTCACCTGTAAGCGGTTCAACTGCACCATACACTCTTATATGATGACAAGGCACTGATGGTCTTATACCCTTTTCACACCAGCAATACTTCGGTTTATTTATCCTGCCGAAGCCTGCTTCGTCCTGAAACATAAGTCGCACCCCATCATATTTGTTGCAATTTAAATCGCTAAAGTCACTTTCTACTTTTGCTTTAATTTTTTTGAGGCTTCTATCGCCTCATTGCTTACTTTTTGCGGATGTTTGCTTCTTGGCATTACTTTTCACCAACCGTGACGTTCTAACATTCGATAAATCTGACTGCCACCAATGGAATGACCAACTTTTTCGATGTATGCAGCTTTTAATTCATTCAGATCTATGATTTGACCCGCTTCGGCTTGTTTGGTGTATGCTGAAAGAAATTCTTTTTCTTCTTCGATACTCAAATTTCTATGCATTCCGATTCGTTCCTTGGGGAGCAGTGCTGTTATTCCACCGTTTTTTATGTATGCGCTCACCCATTGACTTACCATTTTATCAGATGTGTCCAATTTTTGAGCTATTTCGTCATTCGTCAAACCTTCTCCTCGAAGCTGTACGGCATACAGCCGTCTGTCAACTTTTTTGTCTGTTATTGTTTTTCTTACTTCTTTTATTTCAGCTGCATTTTCTGCGCTGATTTTATATGCTTTAGTCATTCTTCATCACCTATTTTATTATGCCTTATTTCACCGGTTTTGTCTATAGCTTAATTGGTGCTTAGTATAAAAGAGTATGCCGAGGAAATGCACGTTTCCCGTCAGTCTGTAAATTCAAAAATAAACCGTCATATGGAAGAACTCAAAAATCACATTTTCATAATAAACGGCAGAAAGGTGCTTGACAGTTTTGCACAGGATTTTCTTAAACCCACAAAGGACAACGCCCTGCTCATAAGTAAAAAATGCCGAGTTGGAGAAATCTCTTAGTATTGCAAAATTTGAAAGCAGTGAAAACAAAAAGCTTGCAGATGGCAATGAAAATAAGATAGAAAATCTCACTCACGAGCTTGAAATGAAAAATAAGCTGTTCAATGATTATGTTGGCATTATGAAGAAAATGGAGCAGTGCATAATCGAGAAAAATGCTCTCATTGCCGAAAAGGATAAACGCATTGCCGAGCTTACCGACAAGGCAGCAGCATTCGATATTTTTGCGGAAAGGCTGGACAAGCTTTTTGCGTTATTTGAGGATAACGCAAATATCAGCATTGTGCAGAAAGTCGCATCGGGCTTATTTGGGAAGAAGTAAACGCATTGCTTGAATTGGGTTTACAGAGGGGTATTGGTAGAATAGCACAAGCACAGAAAAAGACCGCCTTTTTCGGTCAGCCATCGGCTGACGCATTGTTAGGGACTTATGCCCCTAAGGCCCCGATAAATGATAAAAATAGAAAAACGGATAGGAAGTGATATTTCTGAAAAGAACAATAAGAAAAAATATATTTTTCGGCAAGGACGAATGGACTGTTGTCTGCAAACGTGCGAAATTTCTGAAAATGAAGCTTGCGGCTTTTATCAGAAATATGTCGGTTCATCAGATGTGGAAAGACTATCGTGCGGAAGATCTGTGCCTTCCGTTCAAAAAGGTGAATCACATCGGAACCAATCTGGATATGATCATCAAGACTGCCGAAAAAACAAACTCCGAACATCTTGAAAAGCTGAAAGAGCTGAAAAAGCGTTTTGAGAATTGCAGACGCATTCTGAACCGTTACTATTATCAGCTTCTGAACATTGACTGACAAGGAGGTGATTTCACAAAATGAGCAGAACCAAAAGAACGATCCGCAAGGAGGTCAAGTACAATTCCGATGAATGGGACAAGATGATCTTCCTTTCAAAGAAAAGCGGAAAGAATCCTGCTGCTTACATAAGGGAAAAAGCTGTCAGCGGAAAAATTATGCGTTTGGATCTCGAAAGTATGCTTATGAATGCTTCCTATGATGATAATTCAGCCTGCATTGATATCAACAGCGTTGCAAAAAATGCCAATACCGAAAAAGCCGTTTATCTCAAAGATGCGGAAGAAGCCGAAAAGGGCATAGAGCTTTTGGAGGATTATGTGCATAATCAGCTCAGAACGCCTGTCTTTAAGGAAGTGACGGAAGCGTGGCTGTAATAAAGCACATTTCATCAATAATGGCATCGCCGCTTGCACTTCTGAAATATGTTGTGGGAGAAACAAAAGAGAAAAAAGCAGAATTGGTCAAGGGGCTGAATTGTTCCGAAGACCCATACTCCGCATATCTTGAAATGGCTCTTTGCTATGACAGCTATTCGGGACAGAAATTTTCCCAAAGAGCTGCGGGAAGCGGAAAGCAGAAGATAAAAATGCATCATTATGTAATGTCATTCAGAAAAGGCGAGGTCACTCCTGAGGAAGCTTTGTATGTTGGAGAGGAATGGGCAGGAAATGTTTTTGGGTACAGTATGCAGATATTGATGGGAACGCATACGGACACCGACCACATACACGTCCACTTTGCAGTAAATGTTTACGATATGAAAGGCAGACATTGGATAGATAATCAAAAGACATTGAAAGAGTGCAGGGATATTTCCGATAAGCTGATGAGAAAATACGGACTTCACGTTATAAAAGAACCGAAACGCAGCGGAAGTATCACATATACCGAATGGCTTGCACGAAAGAACAATACATCTTGGAAGCAGAAGCTCTGTGATGATATTGACCGTATCGTGCTTATGGAGAATGTCAAAAACATTGCCGATCTGGCAGGGCAGCTCATTTCCTGCGGATATGAGGTCAGACAGGGAAAATATTTATCGGTAAAGCCTGCCGAGCTGAAAAGAAGCAGGGCTGTAAGGTCATTCAGACTTGGTGACGGCTATGGACTTGAAGAATTGCAGTACCGCATTGATAATAAAAATCAGGAAATGTCACTTGATAAGATCCTTACATATTCGGGCGTACAGAGAGAATATGCAATATGCCTCAGACAGATGCAGATATCATTTTACCGTTGTCCCGAATTCTGTCATTCGGTAACATACAGCGAACTGCGGAGAACGGCAGAGCTGCTTTGTTATGTTCACGAAAACAAAATCCATACCAAGCAGGCGTTTGAAAATCACGTTAATAGGATCGCCGAAAAAGCCGATGCTGCTGTCGGGCGGTACAATGAGATAGTGAAAAGGATAAAGGAAAAGGAGTTTATCCTTGAACATGGTGAACGCTACCTGGAACTTATTCATACCCAAGGCGGTTTAATGCCCAAGAATATAAGCGAGTTGGCATCACTGCGGCTATTAAAGGACAATAACATTTGTTCACAGGAAGATCTGAACAAAGCATCGCACGATTTGGAGCTGCTGAAATCTGAGCTTTCGCAAAGGCAGAGCGAGTACGAACAGGCGGCGGCAAACAAGAAAACCGTTACCGCACATTATACGACCTTTATACGTCAGCTTGAAACAGATTATGCTCATTACTGTAAGACGGGCAAAAAGGAGCTTGAGGAATATGAAGCAAGTCTGCCTAAGCCTAAACCTGTTCTTGATAAGAAGTTTGTTGAAGCCTGTGAAAATATCCCCAAATGGGCTGAAAAGGTCAATGCCAAGGCAGCCGAGAAAAAACATATCAGAGAACAGGAAAAGACGGCTCGGAGAAATCGGGATCCGTACTGCCGTTAAACGTATTTAATTTACAGAACAAAAGAAAAATTGAAAGGAGCATTTTGCTTATGAAAGAAAGAATAATCAAGCGTACTGTTAACGGTATCAAGGTGACATCACACATTCCCGAAAATGTGAGCGAAAGTTTTAAGAGAAACAGGATAAATCAGATCTATGATATTCTGAAACCTGTTGAAAAGGACAGCACAGAAAAAAGCGGAACAGATAATAATGACATCTCAAATAAAACGGCATAAATTCTAAAATTATCGCTTTAAAGTATTGAAATATGAAGTCGAGTATGCTATAATAACATTAACAACGTATGATCGGCTTTCATATTATTGGAGGTTGATTATTATGACAAGCAAATTCACAGCAATATACGTTCGCCGTTCCGTCAGCGATAAGGAAAAGGGAAATAATTCGCTTTCCATAGCTGCACAGAGAGATGAATGTATCAGGTATGTCGGAGAGGGGGCAAATTTCAAGGTTTACTGCGATGACGGAAAGTCGGGCAAGGACGTTCGTCACCGCCCCGAATTTATGCAGATGATGTCCGATGCAAAGGACGGTTATATCGACAGGATAATCGTGAAAAAATATGACCGTTTCAGCCGTAATATGAGGGAATATCTCAATATCACAGACGAGCTGGACCGTTACGGAGTGGGAGTTGTTTCCCTTTCCGAGCCGTTCAATACGGAAACCAAAGAGGGCAGAATGATGAGAAACAATCTGATGAACTTTGCGGAATTTGAGAGAGAAACCATTGCGGCGAGAGTAAAGGACGCATACAGCACCAAAGCCGTTGAAACAGGCTTTTATCAGGGCGGCAAAATGTTTTTCAGTTTCCAATCAAGCAGGCAGACAATAAACGGCAAGACAGGGTCGGTGCTTGTTCCGTCGGAAGCGGCTCAGACTGTCATAGCTGCATATAATGTGTACAAGGAATCGGGAACGTCCCTGCTTGATGTTGTAAATTACATAAAGGATCACGGACTTCCCTCATCATCAACAGCAGGCAATTCTCCCATAAACAGAAGTATGGATCGGAGCGAAATATCAAGAATACTTGAAAATCCACTCTATGTTCGTGCCGATAAAAATGTGTATGAATATTTTCTGTCAAGAGGTTTTACGATGATAGATGATATTGATGCTTATGACGGTGTACACGGGCTTTTGTGGCATAAGAAGAACAGCGAGGACAGGTTTATCAAGGTAGGCTATCACGAGGGACTTGTGGACTCCGAAACGTGGCTTGCAGTGCAGGACAAAAAGTCTCATAATCATAAGATACCGAAATCAAGGGGCGAACTTAAATCGTGGCTTGTGGGACTTACCAAGTGCGGACATTGCGGTAAAGCCTTACTGATAGCGTACAGATACAATGTAGATAAATCCAAGATATGGAGATACTACAACTGCACAGGGCTTAAAACTATAAAAGGGTGCAGCCGTGAAACGGAGCGTTTGAAGGTTCGTCCCGATGATGCAGAAAATGTTGTTCTGAACGCAATGCGTGAGCATATTGCCGAATTTGAGGTTGCAAAGAACAGCAGGGAGAGCAGATCTTCGGAAGCTGAGAAAATTAAGGCAGAGCTGCTTCGCATTGAAACAGATACCAAAAAGCTGATTGACAGGCTTGTTGATGCGGACGATGTACTTTTCGGGTACATTCAGAACAAGATAAGCGAGCTTCATGCCAAGAAGAATGAATACGAAAAACAGCTTCTTCTGATAGAACGCAGAGTGAAGAAAATTGACACCAAGCCGCTGATGGAACCGCTGAACAGGTGGGACGATCTTTCTATGGAAGAAAAGAACGCTCTTGCAAAGGTAATGATAAACAGGGTCGATATTACCGATGAAGAGGGCATAAAGATTCATTTCAGTTTTTAATATTTGACCGTCGGAGAGGTAAATTTCTCCGACGGTGATTTTGAGATAGTATAGTAGATAGCCTGTGGGTATGGGCACGCCTATAAGTAACTCAATGTCCGAAATGTACACACTTATGTGGTACTTACAGGCTGATAAGCTCAGGGAGCTTGGAATAAACAGTTTTGACCGTTGGGCATCTATTTTCGGTGAAACAACCACATCAATGGAACTGTCACCCGAAGCAAACGGCAAGTATCAGATGAAAACACGTTTTGCCAAATTTCAAAATCTGCCCGAACTGATGAATATATTTAAGGAATGCGCTGATATTAAAACGGCAGCAACATTAAATCTTGACAGACCTGATTTTGAAATGCACAATATCAATGTTCCTGCAACAAAAATGCAGTCAAAGATGATAAAGAACCTTGGGGAACGTGCAAAGCTTATCCGTGCAGGAGCAGTGGATCCTACCGAGGATAATATGTGCAAGCTTACTGTTGACGGCAGAAAGATAGGACTTGACCAAAGGTGTATGAATCCATCACTGCCTGATGACCCAAATTCTAAGGTAAATGTGTGCATAAACAATGTTTTTGATATTTGGAAGCAGACGGCTGAAAAGAAAAGCACTCAGCTCATATTCTGCGACCTTGCAACACCACAGGCTGCTGTTAATGAAAATACATATACATTGTATCGAAAGGACACTAAAGGCGAATATGCACCTGTTTACAGTGCAAAGCTCGGTCAGAAAGATACGGCTGATAAGATTTTCAAAAAGCTTACCGGCAGTAAACCACCTAAGAATTTCAAAGCAGGAGGTGTATTTGATGAAGATATCATAATGATTCACACTGTGGATTATGACACAATGACTGCAAGCAATAGTGCTGTAATAGCTTCAAGCGGAAAAATCTCAGAAATTCCTGAGGAGACGTGGTCAAAGCTGCACCATTCTCCTACCGAAACCTTTGAATCTGAGCGTAAATTCTGTGTTTATGATGATATCAAGCAAAAACTTGTGGCGAAAGGCGTTCCCGAAAAGGAAATAGCTTTTATCCACGATGCGGACACAACCGAAGAAAAGCAAAAGCTTTTTGCAAAGATGAATAAGGGCGAAATCCGTGTAATGATAGGCTCTACACAGAAGTGCGGTGCGGGAATGAATGCACAGGAGCGAATGATAGCTCTGCACGACCTCGATGCACCGATGCGCCCATCGGATATGGAGCAGCGCCACGGACGAATTATCCGGCAGGGCAACACTAACACTAAAGTTGATATTTATCGCTACACGACCGACAAGACATTCGATGCTTACCTATATCAGATGCTTGAAAACAAGCAGAAATTTATCAGTCAGATTATGACCGATAAGTCTCCGGTTCGTTCCTGCGAGGACGTGGATGAAATTGCGCTTGATTATGCAGAAGTAAAGGCCCTCTGCGCAGGCAATCCCCTTATCAAGGAGAAAATTGATCTTGAAACTGAAATAACCAAGCTTAATGTATTAAAGTCCTCTTTTCTTTCCCAGAAATACGCTGTGCAGGATAAAGCATATACCATACTTCCACGGGAAAAGTCGGTTAAGGAGATTTATATTGACAAGCTGAAAAAAGATGTGGAGTTTGCTGAAAAAGAACAGCCTTTACAGAATGAGGACGGTAAAAACTATTATCCCGTCACTGTGGGTGATAAGAAATATCACGAAAAAGATGCGGCAGGAGAAGCTATACGTCAGGCTATTCTTGATAATAAGGATATATTGCAGGGTAAAGAAGTACATATCGGTTCTTACCGTGGCTTCGAAATGACCGCTTTCCTCGATGTTTTCAGTAAGAAAATCAAGGTAAATCTGCAAGGTGCAACAAATCATTACGGTGAGCTTAATATGGATATAAACGTAAAGGCCGGTGGTAATATTATCAGGCTTGATAACGTAATTAACAGTATTGGCATTACCCTGATGAAAGAGGAGGAGGGACTACAGGCTATATGCGCAGACATTGAGCAAGCAAAAGTTGCTGCCGATGCTGTATTTCCTCAGGAGCAGGAGCTTGCAGCCAAAGAAAAAAGACTTGTAGAAGTCAATGCACAGCTTGCTTCTACCAAGGTTAACACACAGGACAGAAGCTCTGAGCTTTACGCTGCGCTTGTGGATATATGTCCGGCTCTTCAATACAGCAAAGAATTCCACTGCAAGTATGAAGCAGGAGAGGGAATAGAACCTCTTTGTATTGAGCGAAATGGTGATGTTGTATTTGTCGCACACACCTATACTCAGAACGGCGATCTGATGTACGATCCTGCAATAGAATTTTACTTTGATAGTAAAAATCAGAAAGCTGAAGCTCTTTCCTATGAATTAAGCGGAATGGGAATGTATCAGGACTTCCGAGACGGAAATCTGCCGAATGAAAAAGCAGATGTTGAGGAAATGGCGCTTGAGACAATGTTCCCGATTATCAAGGATTATAACTATGAGCTTGTTGACACTGACCTTGATGTTGAAATTGATGAAAATGAGAGGTGTATGACTGAAAAAGAAATGAGTAGATAATATGTTTTGGAGCTGTTGCAGTATAAGATGCAACAGCTCCTTTTAATTAATGTATAAGTTTAAAAAAACAAAAGTGGGTTATAAAGTGGGTTATTCTAAAAAGAAGAAGCCATGCAAACGGCTTGCATGCGTGGTTTTTGTTGGTGCGCTGCAAGGGACTAGTGCCCTGTACGTGAATTGAAATGAATCCTTATAGAGTAAAAAAGCACTAAGAATTAGTTGTAATCACTCTGTTGGCAACAGCTTTTTTAAAACAGAATCAAGTACATCTTCAGAGATATTGTTCTTAATAGAGTCAGATCCTTTTTCAATAACAGCAAACCCTTTTTCAAAAATCAACGAGACTTTAGGAATTTTTTTATTTTGTGAACCTACAGAAATTGAAAGATAAGAAAATTGTACTTGACAATCTATTACATCACCTACACTGACCTTGTTATCTATTAGCCAATCTGCACCTTCACCCATGGCAAATAAATCTAAATCATTTACATCCTCTGATAAACCAATTGTGAAACATGAAGTCACCTTTGTTAGAATAGTGCCTCCCACTTCAAGATTGAGATCTTTAATTATTTCTTCGCGTATTTTCCAACCAGACCACATATCATTAATCTTAAGGCGCAAGGTTACTTTTTGGTTGGCATAATGCTTTGGTCGCAAACAAAACTTTTCAACAAGCTCACCACCATTTTTTATTTCTATTTCATTTGCTGTATAATCATTCATTAGAGAACCTCCTCATAAGTAATTTCTTCATCACAAGTATTAATATCACATGACATTTCGGGTAAAACAGTTAAGTTAATAAAAGAATATTTTTGTAAATATATCAATAATTTCTTCAATTCATCTTCTAATGTTCCTTCATTTATAATTGTATTGCGTGGCATACGTGTTTTTACTTTCACTGATGAACGCATTTTTACATACCTATTCAAACAGGAGGTTAGCAGCTTAGTTGTTTGATCTTCATTTAAGGATGAAATAAAGTCAACAACGGTTTGTATAGGAATAGGTTGATTTTCCTCATGATGCTGAATTAGCTTAACAAAAGCAACGTAGGCGAATAGTCTCTGATAACTCCATTGATCCACCCACTTATTATGTTCTGTACACAAATCTTGGTATAAAGTGTCGCCCGATGTTGTAAGAATGTAACAAAACTGTTTGCCATTACGATGACTTGATACAAACTTATTGTCCTCAAGTTTTTTTAGGTAATCTTGTAATGTATTGGGGTTAAGTTGAATTTTATCTTGTAATACTTTAAAATTGATACCAGGGGTTTCATGAATTTGCTTAATCAGTTTAGAATTAAAATCTTGATTCTTTGCAGCGACATGTACTTTTAATTCTGTTTCAAGATCATTATTGTTTTGTTTAATCATACATACCATCTGATAAAGTTGAATATAAGAACATTTTCGTCGTAAATCTTCATCATCAATAAGTTCATAATGCCAGTAGTTATTTAAATATCTCAACAAATTATCATATTGTACAGATGCAATATTTAAATTGGTATGAAGAATTCGTCTTGTATAGTTGCTAAAAGTGCTCAGTGATAATTCTTGAATTGTTTTACGATGCTTAATTCTTTCAGTTAATTGAGTACAAAAAACATTAAAAGTTTCTAGCAAATGTGTATTGGAATATAATTCTTTGATATTCGTGCGCATTGTCAAGTTTTTTTCAACGCTTAATATTTCATTCATAATTATCTCCCTTTTTTACACAACCATTAAGTTGATTGAAGATTACAGATAGTTTTCCATTATCAAAATGCAAATCAACGAGATGGATACATCCGCCTAAATTATCACAAGTTTTCTGGCAGCCCTCTTGACGCTTAAAAAGATACTCTTCTGCTTTCATCTTGGATTCCTCCTTTTGGGGATAAATAAACAAACCAATATCTTTCTTATCACTTTTTACAGCATTACAACAGTTACAAAGAAGAGATGATGTATGAATGGTATTTGCAAGGGTAGATAAACGGTTGCTAAAGCTACTGATTGATGGACTCCATGCAGAAATTAGTATAAAGCTAGGCATAAAAATCTTTGCAAGAGTTTCGGTATAGACACCATCTATAACATCTCTGCAAATTGCAGGTAGAATACGTCCAATACTTTCAATGTCAAAAAGCGTACATTCCTTTCCAGGATTGGATAGAATCTCTAAATTGATAAAGCGTTTTTTGCTTTTCAATTCAGTTGCTGAGGAAGTCGGCTTATCCTCATCATAATGAACTCCATGAATCTGATCATCACACAATGTCAAAAATGGAGAAAATTTGTAATAGCACCCAAGTTCTTCACCCAGCGAATCATAAATATATAGAATATTATTCCCTTGTCCGTTATTATATTCATAGTTTGTGCCTGCCATCACTAATAAAAGTTTTGAATTAATATTATCGTTACTATGTTCATCAAGATACTTTTTGATAGCAGAAAGCATAGCAGTACTCATAATAAATTCAGGAAAAATAATTATATTTGCCTCATTTTGGATGGCTAAAGATAATAAACGAATGACTTTTCTAATGTCTTCAGCTTCGTTTTCCTTTCGGTATCCTATATAAAATTCGCCTTTCGGTGTCTCTCCAATATTTACAAGATGGTCATCTTTTTTTTCAAATATATTAAAGGTATCATAACCAATAAAGGGGATGCTTGCAATCCGTAAAAAATGATTATTCTTTACTTGATCTTTGCAGGATTTTGAAATGAAAACTGGTTTTATTTTAGGTACTGGGCTCTTAAGTTCTGCATTCTCAAACATAAGAATATACTTAAATGATGTGCCAATAGTATAATCACATAAAGGTTTGCGAAACCCGTTATGTTCATAACATTCTTCTAATATGGATTCTATCTCTCGAAAGTACACTGAGCACTCATTTTTGAATACTGATGTATTGAGCGGACAGTGATCTGGGAAAAAGTAAATACGTTCTCGACTTTCACTTTGCAAATTATCATCAATGGAATCTATAATACAGTAGGAGATTATAGAAGTGTATGCTTCATTATCAATATCATCAGGATAAACCATATTCTCTAAAGAACTACACAAAGTATTAAGAAAATCAGAAAAATCCAATGGCGCATCGGAACCAGGACGCATACAATAAATTAGACTATTTACATTTTGTCTAAAACATACTAACAATGAATTATCCATCAAGTTATCAACTTTGGCTATGAAATTTTTTTCGTTTGTGCCATAATATTGCATAATAGTATGATAACACGCAGCAACAATGTCAAAAAAATTTTCTGATTGCTTTATAGTACTAATCAGCAACTGTTTTGTCGTTATTGATTCCAATGATAACGATACACTATTCATAAATACTCATCTTCCTGATAAATAGAATAAAAAAGGAATTTCACTTATACCATTTTAAACAAGTATATCATATATGATATGAAATGTCAATGGGATATTGTGAAAGTACATAAAATCATTCAGAGAATTTCTACATATTGTAAGGGATTAATGTATTCATCTGATAATTGGAGAATTAATACTAATCATATGTGCTAATGTACCAATTAACGTATATAATATAAGCCTTTCTCCCATTCAAAGTGGGTTATAAAGTGGGTTATTTAAAAAAACAAAAACCACGCAAACAGTTTGTTTACGTGGTTTTTGTTGGTGCGCTGCAAGGGACTCGAACCCCTGACCTACTGGTTCGTAGCCAGTCACTCTATCCAGCTGAGCTAGCAACGCATTGCTTTATTCAGCTTTATTATTATATCACTTCTATTCTCGCTTGTCAAGTGTTTTTCCAAAAAAAATAAAAATTTCCCTGTGATGTGATTATTTTTCCAAGATAAGCCAATATTACTGACAGATCAAACATGACGGAAAGGAACCTGTATTATGAAAAAGAACTACATAGCATCGGACTCGGCTGTTATTGCGGCGATAATGGCAATATCTCTTCTTATAAGCGGCATATTCACCGCAGTTTCATCGGAAAAGCACATTGAAGAAAGCCTGGTGCGCCTGCATATACTTGCAAATTCTGACAGCGAGCTTGACCAGCAGCTAAAGCTCAGGGTGAGGGACGCCGTTCTTGCATCGTCAGATGAACTGTTTGAACCATATTCATCTTCCGAAGAAGCAGAAGAGGCGCTGTCCGGCCAGCTTGATAAGATAAAAGCCATTGCCGACAGCACCCTTGCGGAAAACGGCTGCGATGACAGAACAGTCTGCGAGATAACCTCTATGGACATCGACAGACGTGAATACGGGGAATATACCGTCCCCGCAGGCAGATACACCGCCCTCAGGATAACCATAGGCGAGGGAAAGGGTCACAACTGGTGGTGTGTGATGTATCCCCCGCTGTGTGTGCCGTGTGCGGGAGTGGATATGACCGATGAGGAGATAATGGAAAAATACGGCGGGGAGCTTACCGATGAGGATATTGAGCTGCTCACCGAGGAAGGATATAAGCCGAGGCTTTATATTGCGGAGCTTATAGGCGGGCTGCTGGAAAAATGATACAGTGCCGCTGTCAGCAATGATCATTTGCGGTCAGACTTTCGGGTCTGACCTTTTTTTCTGTCAACTTTTCCGTGACTATAGACAAACGTAAAAAAATAGGTTATAATGTAATATGCACAAAAATATATGTCACCCTGTAAAATTTGCATACCTGTCACTGTGACGGTCTGAAAGGAATGGTAGGATGAATCTCCAGCATCTGAAATATATGGTCGAGGTGGAGCGTGTAGGCTCCATTACCAAGGCTGCCGCCAATCTTTTTATGGGTCAGCCCAACCTCAGCAAGGCTATAAAGGAAGTTGAAAACGAGATTGGCATAACCGTTTTCAAGCGCAGCGCCAAGGGCGTTTTTCCCACTGAAAAGGGCGCTGAATTTCTGGAATACGCCAAAACTATACTGGTGCAGATGGAAAAGATCGAGGGACTTTACAAGCCAGAGCTTACCGATACTATACGCTTCGGCATATCTGTCCCCAGAGCTACGTATATCACCCACGCTTTCACCTCATTCGTCAACGAGCTTGACCCCGCAAAGCGGATCTCCATTGATTTCCGTGAGACAAATTCCATGGACGCCATCAGCAACGTGTGCGACAGCACCAGCAACCTCAGCGTTATCCGCTACAATATGGATAACGAGGAATATTTCATGTCGCTGCTCAGTGAAAAAAATCTCCGCCATGAGATTATACTCAAATTCAACTACCGCCTGATACTCTCAGCGGACAATCCCCTTGCAAAAAGCGATGATATTTCGGAAAGTGAGCTTTCGGAATATATTGAGATAATCCACGGCGACTATGAGATACCATACATCTCATCGGGATATATCCGCAAAAATGACAGCGGAGCTGTTCACAGGAGAATATACGTATATGAGCGTGGAAGCCAGTTTGACCTGCTCACTGATGTGGACAACACCTTTATGTGGGTCTCTCCCATGCCCGAGGACACGCTGAAGCGCTTTAATCTGGTGCAGAAAAAATGTCGTGAAAGCATCAAGCAGTATGCTGATATCCTGATATATCCCTCCTCATACCGCATTTCCGAGTATGACGAGGCGTTCATAAACAAGCTTTACAAAATGCGTGACCAGGTTGCGGCTGCGCTGTGATGAAAGGAAGCAGAGCATGAGCAGTATCAAAATAAACTGGCGCCGCCTGATAGTCAACCGTATCCTCATAACAGCGGTGGCACTTATAGTTCAGGCTGCATGGATAGTGGTGAGCATTTTTGCTCTGGCGGAATATTCCCAGCCCATGAGCATTTTGCTGCGGATTATCAGCTTAGTGGCGGTGCTTTTCATTATCGGCAAGGAAGACAACTCCTCCTATAAGATAGTCTGGATAATACTTATAATGCTGCTGCCGTTCTTTGGCGGCATACTGTACATCTTTGCGGGCAACAAAAAGCCCTCAAAGCACATGAATATGCAGATAAACAACACTAAGGAAAAATATCTCACCCTGCTGGAGGACTCCCCTGCCGCAGATGAGCTGGAACGCAGGAACAAGCGTGTCAGCGGCATATGCAGCTATGTTCGCAGCAAAAGCGGATATCCCGTTTATTCGGGCACGGAAGTCACATATTACCCTTTCGGCGAGCGTATGTTTGAGGACATGATGAAAGCTATCAAAAAGGCGGAGCATTTCATTTTCATTGAGTATTTCATTATCCGCCCGGGCGTTATGTGGAACAGTATGCTTGAGGTTCTGGTGCAGAAAGCAAACGAAGGCGTGGAGATAAAGATAATCTACGATGATATGGGCTGCGTGGCTCTGCTCCCTCCGGGATATTTCAAGCAGCTGGAAAAGCTCAGCCCCAACATCAAGTGCATGGCGTTCAACCCTGTTGTGCCGTTCCTGTCGCTGGTGATGAACAACCGTGACCACAGAAAAATCCTTGTTGTGGACGGTCACACCGGCTTTAACGGCGGCATAAATCTGTCGGACGAGTACATCAACGTCACATCGCCCTACGGCACATGGAAAGACACTGGCGTTCGCCTGAGAGGCGACGCTGTTATCAATCTGACGGAGATGTTCATGGAAATGTGGCACACGTTCCGTGACACAGACGCAAAGGTGGATATGGAAAAATACTCTCCCTCACTTTACGGTCCCGAATATCACTCGGACGGATTTATCCAGCCTTTTTACGACTCTCCGCTGGACGATGAGACTATCAGTGCCAACGTTTATGCGGACATAGTAAACTGCGCTCAGGACTATGTTTATATCTTCACCCCCTATCTTATCCTTGACGACACCATGAAAAATGCCCTTTGCCTTGCCGCAAAGCGTGGCGTTGACGTAAGGATAGTCACCCCGGGAATACCCGATAAAAAGTTAATCTACCGCCTGACCCGTGCAAACTACAAGCCTCTGCTTAAAGCGGGGGTAAGGATATATGAATACACCCCCGGATTTATTCACGCAAAAAGCTTTGTGAGCGACGACAAGATAGGCGTGGTGGGAACCATAAACTTAGACTACAGAAGTCTGTTCCTGCACTTTGAGTGCGGCACGCTTATGTATGGCAGCAGTGCTGTGGAATCCCTGAAAAAAGACCACATAACCACAATGGACCAGAGCAGAGAGATAACCCTTGACAATATCAGGGACTATTATCACGGCACCGCGTTTGACGCTCTGCTGAGAGTTATCGCTCCTCTGCTGTAACATTATAGGATGAAAGGAAAGAAGGATAAAATGGAAAGAAATAACAAAAAACGTCTGCTGGCGTTTATACCCTACCTGGCGCTCACTGCGCTGGCAGTGCTGGGAATAATCAACATCAAATGGCTCATAAACGTGCTGGCGGGACTGTGGAACATTCTCTCGCCGCTGGTCATTGGCTGCGCAATGGCATATGTGCTGAATCTTATCATGCGCAAGCTTGAAAAGCTGTATTTCCCCAAGTCGGAAAAGAGGATAGTACAAGCCACAAAGCGGCCTGTATGCCTTGTATTGTCGCTGCTGCTCGTATTTATCCTGCTGGGGCTGGTAATGGGTCTCATAGTCCCCGAGATAGTGAATATCTTCGTTGTAATGGGCGAAACTCTCCCCGTTTACGGTGAGAAGATACGCAAGCTACTGATGGAATATGACAGCCAGCTGCCTGTGGTGGGCGACTATATCGAGGAATATCTGCAAAACGGCGGAATAGACTGGAACACCATTCTTGCAAAGGCTGTGGAATTTGCCAAGAACGGCGTAGGCGGACTTCTAACCTCCACCATAAGCGTTGTGGCATCGGTAGTTGGCGGAGTGGTCAACTTCTTCATCGGGCTGATATTTGCCATATACATTCTTTACAACAAGGAAAAGCTTGCAAGCCAGATGAGCAGGCTCATGAAAAGCTATATGAAGCCCGAAAATTCCGCCCGCCTCACCTATTTTTGCTCAACGGCGGACAAGTGCTTTTCAAGCTTTATAGTTGGTCAGTGCACGGAAGCTGTCATACTCGGAGTTCTCTGCGCACTGGGCATGGCGATACTCAGGATACCATATGCCAGCACCATAGGAACGCTTATCGGCGCAACAGCGCTTATCCCCATTGTGGGCGCATACATAGGCGCTATAGTCGGAGCGCTTATGATACTGGTGGTTGACCCCATCAAGGCGCTGTGGTTCGTTATTTTCCTTGTTATTCTCCAGCAGGTGGAGGGAAATGTTATTTACCCCAAGGTAGTAGGCTCGTCGATAGGTCTCCCGGGAATGTGGGTGCTGGCGGCTGTTACCGTAGGCGGAGGACTGGGAGGTATCCCCGGAATGCTCTTTGGAGTTCCCGCTGCTGCCACCGTTTACAAGCTTTTACAGAACGATGTGAGAAGACGTGAACGGGCGGCTGCGGAAGAAGATCACGAGGCAGAGGAAGCACCTCAGGCAGAAGATAACACGGAAAATGAGCAGTCGGGCAGTCAAACTGACAGTCAATCCGACAACAGCTCAGTTACTTGACAAAAATCTCTCGCTATGGTATAATTAAGCAAATTCAGGCAGAATTTCTGCCTATTCTGAAAGGAAAACTGAAATGGTTATTATTGAAATGGAAAACGGCAAGCAGATCAAGCTTGAGCTTTATCCCGATGTTGCACCCATCACTGTTGAGAACTTTGAAAAGCTCGTTAAGCAGGGCTTTTATGACGGACTTATCTTCCACAGAGTTATCAGCGGCTTTATGATACAGGGCGGCTGCCCCGACGGCACAGGCATGGGCGGTCCAGGCTGGCATATCAAGGGCGAATTTGCAGCCAACGGCGTAAAGAACGACCTGAAGCACACAAGAGGCGTTATCTCCATGGCACGTGCTCAGATGCCCGACAGCGCAGGCTCCCAGTTCTTTATCATGCACGAGGACGCACCTTACCTTGACGGTCAGTATGCGGCTTTCGGAAAGGTTATCGAGGGCATGGACGTTGTTGATGAGATCGCTGACACTGAGACTGATTACAGCGACAGACCTGTTAAGGAACAGAAGATGAAGAGAGTTTATATTGCTGACTGATATAGGCTTTAAATAACAGAACGGCGGCACCGATTTTTCGATGCCGCCGTTTTACTATATTATTTTACGCTATATCCACTGCCTTGAAATTCATTTCAAGGAATTTGGGATTAACTCTTTTTTCAATGGCATTTTTCAGCTCGTCGGCTGTTATGCCCAGTGCCCCAGACTTTGCAGCCGCAGCAAGAAGCACAATGTTCAGCACCTTGGGGGAGCCTATCTCCTCGCATATCTTCTCGCCGTCGATAACGTGAATATCTGCGTCAAGTGAGCTGAGATAGTCGGTCATCTCTCTGCCGTCGGTATATGTGCCGCCCAGTGATGAAGTCACGGGCTTCACTGCTTTGCTGTTCACGATGACTGTGCCACCCTTTTTAAGATATGATATGCACCTTACTGCTTCCGCAGGCTCAAAGGCGATTATCACATCGGCAGAGCCTTTGGGCACAATGGGCGAAGCTATATTTTCGCCGATACGCACATGGCTCACGACGCAGCCGCCTCGCTGAGCCATTCCGATGGTTTCGGCGGTACGCACGTCCATACCCTTTTCCATTGCGGCAAATGCGATGAGCTTGGAGGCAAGGACTGTTCCCTGACCGCCTACGCCGCACAAAAGACAATTTTTATTATTCATAGCGTTATCCTTTCATCACTCGGAAATAATGGCTCCGCAGGGGCATATCTGCGCACAAAGTGAGCAGCCGAAGCAAAGGCTCTTTTCTATGGCGGGTCTGCCGTTTTCCATAACGATCGCAGGGCAGCCCAGTTCTCTTATGCACTTCTTGCAGTTTACACAGCTGTCGGCGATCTTAAAGCGCTTTGAGGGCTTGGTAACTGCTATGCAGGGCGATTTGAAGATTATTGCTTTCACGCCGGGAAGCTCCGCAGCGTGCTTTACGGCTTCCACTGCTGCCTTATTGTCCAGAGGGTCAACAGTCTCAACGGAGGTGAGACCGATGGCACGGAGTATCTTTTCAATGCTTATCTTCTCGCAGACATCGCCCATCATTCGCACGCCTGTTCCCGGGTGAGGCTGATGACCTGTCATTGCGGTGGTGGAGTTATCAAGGACGATAAGGATAATGTCAGTTCCGTTATAAACCGCATTTACAACGCCTGTTATTCCCGATGCAAAGAATGTGGAGTCGCCGATGAATGAGAAGTTCACTGCGTCAGGCTCAACACGGTGAAGTCCCTGAGCAATGGTAACGTCAGCGCCCATGCAAAGGCAGGTATCCACCATATCAAGTGGAGCTGCATTGCCGAGAGTATAGCAGCCGATATCTCCGCTGAAAACTGCCTTTTTGCCTTTCATTGCCTGCTTTACGGCGTAGAACGACGCTCTGTGAGGGCAGCCTGCGCAGAGAACGGGAGGTCGGACGGGAAGTGCGGGGGCTTCGGGAAGCTTGTTTTCCTCCCCTGTTTCCAGACCGATAAACTTTGAAAGCACAGACTTTACCGACTCAACGGTGTTCTCCCCTGCGGGCTGAACATGACCGTCGAGCTTGCCGTGGATATTTACATTAAGGTGATATTTTCCGCAGATGTATGTAAGTTCTCTTTCAAGGAACGGGTCAAGCTCTTCTATGCAGATGACCTCGTCAAGTCCCTCCAGGAACTTCAGCGCCAGCTTTTCGGGAAATGGAAACGATGTACCTATTTTCAGGAGCTTGCATTCCTCATGCTTTCCGCTTGAAAGTGCTTCCGTGGTGTAGGCATAGCTGATGCCTGATGTGCAGATGCCCTTTTTTCCGCTGCCTGTAAGCTTATTAAAGGGGCTTTCGGAAAAGTAATCGCCTATCTGTGGATTTCTCTCCTCGATCTTGCAGTGATTGAGATATGATGTGCGTGGGAAGATGACCCAGCGCATGGTATCCTTTTTAAATCCGTCGGGAACGTGCTTATCATACTCAGCCTTTACGGGCACGGAAGCACAGCCGTGACAGACTCTTGTTGTGGGACGGAACAGCACGGGAGTTGACCATTTCTCGGACACTCTGTAGGCTTCCTCCATCATATCATAGGCTTCTTCGGGAGATGAGGGGTCGAACACGGGTATCTTTGCAAACTTGGCAAAGGTGCGTGTGTCCTGCTCGGTCTGTGAGGAAATGGGGCCGGGGTCATCGGCGCTGAGTATTACCATGCCGCCCTTTACGCCCACGTAAGCAAGGCTCATAAGCGGGTCAGAGGCAACGTTCAGGCCAACCTGCTTCATGGTAACAAGAGTTCTTGCACCCGCATATGAAGCGCCTGCTGCAACCTCAAGGGCTGCCTTTTCATTTACAGACCACTCAACATAAACACTGCCGTCATTGTTTTTGGCAACTGTCTCCAGCACCTCTGTGGAGGGTGTTCCGGGATAGCCAGCCACCACGTTCACACCTGCATGAACAGCGCCCCATGCGATGGCCTCGTTGCCCATAAGAAATTTCTTCATTTTTGACAAGTCGGATATCTTCCTTTCCTGCATAAATGCTTATTATTGAATATAAATATTATAGCAGAAAAAGGCAAAAATTGCAAGAGAGAAAATCGCCTGCAAAAAAAAGGAAGCTGCCCTTCCCGATGTGTGCCGAGAAGAACAGCTTCCGCCTTATTATTTGATATAAAATTATTCTTCGCTCTTTGCAAGCTCAAACATATCTGTAACTTCCTTGGAGGGAGCCTTGTCTGCGAGAGATACGCAAACGGTGAGGATCACGGAAACGATAACTCCGGGGATTATGGAGTAAAGGCTGTCTGCTGCGGGAACAATGTTGGGAAGGATATATTCCCAGATAACTACTGTTCCTGCGCCGCCGATGATACCTGCAACGGTTCCCTTGAGGGTAAGTCTCTTCCAGTAAAGCGAAAGGACGATCGCAGGACCGAATGCTGCACCGAAGCCTGCCCATGCGTTTGAAACTATTCCCATAATGGAATCGTTTGGGTTAAGGGCAAGTATGCAGGCAATTACAGAAATAATGATTACGGAAATTCTGCTTATCCACATAAGCTTCTTTTCGGAGGACTCTTTCTTTACGATGATGGTATAGAAATCGTTGACAACAGCAGATGCGGTAACAAGCAGCTGGCTGTCGGCGGTGCTCATGATAGATGCAAGAACTGCCGAAAGGAAAATACCGCCAAGGAACGAGGGGAAGAGCTTCTTTACGGTAGTGATGAAGATAAGCTCCATCTCGGAGGAAGCAAGAACAACGCCCTGAGAATCAAGGTAAGCTCTTCCGACGATACCGATAAGGACTGCTGCGGTAAGGGAGATAAGCACCCATACAACTGCGATGATAGCAGACTTCTTAACGCTCTTGGTGTCCTTGATAGCCATAAATCTTACAAGAATATGGGGCATACCGAAGTATCCGAATGCCCATGCAAGGTTGCTGATGATATCAACGGGGCGCATACCCGAAACCATGGACATATATCCGCTTGTGTCTCCACCCTCGGAAACGATCTTGGGAATGCTGTTGAGCATCTCGGAGGAAAAGCCGGGAGTATTGCTGATAAGTGCAATGGGAAGTGCCACGATGGTTATTACCATGAGCATACCCTGAACAAAGTCAGTCCATGCAACGGCATTGAAGCCGCCGAGGAATGTGTATATGATGATAATAAGCGCTGAGATTATTACGGCAGCCTTGGTGTATGTCTCATTGGTGGGGTCAATGTTGAATACCACCTGGAAAAGCTTACCGCCCGAAACGAATGCAGATGTGGTATAAACAAGAAAGAAGATGAATATTACCACTGCGCAGACCATTCTTACCACGGGGCTGTCGGTCTTGAAACGGTTCTGGAGATACTGGGGAATGGTGATGGAGTCACCGCATACCTCGGTAAATCTTCTGAGTGGCTTTGCAACGAAAGCCCAGTTAAGGATAGTACCTATGGCAAGGCCTATAGCTATCCAGTAGTTGCCCATACCTGTTGCATAAGCAGCTCCGGGGAGACCCATAAGCAGCCAGCCGCTCATATCGGAAGCCTGAGCCGACATTGCCGTTACCCAGCTGTTAAGACCTCTTCCCGCAAGAAAATAGTCGCTCATTTTCTTTGATTTGTTTGTAAAATAGAACCCGATGCCGAGCATTACGGCAAGATAAAGCAGAAACGCCAGAAGAACAGGCAGATCCGCATTTGCAAAAAATCCCATTATCCCAATCCTTTCATTTTTATTGCTTTACCGTAAAAAACACGAAAAAGCATAGATATAAAGATATTTTAACATATTTTGGGGATAAAAGTGTTAAGATTGAGTAAATATTATGCTTTAATACTAAGCACCAATTAAAAACTATACAAAAAATTGAGCATAATCTTGCGTATATGGATTATGCGATGATTTTTTGTCTATAGTTTTATTGGTGATTAGTATAAATGCGCATAAACTCATAAAAAAATGCCGCACACAAGGTACGGCATCGGAGCTTATTCGTCCTTATTTATGAGATTTTCGCAGGCCTTGTGCATTTCGCAAAGGCGGAACATCTGCTCGCTGTCCTGGGGAATGTACTGCTCTGTCTTAATGCAGGGAAACTCCTTGCACTCGGCGCAGAGGTTAACGTGCTTTTCCTTGCAGCACTTTCTTATCTCGCAGCCCTTGCCGAACTTATTGTGGTCGGCGGATACTGTGCGGCAGCCGTGACAGACGATATCCTTGGGATAGAATACCGCTCCCCCCATGGAATACTCATGGGCAAGGTATTTTCTCATGGTCTCGTCGTCCCTCTGGGTGGCTATGTAAACGGGACACTCGCTGCACATCATTCCGCAGCATGATACTATATCCATTGCGGTTCTCCTTTCATCACTTGCCGATACTCAGCTGCATCATCAGGCGGTTCTGCAGAGCTGTATCGTTCTGAAATCTTCCTCTAAGGGTCACGGTAGAGGTCTTTGACCCGGGTTTCTTTATTCCTCTTGCGGTCATGCAGCTGTGGTTTGCTTCAATAAATACCGCAATATCGCTGCTGCCGCTGGCAAGCTCCATTATCTCGGCAATGTCCGAGCCTATCCTCTCCTGGAGCTGGAGACGTTTGCACGCCATATCGGCGATACGGGCTATTTTTGAAAGCCCCAGCACTCTGCCGTTGGGGATATATGCCACGGATATCTTCATATCGTACATAAGAGCCATATGGTGCTCGCAGTATGAAAATGCCTCAATATCCTTTACCAGAACAAAATCATCGCTGCCGCCCTGCTGCTCGAAGGACTTGTTGAACATCTCAGCTATCTCGGCATTGGAGTAGTTCATTCCCTCGAATACCTCGGTGTACATTCTTGCCACACGCTGGGGAGTTTCTTTTAAGCCCTCACGGTCGGGGTCATCGCCCAGAGCAATGAGTATTCCTCTGATATGCTCTTCTATGGCTTTTGTATCTATCATTTTACACACCTCTCTTGTTGGGGTCCCAGATGAATTTGTGCAGCTGGAGCTGGAAATTCACGCCGTTGAGCTTATGCTCCAGAATAAAATCCACCATTTCGGCAGGCTCTATCTTTCCGAAAACGGGGCTGAAATAAACGTGACATTTATTGGTAAGGTCATACTTTTTTATGACTTCAAGTGCTTTTTCAAGATCATCGTGACTGCCTGCCACGAATTTAACAGTATCATTCTTTGTGAGTCTGCCATAATTGGACATAAGCATATGCTTCTCCATGCCGCTGGATGGCAGCTTGTAGTCCAGCGTAACGGAGGGACGGGGCGATATGCCGTCACAGACGGAAATATCGGCGCTGCCGTTGGTCTCTATCTCCACGGCGATATCCTCGTGGGAAAGCCTTTCAAGAAGCACACTGACGTTTTCAGCCATAAGCGGCTCGCCGCCTGTAAGGGTGACATTCTTTATGCCGCTGTCGGCTATGTATGCGGCTATCTCGTCCTCGGTCATAGGCTCAAAGGGCGTATCGGAGCCGTTTGCCCACATGGTATCGCAGTAGGAGCAGCGCAGGTTGCAGCCTGCCAGCCTGATGAACACCGCAGGCTGACCTGCCTTTGTGCCCTCGCCGTTGATACTTACAAATTTCTCGGCAACCTTAAATATCATTATCATCACCAGCTTCGTAAACTGCGCAGTTGTTGGGGGTCTCATAGACTGTCACACGCTTTACCCTGTAGCCGTCGTCACTGAGCAGGTCATAGATATACTTGGAGAAATTCTCGGCAGTGGGGCGGAAATCCACCTCTGTCAGCGCAAAATTCTCCTCTCTCAGCGCTTCGAGAGTTTTCTCTTTCAGTGAGCCTTTTTCGTAGATAAGGCGGTGGTCAAGACTGTCGGCGATCTCTTTAAGATCACGCTTCAGGTCTCCGAAATCAACTATCATTCCCCTTGTCTGACCCTCTTCGATAAGCTTCTCGGAGCATATCTCAGCTTCGATTATCCACCTGTGACCGTGGATATTGCTGCATTTACCGTTATAGCCATGAAGAAAATGAGCCGAATCAAATGCGGCTTCGGTTTTCAGAATATACATATCAACACCCTTTCAGCAAAAAAGCGGACAGGCGCATAAAACACCTGTCCGCCGCAAAAGCAAACAAATGTCCTGGTTTTGTTTTGTGTCAGACACTTTTTGCATCAGACACCGGCTGGATGGCACAAGCGAACAGCCCTTATATCATACCGTTTCATTATATCACGTATTCATCGGCGTGTCAATGGATAAATAAAGAACAGAAGGCGATATGTATCATTTCAGCAGATCTTCAAAATTGTACTCTGCAAGCTTTTTGCTGACAATATCGGTTATCTCGTTAAAGACCTTCTGATAACAGCAGCAGCCCTTTGCGCCTCTGGTACAGACAAACTCCTCCTCGTGGCAGCGATTGAGATAATAGCTGCCCTCAACCGTCTCGATAACATCGAGCATGGTTATTTCCGAAGGGGCTTTTGCCAGCTCATATCCGCCCTGCATTCCCTTGTAGGATTTTACAAGGCCTGCTGATACAAGCTTTCTCAGTATCTTCAGAGCAAATCTGAGACTGACTCCCGTGCGTTCTGATATATTTTTTGCGTCGATCCTTTTGTTTTCAGCCGACAGACAGCCGATTATTCTGACTGCATAATCAGACTCAAGAGTAAGACACATTTTCTTTTACCATTCCTTTCGGGATATCAATCAAGGAAATCCTTGACCTTTTTGCTTCTGCTGGGGTGACGGAGCTTTCTGAGAGCCTTTGCCTCGATCTGTCTGATACGCTCTCTGGTAACGTCAAACTCCTTGCCCACCTCTTCAAGAGTACGGGAACGGCCGTCCTCAAGACCGAATCTGAGACGGAGCACCTTTTCCTCACGCTCGGTAAGGGTGGAAAGCACCTCGCCAAGCTTTTCCTTGAGCAGGATAAGGGAAGCTGCGTCCGCAGGTGCGGGAGCATCATCATCGGGGATAAAGTCGCCCAGATGGCTGTCCTCCTCCTCGCCGATAGGTGTTTCCAGAGAAACGGGATCCTGTGCGATACGCATTATCTCACGTACTCTCTCAACGGGAAGATTAAGCTCTGCTGCGATCTCCTCGGGTGAGGGATCATGACCGTTCTTGTGGAGGAGCTGGCTGGAAGCCTTCTTTACCTTTGTGATAGTCTCGACCATATGAACGGGGATACGGATAGTTCTTGCCTGGTCGGCGATAGCTCTTGTGATAGCCTGTCTTATCCACCATGTTGCGTATGTGGAGAACTTGAAGCCCTTGGTATGGTCGAACTTCTCAACAGCCTTGATAAGACCCAGATTACCCTCCTGGATAAGGTCAAGGAACTGCATTCCTCTGCCCACATATCTCTTTGCGATGGATACAACAAGTCGCAGGTTTGCTTCCGCAAGTCTCTGCTTTGCCTTTACATCGCCCTTTGCCATACGCTCGGCAAGCTGTATCTCCTCCTCGGGGGTAAGAAGAGGAACTCTGCCTATTTCCTTGAGGTAGATCTTTACGGGGTCATCTATTGCGATGCCCTCGGTGGAAAGCGCCATTCCAAGGTCGTCCTGAAGATTCAGGTCGGAGAGCGCAAGCTCGGACTCTGCATCAAAGTCCTCGATGATATCAATGTTCATGCTCTGGCAGTTGTCGTAGAAGGAATCTATCTGGTCAACATCAAGATCCAGCTTCTCCATTACGTCGTTGATTTCGGTAGTGGTGAGCTTTCCGTGAGCACGGCCCTGCTCCATAAGGGTTTCCATAGCTTTTTCATTACCGGTCATATATTTTTACCGTCCTTTCGGGAATATTACTATTTTATCGCCGCTCAGCGCAGCGTTAAAAGCTTATTTTTCATTTTTCAGCCTGTTCAGACGCTTTAGGAACTCATCGTCGGAAAGCGCAGCGGCAGGTGCAGCCGAAGCTCTTTTCTCATGACTGTTCCTTAGGGTGGTTATGTAATCCTCCGCAGCACTGCGGTTAATGTCTATCTGACGGGCTTCCGACAATATATCGGTTATTTTGCCCATCTCATCAGCTGAAAATTCACTTTGCAGTGATAATATGTTAAAATCCGAAGATATCCTCATGCCGCTTATGAGCTTTTCGTACAGCTTTTTGTTGAAATCTGTCGCAAAAAAGTCAGCAGGCAGCCTGTCTGCCACATATTCGAGGTCGTCGGGGTGGATAGTAAGGTATGCGATGATGCCACGCTCCGCCCGATATTCCTTTGGAAATGCGGCTGCCTGAGGGTCAGCACGGCGCTTGTCGGAGAATGTGCGGATATCCGTCCATTCCTGCTTCCTGCCGCTGTTTATCTTCTTCCTTATGACTGAATTTATCTGAGCGTCAAGGGCTTCACGGGAAATTCCCTGCTCCTTGGCGACCTTTGATACATAAACGCTTCTTTCCACAGGCGAGTTTATTGCCGCAAGCACGTTCACACACCGCTTGAGATATTCCACACGGCCCGTATCCGACTCGATATCAAGGTCGTTTTTGCACTTTGCCAGCTGGAAATTTATTGCGCCGTCTGAATTGTCAAGGAGCTGCTTGAACCGCAGAGCGCCGAATTTTTTTATAAATTCGTCAGGGTCCTTTGCTCCCTCCATTTTGATTATTTTGGTCTTTACCCCTGCCTCGCCCAGAAGATTTATGGCCTTCTGGGTCGCAGCCTGCCCCGGCCCGTCCGAATCATAGGCGATTATCACCTCGTCCGCATACTGGGACATGAGCCGTGCCTGTTCGGGTGTAAGCGCTGTTCCCAGCGTTGCCACCACGTTTTCAAAGCCCGCCTGATTTACGGCGATAACGTCCATATAGCCCTCTGCCAGAATGAGCCTGCGCTCCTCGGAACGCTTGGCAAAATTCAGGGAAAAAAGGTTGCGGCTCTTTTTGAAAACGGGAGTATCGGAGGAGTTCAGGTACTTGGGGCCTTCTCCGTCGATGATACGTCCGCCGAAAGCAATGACGTTTCCACGCAGGTCGATTATGGGGAACATCACCCTGTCACGGAAGCTGTCATATACGCCGCCTTTCTGGCTCTGCCTTGCAAGGTTTGCGGCAACTATCTCATCTTCACGGCAGCCCTGGGATTTAAGGTGATCCGTCAGCCTGCGCCAGTCATCGGGGGCATACCCCAGACCGTATTTTGTGATGGTCTTGACCGAAAGCTTTCTTGAACTGAAATACAGCCGTCCCTTTTCGCCGTACGGCTCTTTCATAAGCACATTGTTAAAGTATCGGGCTGCCATTCGGTTTATTTCAAGGATACGGGCTTTCAGGCGGCTGAAATCGTTGTTTTTCGCATCTTCGGGCATTGACATTCCCGCACGCTCCGCCAGAAAGCGCACAGCTTCTATGTATTCGAGATTTTCCGCCTTCATTATAAAGGTGATAACATCTCCCCCAGCGCCGCAGCCGAAGCAGTGAAAATACTGTCCCGCAACGTTTACGTGGCATGAGGGCGATTTCTCCGAATGAAAGGGGCACAGGCAGACATAATCCCTGCTGCTTCGGTTAAGACGTACATATGACGCCATCACCGACTCAATGGGATTATTCTGTTTGAGCTGAAATACAAAATCTTCGGGCAGTGGCATAGGTTCATTCCTCTAAATGCGAATCAGGTGAGCTTCCAGCTTTTGGGGATAAAAAGCTCATTGTAAAGGTTCACCGCATAAAGGTCGGTCATGCCCGACACATAGTCGCACACAGCCCTTTCCTTTGAAAAGCGGTTCATTATATTGATGTATTCCTCAGGCATTTTGTCGGGGTATTTGATGAAATATCTGTACAGCTTTTCCACCAGCATCTTGGCCTTGTATTCCTCGGCCTTGGCAATGCTGTTGCTGTAAACGTGCTCGAACATAAAGTTCCGCAGCTCGTTGAATGCCTGCTGTATATCGTCGTCCATATGGATATCGGAAACGCCGTTTTTAACGATGGACATTATCAGCGTGGTGATGCGCTCGCTCTTGGAATGACCCAGCACATCTGTTGCGCTTGCGGGCAGCATATCCTCGGTGAGCACTCCGCCTCTTATGGCGTCATCGATATCGTGGTTGATGTATGCGATCTTATCGGAAAGCCGCACCACGTAGCCCTCTTTTGTGACAGCTACCTTGTTGGTGTGGCAGGCGATGCCATTCTTCACTTCATATGTAAGGTTGAGGCCCATACCGTTTTTCTCGATATAATCCACCACCCTCACACTCTGAAGATAGTGCTTGAAGCCGCAGGAGCATATCTCGTTGAGCACCGACTCACCTGCATGACCGAAAGGCGCATGACCCAGATCGTGACCCAGTGCAATAGCCTCGGTAAGGTCTTCGTTAAGGCGCAGGGCACGGGAAATGGTACGTGCTATCTGAGCCACCTCAAGCGAATGGGTAAGGCGTGTTCTGTAATGGTCGCCTATGGGGTCAAGGAACACCTGAGTTTTATGTTTAAGGCGGCGGAAAGCATTGCAGTGAAGTATCCTGTCCCTGTCACGCTGAAAATCAGTTCTGATAGGGCACTGCGGCTCGGGGCGGACACGTCTGCCTGTATGCTTTGACGTGCAGGCGTCCTCACAGAGAGTACCCAGCTCGATTATTTCAAGTTCTTCACGAATCGTCATATACTCACTCCCCCGCTTTTATTTATAATAGTATATACTCACAAAATGGCGAAAAAACTTTTTTATATTTTTATTTTCGTCATTTTGCACAAATCAAGCGAAATTTTCAAAACTTTCTCCGCCTTTGTGTACAGTTATTTTTCCGTTTGCCGTGTCGATAAGCTTTTCGGTAAGAGCATCGGTGAGAGCACTGCGGCATAAGAGCTTGACAGTTACATCGGTCTCAAAGACGGTATCGGTTATCTTCACCTCAAATTCGGGAAGAATATTCACTATCTTGCCGTAAAGCCCATAATCCGACGTTATCTCCATAGGATAGCAGGAGCACATTTTTTTGCGCTCGGCAGCGTCAACAGCAATCTTTGCACTGTGGGAATATGCCCGCACCAGTCCTCCGCCGCCAAGAAGTATGCCGCCGAAATATCTGGTGACAACGCAGCAAACGTCCGTCAGCCCCTCCTTGCGCAGAACCTCGAAAACAGGCACGCCAGCAGTTCCCTGTGGCTCGCCGTCATCGCTGTACCTTGTTATGCTGCCGTTTCGGAGGATATAGGCATATACGTTGTGAGTTGCCTTTCTGTGCCTGCCTCTTATCTCGTTGATAAAAGCCACGGCTTCCTCATCGGTCTCGGCATGGGTGATGTAGCCGATGAACTCCGACTTCTTTTCAATAAACGACGCTTCGGCATATCCGCCAACGGTATCATAGTCGGGAGTATTCATATAAAATATTCCTTTCTTGTATGGTTTTATACTAATCTTCAATCGCTCTATAGGCAAAGCCGACAGATGAAATAAGACCAGTCAAGGAAAGCGACCGCAGGCGGGCTTGCCGCCCGGCAAGGGAGCTTGACGAAGAATGGGCTTATTTCAGCCGAGGATTTGTCTGTAGGTTGATTGAAGATTAGTATTATGTGATAAAAAATTCCGCCTGTGCAGATTAAGCACAAGCGGAATCAAAATTACTTGTCCATACCGAAACGCTTCTTGAAGCGGTCAACACGTCCGCCTGTATCAACAAGCTTCTGCTTACCGGTGTAGAAAGGATGGCACTTGGAGCAGATTTCAACTCTGATGTTCTCCTTAGTGGAACGGGTCTTGATCACATTACCGCATGCGCAGGTGATAGTGGTCTCAACGTAGTTGGGATGAATTCCTTCTTTCATTACTGGGGCACCTCACTTTCAAGTATAATATGATGTACATAGCAGCCCATCACATTATCTCGGACAGTAGTGCTATGGAATAATCACAACGAAATTGATTATACCATATCCGTAGTAATTTTGCAAGGGTTTTCTCAATTTATTTGTAAATTTTTTATTAAAGCACGTTTCTGTCAAGACTGTCTCGAAGCCATTGTCATAATTTTTGGCAACGTTTACATACTAAACGTTTGAAAACATCAAAGATATAATCAAAATCACGATTTGAAAAAATTCACAAATAAATTTTCCAAACCCCTTGCCAAAACTATATAAAAATGATATAATGACAAATGAAATGTGTGTGCATATTACTCAATGTATGCACAATGCACAAATTGTCCGTATCGCTTAAATGCGGACGGCATATGAATACTATATTTTATAAGGAGTGTTTAAACCAAATGAATTACGGTCATTTCGATCTTGAAAACAAGGAATACGTAATCACACGCCCCGATACTCCCGCTCCCTGGGCCAACTACCTCGGCGACCCTGAGTACGGCGCTATCATTTCCAACAATGCAGGCGGCTACAGCTTCGTAAAGTCCGGCGCAAACGGAAGAATCATCCGTTACCGCTTCAACTCCGTTGCAGTTGACCAGCCCGGCAGATACATCTACCTGAAGGACGGAGAAACAGGCGACTACTGGTCTGCTTCCTGGTCTCCCGTATGTAAGCCTCTTGACGAATACAAGAGCGAGTGCCGTCACGGCACTGCTTACACCGTTATCACCTCCGAGTACAAGAACATCAAGACTGAGACTACATACTATGTTCCCAGAAATGCTCTGTACGAGGTATGGGCTTCCAAGATCACCAACAACGACACCAAACCCAGAAAGCTTTCCGTAACCGGCTACTGCGAGTTCGTTAACGACAACAACTATGAGCAGGATCAGGTAAACCTTCAGTACACCCTGTTCATCACTCGCACCTACTTCAAGAAGAATTTCATTCTCCAGAAGCAGAACGAGATCTTCAAGAACCCCAACAATGAGCGTTTCCTCGGCGTTGCTAAGGCAGAAGTTTCCGCTTACTGCGGCGACAGAGATTCCTTCGTAGGCGCTTACAGAGGTTATGCTAACCCCAAGGGCATTGAAGAGGGTCTCAAGGGCGACCTTAACTACAACACCAACTCCTGCGGTGCTCTCCAGAGCGATATCGTTCTCCAGCCCGGCGAGACCAAGGAGATCATCTACGTTCTCGGTCAGAGACCTGAGGCAGTTGCTGCTGAGATCATCGCCAAGTACGAGAAGGACGGCGTTGTTGAGGCTGAGATCGCTGAGCTCAAGGAGTTCTGGCACTCCAAGCTTGCTAACCTCAGCGTAAATACTCCCGATGCTGACTTCAACAACATGATAAATGTTTGGAACGCATATAACTGCTTCATCACATTCATCTGGTCCAGAGCTGCTTCCTTCCAGTACTGCGGTCTGAGAAACGGCTACGGCTACAGAGATACCGTTCAGGATATCCAGGGTATCATTCACCTTGCTCCCGAAATGGCTAAGAAGCAGATCGAGTTCATGCTCTCCGCACAGGTAACAAACGGCGCAGGTCTTCCTCTGGTCAAGTATGACCACAAGGCAGGTCAGGAAAATCACCCTGATGAGAATGACCCCAACACCGCATATGCCAAGGAGACAGGTCATCCCTCCTACCGTGCAGATGACGCTCTCTGGCTCTTCCCCACTATTTACAAGTACATCTCCGAAAGCGGCGATATCCAGTTCCTGGATGAAGAGATCCTCTACGCTAACGATGGCGAAAAGGGTACTGTTTACGATCACCTCAAGAGAGCTATCATGTTCTCTATGAATAACCTTGGAAACCACGGTATGCCCGCAGGTCTCCACGCTGACTGGAACGACTGCCTCCGTCTCGGCAAGAAGGGCGAATCCACATTCGTTGCATTCCAGCTGGTTTACGCAGTTAAGATCCTCAGAAGCTATGCAGAGCTCAAGAACGACGCTGAGTACGTTAAGTACCTCGACGAAGTCAAGGCTAAGCTCGATACTATCCTCAGTGCTTGCTGGAACGAGGACAGATGGATCAGAGGCTACAAGGAAGACGGCACCGTTATCGGTCAGAGAACCGATCCCGAGGCTAAGATGTGGCTCAATCCCCAGTCCTGGTCCGTTATCTCCGGATTTGCAAGCAAGGAGCAGGCTGAAAAGGCTATGGACAGCGTTGAAAGAGAGCTTAACACTCCTTACGGCGCAATGGTTATGTATCCTCCCTATGTTGAACACGGATTTGACGGCGCTCTTATGCAGTGCTTCAACAAGTGCACCAAGGAAAATGCAGGTATCTTCTCTCAGCCTCAGGGCTGGCTGATCCTTGCCGAGTCTCTCCTGGGTCACGGCAACCGTGCATACAAGTACTGGAAGGAAGCAGCTCCCGCTACCTACAATGACAATGCAGAGCACAGATGCCTCGAGCCTTACGTTTACGGTCAGTTCGTAGAGGGCAAGGACAGCCCTTATGCAGGCCGTGCACACGTACATTGGCTCACCGGTACAGCTTCCACCGTTATGGTTGGTACTGTTGAGGGTATCCTGGGTATGAGACCCGACGCTTCCGGTCTTAAGGTAGATCCTTCTATCTCCTCCGATTGGGGCAGCTACACTGTTACCAAGACATTCAGAGGCAAGAAGCTCAACATGACCTTCAACAATCCCGATCACGTGGAGAGCGGCGTTAAGGAGATCGTCCTCAACGGCGAAAAGCTTCCCTCCAACCACATTCCTGCTGACAAGCTCAAGGATGTTAACGACATCGTTGTAACTCTCGGCAAGTAATAGGCTGAAATAAATATATGGCTGCTGTGCATGGCATGGCAGCCATTTTTATTTATCATCATAATTTATCCTGTAATATTGCGCAAAATTCCGCTAAAATATTGACAAGAACATTTCAGTGTGGTAAAATACTACTATATGCGCATAATGCGACAAGTTTTTATAAGGGAGATTTTGCAATGCTTCTCAATGGTTCTCAGATACTTCTCGAATGCCTTCTTGAGCAGGGCGTGGATACAGTCTTCGGCTACCCCGGAGGTGCCGTTCTCAATATTTATGACGCACTTTATGATTACAGCGACAAGATAACTCATATACTCACTTCCCACGAGCAGAACGCAGGCCATGCGGCTGACGGATATGCCCGCACCACAGGCAAAACAGGCGTTGTTATCGCCACATCAGGCCCGGGCGCAACAAACCTTGTTACCGCTATCGCAACCGCAAACATGGACAGCATTCCTATGGTGGCTATCACAGGAAATGTCGGCACAAGCCTGCTGGGTCTTGACTCCTTCCAGGAGGTGGATATCACAGGCATCACCATGCCCGTTACCAAGCACAACTTTATCGTAAAGGACGTTCGTGAGCTGGCTGAGACCGTCCGCAGCGCTTTCTTTATCGCAAACGACGGCAGAAAGGGCCCTGTTCTCATTGATATCCCCAAGGACATCACCGCTGCAAAGTGTGAGTTTGAACACAAGGTCCCCGCAGCTCACAGCTACACTGTAAACAACAGTGAGATCGAGGAAGCAGCTAAGGTCATCGCTTCCGCTGAGAGACCTTTCATTTTCGCAGGCGGCGGAGTATGCCTCTCAGGCGCTGAAAAGCAGCTGGCTGAATTTGCGGAGATGATAGACGCTCCCGTCTCCCTCTCACTTATGGGTATGTCCGCATTCGACAACACAAGTGAAAGATATCTTGGTATGCTCGGTATGCACGGCACAAAGGCATCTTCCCTTGCGCTGGTCAACAGCGACGTTATAGTTGTTCTCGGCTCCAGATTTTCCGACCGTGTTACCTGCAGCGCAAAGTCCTTCAAGGAAAATATCAAGAACGCAAAGATTGTACATATCGAGATTGACCCTGCTGAGTTTGACAAGAATATTGAGGTCGATGTTCATGTTCAGGGCGATGTTAAGCTTGCTCTCACCGAAATTATGAAGAAGCTTTCCAAGCAGGATCACCCCCAGTGGATGGCTGATATTGAAAAGTGGAAGAGCGAATATCCTCTCCGTCAGGTATCCGATGACCCTGAGGCAGTTCTCCCCCAGTATGTGCTTGAAACACTGGCAGATATCACCGATTCCAACGCAATAATCACTACAGAGGTCGGTCAGCACCAGATGTGGACCGCCGAGTATTTTCCCTTTAAGAATCCCAAGAGCTTTGCTTCCTCAGGCGGACTTGGCACCATGGGCTACGGTCTGGGCGCTGCCATCGGCGCAAAGGTAGGCAATCCCGACAAGACTGTTGTAAACATTGCAGGCGATGGAAGCTTCTATATGAACATGGCAGAGCTTTCCACACTGGCAAAGTACAATATGCCCGTCATCGAGCTGGTATTCAACAACACGGTTCTTGGAATGGTAAGACAGTGGCAGAGACTTTTCTACAACTGCCATTTCTCCCAGACAACTCTCGAAAAAACCACCGACTTTGAAATGCTGGCAAAGGCATTCGGTCTTGAGCCTGTGGATATCTCCAAGAAGAGCGAAGTCCGTGAGAAGCTGGAGTATGCCGTTACCTGCGGCAAGCCTGTTCTCATCAACTGCCACATTGACAAGGATATCAACGTTCTTCCCATGGTTCCTGCAGGCGCTTCCGTTGCAGAGCCTATACTTGAAATTCAGGTTGACTGCTGATAACTCATATCAAAAGGGACGGCAACACGTCCCTTTTTTATCGCATTCTAAGCTTTATTGATTTAAAGCTTTCCAGCTTTTACGCTTTTGTGTGTAGAAAAGAAATTACTTTGCGTTCATGTATTGTTCAATAATATAGTATATAATGAATGGTATAAACCAGCGAAAGGAAGATTTTAAGATGAAAATAGTTGCTGTAGGTCTTGGACTTATCGGCGGATCAATGTGCAAGGCAATAAAAAAGCACACCAATCATCTGGTGGGCGGTATTGATATAGACAGAAAGACCGTTAAAATGGCTCTTTCCCAGAATGCTATCGACTATGAGGCAAAGGACGTTTCCGAGGCGGACGTTACTATTGTTTCCCTCTTCCCCCCTACAATAATCAGCTTCATTAAGGAAAATGCCGACCTTTTCAAGGAGGGCAGCATTGTTATTGATACAGGCGGTATCAAGAAAGCTATCGTTGACGAGGTAACACCAATTCTTGCCGAAAGAGGCGTTACATTTATCGGCGTTCACCCCATGGCAGGCCGTGAGTTCTCCGGCTTTGAGTATTCTCTGGACGACCTTTTCGACAACGCAAGCTTTATCATGACCCCCACCGAAAACACTCCTCAGGAGGAGATAAACCTCATCGAAGATCTGGCACGCTCCATTCATTTCAAGAAAGTTGTAAAGACCACCCCCGAGGAGCATGACCGCATAATCGCTTTCACAAGCCAGCTTGCGCACGTTGTTTCAAACGCATACATCAAAAGCCCCACACATCAGCAGCAGCTGGGATTTTCCGCAGGCTCTTTCCAGGATCTTACCCGTGTTGCAAAGCTCAATGAGGATATGTGGACTCCCCTGTTCATCATGAACAAGGAACCGCTTTGCTTTGAGATAGATTACATCATGGCCCGTCTCGCCGAGTACCGTGACGCTATCGCAAACGAGGATCATGACAGGCTGAGACAGCTTCTCCGTGACGGACGTATTCTCAAGGAAACAACTCCCGTTGACTGATATATAAACATCTGCATTGCTCATTTACAGATTTATATTACCGCAGAAACTTCTTTTATGTTATAATAATATTTAAGTCGTTATAAATTTAAGAAGGGGTAATTGTAATGAAACGTTATGCTGACATTTTTCTCCGTGCGCTTATGACAGGCTTTGCCATTGGCATAGGCGGAGCGGTCTATCTTTCCTGCGATAATAAATATCTGGGAGCATTCCTTTTCGGAACGGGCCTTTTCGTGATACTCAGCTTCGGCTTCAACCTTTTTACGGGAAAAGTCGGATATGCTGTAGTAAACAAGCCCTCGTACATACTTGACCTTATCGTGATATGGCTGGGAAATCTGGCAGGTACTGTGATAATGGGCGGTATGCTTTTATGCACAAGAATTTCGGATATCGGCGAAAAAGCGGCTGAGATATGCGCCGTAAAATTCAACGATAACCTGCTGAGCATATTCATTCTGGCAATTTTCTGCGGAATGCTCATGTTCATTGCGGCTGACGGCTACAAGCAGATAAAGAATCCTGCGGGTCAGATGCTTGCCATCTTTCTCCCGGTTGTGGTGTTCATTCTCAGCGGATACGAGCACTGCATAGCAAATATGTTCTATTTCACCGTTGCAAAGGTATGGTCACTTAACACAGTGGTATATCTGCTGGTGATGACACTGGGAAATGCAGTGGGCGGTATGTTTATTCCTTTTGTAAGAAAGGGATTTGTTCAGGCCGAGGAAAAGAAGTAATAAAAACAATAAAACGGAGCTGCTGCATCTTGTGCAACAGCTCCGTTTCTATTTATACTAAGCACCAATTAAAAACTGTACAAAAAAATCATCGCATAATCTTGCGTATATGGATTATGCGATGATTTTTTGTCTATAGTTTTATTAGTGATTAGTATTATTCTCTGTTTTTGAGCACTTCCGCAGGAGTGATCTTTTTAAGTTTGCCTACAAGTACAGCATTTATAATGGAATATATCACCATTACTGCAACAAATATCAGCAGATAATAATACCACTTGAATGTGAGATTTGTTCCGCTGGATACATTCGCCACAAGTACGGGGAAAAACTTATCTATGATCTTCTTGGAAAGCGGAATGAATATAATCGAGCTGACTGCGATAACTGCGGTATTTCCGTTAAGATACAGCCGCTTTATCTCCTTGGTTCGGAATCCAAATATCTTTATAAGGGATATTCCAAAGCCTGCTCTGTCTATCATAACATTCATCATAAGGAAAAGCACCACGCAGAAAATTATTACGGATACTCCCGATATCATGATTATCATGGGCATCATAAGCCTGATAAACACATCGGAGGAACGGTAGATATCGTCCTTTGTCTGAATGGAGTAAAGTCTGCCCTCATCAATGTCAAGCGGCGCATCGGAGTAAAGGACGTTGTAATAATCATCGTCCTTATCAAAAAGCTCACGCATACTGTCGATATCCATGAATACTGTAAGTCCTGCGGAATAGTCTGCCACGCCCTTTATTGTAAAGGCATAGTCCATTTCGTTTGCGTTGTCGGAAAGAATAAGCTTGTCGCCCACTTTAAGTCCGTACTTCTGCTGGACTGATCTGCTCATTACGATATTGCTCCTGCCCTTGACAGTCTCATAGTCAAAATACTTGTTGCCCTCATCAATACCCATTATTGTTATATCAAGGGTATTGTCATACTCTGTCTTTGAAAGTGACTCGATATATGCCGACTCCGCACCTGCGGGAACCGTCTTTTCTGGGTATTTGAGCATATACATATACTCATATCTTGTATCGGCTTTGGTTTCCTTATCAACATTGCTGCAAAGCACATAGCAGTCTGCGCCGATCATGAAGAGCATCATGCAGATGAACAATGCTGCCGCCACGGTCACGCTGGTCCTCATCTCACGAAGCACCTGACGGATACAGAAGTTGCGGACAAAGCTCTTGCCTTTAAGCTCCACATGGCTGAATGTTCCTGTGTTCTGCTCATTCCTGATAAGTGACAGCGCAGAGCGTGAAAGTCTGCCGTTTATAACGATGTAGTTTACGATGATGCACACCAGCGGAGGCATCACAATGCCGTAGATTATAAGATACAATGGGTGAACGGTATCCAGTTCGGGTAATGAGAAATAACTGTAGCTGTCCTGCATCTGATAACGTGCGCCGAAATCGCAGAAGCCCAGATATGTTCCTACAGCGCCGCCTATAAGGGTGACTATTGTGGGCAGCGTAAGATAGTGGACGATAAGGTCCTTTTTCTTTACGCCCAGAGCATAGAGAGCGCCGATAACACTGCTTTCAGACTGTATCTGGTGAATTATGAAAACGGAAATTACATAGGTGAAAAGCATAAGAATGACCACGCCTGAAAGAAGTCCCGCAGTTTTGTTTGTTACAACATCATTTGCCGCTCCCAGTATTCTCTGGTTGTCGCTGCGCTTCACAAACTCGGTAAGGTTATCAAGGTCAACGGTGAAAAATTCGTCTATAACATCATCTGTCTGGTCTTTAAGCTCCTGCACGCCATCACGAAGCTCGGAGGCACCGTCCCGAAGCTCCTTTGCACCGTCACGCAGCTCATCGGAGCCGTCATATGCTTCCTTTACGCCGTCTGTGTACTCGACTGTACCGTCGGCAAATTCCTTTAAGCTGTCAAGAGTTTCTTTAAGGGCTGTAAGCTCGGCATTGCCTGTAAGAGCGGCATATTTATCAAGGATATCGCCGTAGTTATCGGCTGTGAGAGTCTCAGGTACGCCCTGTGCGGAAAGCATTGCTCCTGCCTGTGCAATGTAAGCGTCAAATATCTCGGAAGCGCCGTCATTCAGCTTACTGCTGTTGGAATCAAGCTCGCCCAGACCGTCATAAAGCTCCTTAGTGCCGTCGTACAGTTCGTCTGTTCCGTCGTACATCTCATTTGCGCCGTCAAGAAGCTCGTTTATGCCGTCTCTGAGGTCGTCTTTCCTGCCAATGGTGTCCGCAATGGCTTCACGGTAATATTTATCCTCAACGTCATTGTAATCAAATGCAAAGCCCCTGATAAGCTCTTTCAGCTCCTCATCAGTCATTTTGCCGTTAAGACGGTAAGCATATACGGATTCCTCTGCCTTTACGGAGCAGCTGAGGAAATCACTGTACTGCTCATCTGTAACGAATGCCAGTCCGAAGAGAGAGCTTTCGGCAGAAACGTCCGAAATGCTTTTTACGGGAGCATCATAATCGGGAACGGAGCCTGTTCCCACAATATCAAGTGTGCTGCCCAGAACTGTTACGGTATCGCCCACGGAAAGGTCATGCTCTTCGCAATAACGCTTTTCAAGGAAAGCCTCACCTGTTGTTTCGGCAGTTCGTCCGTTATCAATGTCAATAAGATCAATGCTTTTTCTGTTGCGGAAAATTCTCAGCGTGCCGCCGCAGTCAGCTTCTACATCTATGTAGGACATTTTTTCAAGCGTAACGCCCTTGTAGGTTATCTCCTTTTCCTGTGCCGAGGTCAGTGGCAGGAAAACGGAGAAGTGGCCGTCCTCCACCATGTTCTTCTCAGCAGCCGCAGTTGATCCGTCGATTATGGTATCAGCCGCTGCCACAACCGAAACAACGATGTACATACAAAGGATTATCATTACGATAAGCGCAAGATAGCGCATGAAATTTTCTTTAAGATCACGCAGGATACGTTTTGAAAGCACTTTATTCATCACAGATCCTCCAGCTGAGCAGCGGGTATAATGGTCTCATTAAGGTAATCCTTCTTTATCTGACCGTCCTTGATGATGATGACCTTGTGAACCATATTTTTAATGGAATTGTTGTGGGTTACGATAAGCATTGTTGTTCCGTACTCCTTGTTTATCTTTTCAAGCAGCACAAGGATATCACGGGAGGTCTTGGAATCCAGCGCACCTGTAGGCTCATCGCAGAGCAGAAGCTTGGGATTTTTGATAAGCGCTCTTGCAATAGCGCATCTCTGCTGCTGACCGCCCGAAAGCTGTGAGGGAAACTTGTTCTGGTGCTCCGTAAGTCCAAGCACATCAAGCAGCTCGTTCATATCAAGAGGATTGTCGGAAAGATACTCGCAGACCTGAATGTTCTCCCTGACGGTAAGATTCGGCACAAGGTTATAGAACTGGAAGATAAAGCCCAGATTGTCACGCCTGTAGTCTGCCAGTGCATCGGGTTTAAGACCGAATATCTCCTTGCCGTCCACTCTTACCGAGCCTGAATCCATGGTGTCAAGTCCGCCGATGCAGTTAAGGAGCGTTGATTTTCCCGAGCCGCTGGTGCCCTGTATAACGCACATCTGTCCCTTTTCAACACCTGTGGAAACACCTTTGAGCACCTGCACATAGCCTGCGTCCTTTCCGTAGCTTTTCTTTACATCTTTGATCTCAAGATACATATTCTTTCCTCCATATCTTATAAATAAAATAACAGTGATATTTATTTGTTATTTTTTATGGGACACAGCTTTTTGCCGTGTCCCTGAAAATCATGGTGTCAGCAGCGAGAAGAAACCGTTCCGAAGAAATTTTATCATTTTCTTCATCTCTTTTTCCACGTCCTCACGTGAGCCGCCCGGATGATGCGTCTCCATATGAATGACAGCATCAAACTGAAGATGGGAAAACCAGTGAAGGATATAATCATCATATATCTCCTCAATGGGAATAGGTACTTCCGCCTTTATTTTCGTGAGAAGCTCCTTGGAATGTGCGTCTATGGCTTCCATTATGCTGTCCACAAAGCCTTTCACCAGCGGGTGATTAAGGTTTGAGACGATTATCTGTACGATATTATCATATTGGTAGCACATATCCATAAACATTTCAGCAAAGCGGAAATCCTCTTCTATCTCAACATCGTCCTCGGGAGCTTCTGCCAGAAGCTCTGCATCATAGTGGTCAGAAAGGATATCCTCCATTCTGTTCACCACAGGAGCAATGACGCTCATAAAAAGGTCGTCCTTGTCCTTAAAAAAGAAATAGAGAGCACCAGTCGTAACACCCGCATTTGCGCATATGTGCCGCAGCGAAGCTTTTTCATAGCCGAACTCGGCAAACTCAGCCTCGGCAGATCTTAAAATGCTGTCACGGGTCTCCTCGGGGATAGTTCCTGCTTTTCGTGTCATTATTCTCACGTCCTTGCTGTCTAAATATCACTGTTATTTTACCACACAGAACTGTATTTGTCAATAAATAACAGTGATATTTTCACTTGTGCATAAATTTTTCTTTCATTACAGCAGAAAATAAACTATATTTCACAAAAAATCACCGCACGATCTTATACAGACTCTGCGGTGATTTGGAAAATGCTTATAAAATTACTTTCCGAATCCGAAAAGTCCTTTCTTAACATAAGGCTTTCTGTCTGCTCCCGCAAACTCATAGCCTGCCTTTTCAACGACCTCTTTCAGCTTGTCGTCGGGAATATCCACCTCAGCAACAATAACAGTCTGAGCCTTTGAATGGGAAGATGTTACTTTCTTTACCTTGAAGTTATTTCTAACAGCGTCATTTATATGTGTCTCGCACATTCCGCAAGCCATTCCGTTTATTTTTGCAGTTATCTCTACCATAATATGACTTCCTTCCTTTTAAGGTCAGCTCCCGCTAACCTTATAAACTTATTATACGACCAATGGGATAAAATGTCAAGAAAAGTTAGTCTGCTCTTACAACATTCGGCAGTGTATTGCAATTACCGCTGACCTGTGCTATACTGAAAATACCATATAACGACATGAAATGAGGCTATGACATGAAAATGAACTGGAACACTCTCCTCTGCGAAAAGCGCAGACGTGAACACTCTTCAAAGGAAAGCACCGACCTGCGCAGCGAATTTCAGAAGGACTATCACAGAATTATCCAGAGCGCTTCTTTCAGGCGGCTCCAGGATAAAACACAGGTATTCCCGCTGGACAAAAGCGACTTTGTGCGCACCCGTCTCACCCACTCTCTGGAGGTATCATCATTTGCAAAATCACTGGGCCATATGATCCTCCAGAACCTTATGGCTCACGGCAGAAAGGTCATCACTTCCGAGGTGGAGAGCAACGCCTGCAGTGTGCTTGAATGTGCGGGACTTATCCATGACATCGGCAATCCCCCGTTCGGTCACTTCGGCGAGGATTATATCCGTGAATGGTTCAGGGCAAATCTGCCTAAGATAAAGTTCAAGGGTCAGGAGATAGACAAGCTCCTTACGCCGCAGATGGCAGGCGACTTTTACCATTTTGAGGGCAATGCACAGGCTCTCAGGCTGCTTACAAAGCTCCACTTTCTTGTTGATGAAAACGGCATGAACCTGAATTACACCCTGCTCAACACTATCATAAAATACCCCGTTTCATCGGTGGAAATTGACAAGGACAGCGGAGATATCAGGACAAAAAAGATGGGCTATTATTACGCCGAGCAGGATATTTTTAAAGAGATAACCAAAAGCACGGGAGCTGTTGGCTGCCGCCACCCGCTGGCATTTATCCTTGAGGCAGCGGACGACATTGCCTACAAGACTGCCGACATCGAGGATGCTGCGAAAAAGGGCTTCATCACTTATCAGCAGCTTCTTGACGAGTTAAAGTCGGAGCGCTATTGCGGCAAATGCGCAGATGATGGCGAGCGTGCCGAGTATGACAAAGCTGTGGGCAAGCTGGAAAGCTACCTTACATATGCAAAAGACGGCGGCATATCCTCCCCAGAAAAGAACGCCGTTCAGAGGTGGGTCATCTACGTTCAGGGCGTGCTTCTCAGGTGTGCGGCTTTCGGCTTTACCAGCAGCTATGACATGATAATGAACGGCACTTTCGGCAAGGAGATACTGGCAGTCTCCCGTGGAAACGCTCTTGCATATGCACTGGGCGACATTGCGTGCAGATATGTTTTCAAGTCCATACCAATTTACAAGCTTGAAATATCCGCCAGCGTAATATTTGAATTTCTGCTTGACAGGTTCGTGAATGCCGCCGTAAAATTTGACAGCGATGAACCGGCTACTGCCATTGAAAAGCGAATGATATCCCTTGTTTCGGATAACTACATAAGAATTTACCGCTATTATTCCGAGGGAAAGGACGACATCGAAAAGCTGTACCTCAGGCTGCTCCTTGCCACTGATTTTATCTGCGGCATGACCGACAGCTACGCACAGAGGCTTTACCGTGAACTGAATGGAATGGTATAATACTAATCCTCAATCAACCTATAGACAAATCCTCGGCTTTGTCTATAGAACGATTAAAGATTAGTATAAGTCAGACTTATGCGGATATTTCACAAGCCTATATAAAAACCAAGAGCTGCTGCACGGTGTGCAACAGCTCCTTTTGTTGTATATAATTATTATGTTATATATAATTATATATTATCAACCCTTGCGGCGATTCTCGTACTTAGGTCTGCCGCCCTTGCCGTGACGGGAGGAGGATTTTCTGCGCTGGTCACGGTAATTTCCTCTTCTCTGGTCACGGTCGTCCTCAAAGCGCTCGGCTCTGCCCTCATAGCGCTTGATGGTTATTTTCTGACCGTTTATCTTTGTACCTGTCATGGAATCGAGAACGTGCTCGGTATCCGCCTCGGGCACCTCAACGGTGGTGAACTTATCGTAAATATCTATCTTGCCGAAAGACTTTCCGGGCATTCCCGTTGCGTCAACAAGTGCGCCAAGAACGAAGTTCGGAGCAAGCCTGCTGGAACGTCCTGCGGATATCTCCAGCTTGACCTTGCCGCCCTTCTGGTATCTGCCGCCCTTGCCGCCGTTGTCACGGGGAACGGAGATTATTTCGGGAATGTTCTTTGTATCCTTTGAAAGCCTCATTCCCAGCAGTGCAACAGCGATATCCTCGGCGGAAAGTCCGCTTTCCATAAGCTTCTGCACATCTGCACGGCAGCTTTCGTATTTGCCGCTTTCCACTGCGGAAAGTATCTTTTCATTAACATGAGCCGCCTTGCGGGCAACTATCTCGTCTCTGCCGGGAAGCTCTGCACGGGCAATATCAGCCTTGATGAAGGAAGCGATATTTTTCAGCTCATAAAACTGTTTTCTGCCGCTTATAATGGTATATGCAGCACCGCTCTTGCCTGCACGGCCTGTTCTTCCGATACGGTGGATATAATACTCGTTATCCTGGGGAAGATCATAGTTGAAAACGCAGTCAACGCCCTCAACGTCAATTCCTCTTGCGGCAACGTCGGTAGCGATAAGCACGTTGATGCTTCCCGACTTGAATGCGCTCAGCACCTGAGTACGGCTCGCCTGCTTCATATCGCCGTGAAGTCCTGCTGCCTTGAAGCCCTTTGACACGAGAGCCTCGGTCAGCTCATCTACCATTTTCTTAGTGTTGCAGAACACCATTGAAAGCTTAGGCTCATATGCGATGAGCAGAAGCTTTAAGGCATCGGTCTTTCTGCCCATGGGTACTTCAAAATATTTCTGCTCGATCGTATCAACAGTTCTTGCCTTGCTCTCCACCTTTATGACAACGGGGTCATTCTGGTATTCCTTGGTGATAGCCATTATTGGAGGGGGCATGGTTGCGGAGAACAGCACTGTCTGGCGCTCCTCGGGGACAAAGGAAAGTATGGTCTCGATATCCTCACGGAAGCCCATATTGAGCATTTCGTCCGCCTCGTCAAGAACGATGGTACGGAGGTTTTCAAGCTTCAGGGTCTTTCTGCCGATGTGGTCCATAACACGGCCGGGAGTTCCCACAACGATGTTTGCGCCACGTCTCAGCTCGGAGATCTGCTTGTCCATAGCAGCTCCGCCGTAAACTGCGCAGGGCTTTACCCACGGCATATATGCGGAGAATTTTTCTATCTCCTTGCACGCCTGCATGGCAAGCTCTCTTGTGGGGCAGAGGATAAGCACCTCAACGCCGTTCTTTCCGCCTCTGGTAACGCTGACTGCGGCGGGAATACCGAAAGCGGCAGTCTTTCCCGTACCTGTGTTTGACTTTCCTACAAGATCCTTTCCCTCCAGCATTACGGGGATAGCCTTGGACTGGATCTCGGTAGCTTCGGAAAATCCCATATCCTCAACGGCTCTGAGAATTTCCTCGGGTAAATTAAGTTCGTTAAAAAGCATATAGTTCCTTTCTGAAATCGGGGATTTATCTGACGCTCAGCCCGACATCAGGCAGGGGCTGCGGTCAATTACTATTTATTATAACACACCGATTATATATTGTCAACGAATTTTAAAGCCGCTTTTTGTGAATTTTGTGCAGACAAGAATACCATTTTCAGGCATTTTAATCCATCTTATTCAAATAGGAATTGTTATATTTATCCGATGCCGACGGCATATATCCCTTTTGAAGCATAAAAATCGCTGAAAAATTATGCTTTTGTGCCAAAATACGATTAGCAAAGGCTAAACAGGCTGTCAAAGATGTTACACTATCCCAGTCTGTTTGTTAAATTTTTGACAAATTCGGTTTTTATGAATTTTTTCTCTTGATTTTTATTTCAAGTTATGTTAGAATAATATCAACGAGAAAATTCTGTCGTTTTGAGGGTGAAATATCCCCGTCGGCACGGTTTTCAACTGTATGATCGCACGCCTGAAAACGGCGGCTTTACCGAGAAAAATATCTACAGAAAGCGGGAAATGATTTATGAGCAACAAAGTCACTATTATCGGCGCTGGCAGCGTCGGATCTACCATCGCTTATAACATGGTAGTAACCGGTATCGCATCTGAGATCGTTCTGATCGATATCAACGCAAAAAAGGCTGAGGGCGAAGCAATGGATATCCTCCAGGGTGTTCCTTTCTGTTCCCCCGTATCCATCTACGCAGGCACATATGCCGATGCAAAGGGTTCCGACATCGTTATCCTTACATCAGGTATGCCCAGAAAAGCAGGTCAGTCTCGTCTTGAACTTGCTCAGGTAAACGTTGACATCACCAAGACCATAATCCCCGAGATCGTCAAGTACGCTCCTGAGGCTGTTTATATCGTAGTAAGCAATCCTATCGATATCCTCACCTACGTATTCCACAAGTACTCGGGTCTCCCCTCCAACCAGATCATCGGTTCCGGCACAACCCTCGATACCGCTCGTCTGCGTTCCCGTCTTTCCGAGACCTTCAATATCAGCCAGCAGAACGTTCACGCTTACGTATTCGGTGAGCACGGCGATTCCTCTTTCGTTCCCTGGTCCATCGCAAACATTTCCGGTATCCCCATCAACCAGTACATCAACTGCCTCCCCGAGGGCAAGCGTCCCGTTGTTGATTACGCTGAGATCGAGGAATACACAAGAAAGTCCGGCGCTAAGATCATCGCAAGCAAGGGCGCTACATTCTATGCAATCGCTATCTCCGTATGCCACATCTGCAAGTGCCTGTTCAGCGGCATCGACACCACTCTTACCGTTTCCACAATGATGAACGGCGAGTACGGCATCAACGATGTATGTCTCAGCACACTGGCAACAGTTGGCCGCAAGGGTGTTGAGGGCAAGCTCATGGTTCCCCTTACCGATGATGAGATCGTTAAGCTCAGACACAGTGCCGACTGCCTGAAGGACGTTATCCACAACATCAATCTTTAATTTAAAGGACATATTCATGACAGGCGGCAGAGTGTTTTTTCACTGCCGCCCATAGTCATGTGTGCATATTTAAGTATTTATAAAATCTTTATAAAGGAGTACATACCCAATGGAATACCGTATTGAACACGATTCAATGGGCGAGGTAAAGGTTCCTGCAGACAAGTACTGGGCTGCTCAGACCGAGAGAAGCCACGAGAACTTCCTCATCGGCGTTGGCATCGAGACAATGCCCAGAGAGATCACCAAGGCATTCGGTTATCTCAAAAAGGCTGCTGCAATGGCAAACCACGCTCTCAAGCCTGAGAAAATGACAGATGAAAAGCTGGCTGCTATTTCCGAGGCTTGCGACGAAGTTATCAGCGGAAGCCTGAACGACCACTTCCCTCTCGTTGTATGGCAGACAGGAAGCGGCACTCAGTCCAACATGAACGCTAACGAAGTTATTGCCAACCGTGGAAACGAGATCGCAGGCAAGAAGCTTCTTCACCCCAATGATGATATCAACATGAGCCAGTCCTCCAACGATACCTTCCCCACTGCAATGCACATTTCCGCTGTTATTGCTATTGAGGATAAGGTTATCCCCGCTGTGGATACTCTCATCGAAACCTTCAAGAGACTTGAAAAGGAAAACGAGGGCATCGTTAAGAGCGGCAGAACTCACCTCCAGGACGCTACCCCCATCGCTTTCTCTCAGGAGATCAGCGGCTGGCGCTCCTCTCTCGAAAAGGATAAGAGGCTCCTTGAAATTGCTCTTCCCGAGCTTAAAGAGCTTGCTCTCGGCGGTACTGCCGTTGGTACAGGTCTTAACACCCCCAAGGGCTTTGATGTAAAGGTCGCAGAGGCTGTTTCCGAGCTTACAGGCAAGGATTTCAAGACTGCTCCCAACAAGTTCCACGCTCTTACAAGCAAGGACGAGATCGTATTCGCTCACGGCGCTCTCAAGGCTCTCGCAGCTGATATGATGAAGATCGCCAACGATGTAAGATGGCTGGCAAGCGGACCCAGAGACGGTCTCGGCGAGATCACTATCCCCGAGAACGAGCCCGGTTCCTCCATCATGCCCGGCAAGGTCAACCCCACTCAGTGCGAGCAGGTAACAATGGTCGCAGTTCAGGTAATGGGCAACGACGTAGCTGTTGGTATGGCAGCAAGCCAGGGCAACTTCGAGCTGAATGTTTTCATGCCCGTATGCGCTTACAACTTCCTCCAGTCCGCAAGACTTCTTGCTGAGTCCATCACTTCCTTCAACAAGAACTGCGCTGTCGGAATCAAGGCAAACAAGGATAAGATGCACCACAACCTTCACAACTCTCTTATGCTGGTAACAGCTCTCAACCCCTACATCGGCTATGAGAACGCCGCTAAGACCGCAAAGAAGGCATTCAAGGACAACATCTCCCTCAAGGAAGCCTGCGTAGAGCTTGGTTTCCTCACCGCTGAAAAGTTTGACGAGGTATTCCACCCCGAACAGATGATATAAAAAACGAAAGGATAAAAGCTATGGTTTACAGTTACTATCCGGGCTGCACTCTGAAAAACAAGGCACAGGACCTTGACAGATATGCCCGTCTTTCCGCACAGGCGCTGGGAATCACGCTTGAGGAAATCGAAAACTGGCAGTGCTGCGGCGGCGTTTATCCGATGGCAAAGGACGAGATCGCTACTAAGCTTTCCTCCGTCAGAGCACTTGCCGACGCCAAAGCACACGGCAGAGACTTAATAACTCTCTGCTCTGCCTGTCATAACGTTCTCAAGCAGGTCAACAATGATATGCTCACCGATGAGGACATCTGCACAAGAGCAAACAATTATCTGAAGCTCGATGAAGAATATCACGGCGAGACCAAGGTAGTTCATTACCTTGAAATGCTCCGTGATGTTGTAGGCTTCGATACCCTTAAATCCAAGGTGGTAAATCCCCTTACAGGCAAGAAGATAGGCGCTTACTACGGCTGCCTGCTTCTCCGCCCCGGCAAGGTTCTTCAGATGGACGACCCCGAAAATCCCAAGATCATGGAGGACTTTATCCGTGCTCTGGGTGCTGAACCCGTTATCTACCCCATGAGAAACGAGTGCTGCGGCGGTTACGTTTCCATCGAGGACAAGGCTGCTGCCGAAAGCAGAAGAAACATCGTTGCTGCAAGCGCAGCAGGCTTTGAGGCTGAGATGATGATAACTGCTTGTCCTCTTTGTATGTACAACCTTAAGAAGAACGACAGCAACGTTCCCGTTTACTATTTCACCGAGCTTCTCGCTGAGGCTCTCGGCGTAAAGGACTAAGGAGGCACGACGATGGATAAAAAAGAAGAAATCCTCCGCATAAGCGGCGTTAATGTCCGTAAATGTATGCGCTGCGGCAAATGCTCAGGCACCTGCCCCTCCTACGACAAGATGGAATATCATCCTCACCAGTTCGTATATATGGTTGAGTCCGGCAATATCGAGCCTCTTCTCAAGAGCGAGTCACTTTATATGTGTCTTTCATGCTTTGCGTGTGTCGAAAGATGTCCCAGAGGCGTTGAGCCCGCAAAGGTAGTAGAGGCTGTAAGACTTGCGGCTATAAGACAGAAGGGCTGCAACCATCTCAAGGCAAATCAGGTTCCGGAACTTATTGACGAGGATACTCCTCAGCAGCTCCTTGTCAGCGCATTCCGTAAATACAGTAAATAAGGAGGAGAAAAATCAATGCATAGAATAGGCGTATTTGTATGCCACTGCGGTACCAACATCGCTGCTACCGTTGACGTCAAGCAGGTTGCTGAAGCCATGAAGCAGGAGCCCGGCGTAGTCTTCTCCACAGATTATCAGTATATGTGTTCCGAAGGCGGTCAGACAATGATCCAGGATACTATCAGGGATCAGAAGCTCACAGGCGTTGTTGTCTGCTCATGTTCACCCCGTATGCACGAGGCTACATTCAGAAAGGCTGCCGCTAAAGCAGGTCTTAACTCTTACATGGTAGAAATTGCCAATATCCGTGAGCAGTGCTCCTGGATACACAAGGATATCATGTCCGCTACAGAAAAGGCTATAATCCTTGCACGTACAGCAGTTGCAAAGGTTCAGCTCAATGCTCCCCTCATCGCAGGCGAAAGCCCCGTTACCAAGCGTGCCCTCGTTATCGGCGGCGGTATCGCAGGTATGCAGACTGCTCTTGATATCGCTGAGGCAGGCTTCGATGTTGATATCGTTGAGAAGCAGCCCACTATCGGCGGAAAGATGACCCAGATCGACAAGACCTTCCCTACCCTCGACTGCGCATCCTGTATCCTTACTCCTAAGATGGTTGACTGCTCACAGAATGAGAAGATCCACATCTACGCATACAGCGAGGTGGCTGAGGTTTCAGGCTTCGTAGGAAACTTCACCGCCAAGATCAGAAAGAAAGCTCGTTTCGTTGATGCTACCAAGTGCACAGGCTGCGGCGTCTGCACAGAAAAGTGCCCTCAGAAGAAGGTACCCAACGAGTTCAATATGGGCTTCAATAACAGACGTGCCATCTACATTCCTTTTGCTCAGGCAGTTCCCAAGGTCGCTACCATTGACCCCAACTACTGCACAATGCTCAAGACAGGCAAGTGCGGCGTTTGCTCCAAGGTATGCTCCGCTGGCGCTATCGACTACACTCAGAAGGACGAGATCATTGAGGAAAAGTACGGCGCAATCGTTGCCGCTACCGGTTACAACCCCATCAATATCGACAAGTACGATGAGTTCGCATACTCCCAGAGCAAGGACGTTATCACTTCTCTCGAGCTTGAAAGACTTATGAATGCCGCAGGTCCTTCCAACGGTACTCTCGTAAGACCTTCCTACCTCGACAAGCAGGACGACCACAGAGCTCACCCCAAGACCATCGTTTTCGTTCAGTGCGTAGGCTCCAGATCGGACGACGGCTGCGGAAAGCCCTACTGCTCCAAGATCTGCTGTATGTACACCGCTAAGCACGCAATGCTTATCAGAGAAAAATATCCCGATACAAACGTTTATGTATTCTACATTGATGTCCGTACTCCCGGTAAGCTCTTCGATGAGTTCTACCGCAGAGCTGTTGAACAGTACGGCGTTCACTACATAAAGGGTATGGTCGGAAAGGTTTCCCCCAGACCTGACGGAAATCTTGATGTTCAGGCATCTGACCTTATCGCTAACGAGCAGCTCCATATCAACGCTGATCTGGTAGTTCTGGCAACCGCTATCGAGCCTGACAAGTCCGCCCGTTCCGTAGCTACAATGCTCAGAGCAAGTATGGATACCAACGACTTCTTCACCGAGGCTCATGCAAAGCTTCGTCCCGTAGAGAGCCCCACAGCAGGCGTATTCCTCTCAGGCGTATGCCAGGGCCCCAAGGATATCCCCGAGACCGTTTCTCAGGCCAGCGCTGCTGCTGCCAAGGTAATCGGACTCCTTGCAAAGGACAAGCTCACAGGCAATCCCTGCGTTGCTCACTCCGACGAGCTTATGTGCAACGGCTGCTCTTCCTGCGAGAAGGTTTGTCCTTACGGTGCTATCACATATTCCGACAAGGAATTCAGACAGCCTGACAGAACAACGGCTATCCGCCGTGTAGCTTCCGTAAACGAGGCTGTATGCCAGGGATGCGGCGCTTGTACAGTTGCCTGCCCGTCCGGAGCTATGGATCTTAAGGGCTTCTCCAATAAACAGATTATGGCGGAGGTAGATGCAATATGCAAGTAAATGAAAACAAAGAATTCAAGCCTCTGATCGTGGCTTTCTGCTGCAACTGGTGCTCATATGCGGGCGCTGACCTCGCAGGTACCAACAGACTCAACTACCCTGCCGATGTCAAGATCATACGTGTTCCCTGCTCCTGCCGTGTAAACCCCATGTTTATCCTCCGTGCCTTCCAGAGAGGCGCTGACGGCGTTATCATGTGCGGCTGCCACCCCGGAGACTGCCACTACACTTCCGGCAACTACTTTGCAAGAAGAAGAATGACCCTGCTGTTCTCCATGCTCGACTTCATGGGCATCGAGAAGGAAAGAACCCGTGTTGAATGGGTATCCGCTGCAGAGGGTGCAAAGTTCGCCGCTACAATGAACGAGTTCGTTGAGACTGTTACCAAGCTCGGCGAAAACAAGAGATTGGAGGATCTGAGATGCAAGAAGCAGTAATCAAGCGCGCTAAAGAGCTTCTGGCAGACGGCACTGTTAACCGTGTTGTAGGCTGGAAAGCAGGCGAATTTGCTTACGATACCACCCCTGCCGTTTTCACATCGGCTGAGGAGCTGGACGCAGGCTTCATTTACAACGATTTCTGTGCGCCTAACCTTTCTAAGTACCTGGTAAAGGAATCCCGCAAGGAGGGCAAGCTCCTGGTATTCCTCAAGCCCTGCGATACATACAGCTTCAATCAGCTCCTTAAAGAGCACAGGATCCTCCGTGACAACGTTTATATCATCGGCGTTGAGTGCACAGGCAAGGTTGACGCTGATACCGTTAAGTCCAAGGGTATCAAGGGTATCACAGGCATGGAGAGCGACGGCGAGACCGTTACTATCCACACTCTTTACGGCGACAAGACAATGTCAAAGGCCGAAACTCTCGGCGACAAGTGCAAGACCTGCAAGAGCAAGAAGCACGTTATTTTCGATGAGATGATCGGAAACGACGGCGAAGTAAATACCGACGGCGCACGCTTTGAGCTTGTTGAAAAGCTGGAAGCAATGACTCCCGACGAGCGCTACAACTTCTGGAGAGGCGAGCTTTCCAAGTGCATCCGCTGCAACGCATGCAGAAATGTATGTCCTGCCTGCACCTGTGAAAACTGCGTATTCGATAACCCCAACTCCGGTATCGCTCAGAGAGCCGCTACCGACTCCTTCGAGGAGAATATGTTCCACCTTATCCGTTCCTTCCACGTTGCGGGCAGATGCACAGACTGCGGCGAATGTACAAGAGTTTGTCCTCAGAACATTCCCCTTCACCTCATCAACCGCAAGTACATCAAGGATATCAACGAATTCTACGGCGATTATCAGGCAGGTTCGGATCTCGAGACCCGTGCTCCTCTTAACGCTTACACATTCGGCGACTGCGAACCCAACATTGTATATAAAAGAGGAGGTAACGAATAATGTTCAAGCTTCCTATAGATAAACTTGACGCACTTTTTGCGGCTGTGGCTTCCGCAAGCACACTTTATCTCCCCGTTGACGGCAATGACGGCAGGGCAAGCTACAAGAAATGGTCCGAGGGCACAAAGATGAGCAAGGCTCTCAACACAGTAAGAAGCGCCAAGGACTTCTTCTTCCCCCAGACCCAGAACCTCTGCGACTTCAATGTCAAGGGTCAGAACATCGAGATCATCGACAACAGAACCGAGAGCGAGGATTTCGTAGTATTCGGCGTTCGTGCCTGCGATGCAAGAAGCTTCACCATTCTGGACAAGGTTTTCCTTGCAGACCCTGTTGACAGCTACTATGCTACCCGCCGTGAGCACGGAACCATTGTTACAATGGCTTGCACCGAGCCTGAGGAAAACTGCTTCTGCGGCGTGTTTGGCATCGACGCTGCTGCTCCCGAGGGAGACGCTGCCTGCTGGACCACTGAGGACGCTGTTTACATTCAGGCAAACACCGAAAAGGGCGAGAAGTTCATCGAGTCCGTAAAGTCCCTCCTTACCGAGTGCGGCAGCGAGGCTGTTGACGCTCAGAAGGCTGAGACAAAGAAGATCCTCGAAAAGCTCCCCTTCGCAAATGTTTCCACTGATTATTTCAGAAAGAACACTCTTCTCGATATCTTCAATTCCGATAAGTGGGCAAAGCTTTCCGAGTCCTGCCTTGGCTGCGGAACCTGCACATTCGTTTGCCCCACCTGCCAGTGCTACGATATCAAGGACTATGACACAGGCCACGGTATCAAGCGCTACAGAACCTGGGACAGCTGTATGTACTCCGACTTCACAAAGATGGCTGCCGCCAACTCCAGAAATACTCAGCTCCAGCGTTTCAGACAGCGCTTCATGCACAAGCTGGTTTATTTCCCCGACAACAACAACGGCGAGTTCGGCTGCGTAGGCTGCGGACGCTGCCTGTCCAGATGCCCCATTTCCATGAATATCATTAAGGTCATCAAGAATTTCGGAGAGGAGTAATAAAATAATGCTGAATGAAACTTTGATCCCCAGAATCGGCGTTGTTACTGATATCCGTCAGGATACTCCCGACGTCAAGACATTCAGAGTTGTCGGCACAGACGGAAAGAAGCTCTTTGAGCATATCCCCGGTCAGTGTGCGATGCTCTCTGTTCCCGGTGTAGGCGAGGGTATGTTCTCCATCACCTCCTCTCCCACCAACGAAGAATATATGGAATTTTCCATCAAGAAGTGCGGCTGCCTTACATCATGGCTCCACATGATGGACGTTGGCCAGCAGATCACAGTAAGAGGCCCCTACGGAAACGGCTTCCCTGTTGAGACTGACTTCAAGGGCAAGAACCTTCTGTTCATCGCAGGCGGTATCGGTCTTGCTCCTCTGCGCTCCGTTATCAACTATGTACGTGACAAGCGTGAGAATTACGGCACCGTTCAGATCATCTACGGTTCCCGTTCCAAGGACGACCTGGTAGATTATCAGGAGATCATCAACGAGTGGATGGCTGACGACGGCATCGAAGTCAACCTCACCATTGACCGTGAGCAGGAAGGCTGGGACGGCCACGTTGGATTCGTTCCCAACTACGTTAAGGAGCTTAACCCCGACATCACAAAGACTGTTGTAATGTGCGGACCTCCTATCATGATCAAGTTCACACTCGGCGGTCTGAAGGAACTGGGCTTCAACGAGACCCAGGTATTCACTACCATGGAGCTGAGAATGAAGTGTGCGATCGGCAAGTGCGGCAGATGCAACATCGGCAACAAGTATGTCTGCAAGGACGGCCCCGTATTCAGATTTGACCAGCTCAGCGAGCTGCCTAACGAATATTGATTAAGGAGTGAATTTCAAGATGGAAAAAATGGTAAACATCTATCTGTTCGGCAAGCAGTACACAGTTCCTGCAAGCCTTACAATCATGAAGGCTATGGAATATGCCGGATATCAGCTTATCAGAGGCTGCGGATGCAGAAACGGCTTCTGCGGCGCTTGTGCAACTATCTACAGAGTAAAGGGCGATCCCGAGCTCAAGACCTGTCTCGCATGTCAGACCCAGGTTCAGGAAAATATGTACATCGCTACCCTGCCTTTCTTCCCCCTCGTAAAGCAGATCTACGATATAAACAATATCCCTACCACACAGGCTGTTATGATGCAGCTTTATCCTGAGATCTACAGCTGCGTAGGCTGCAATGCCTGCACAAAGGCTTGTACTCAGAAGCTCAACGTTATGCAGTACATCGCATACGCTCAGAGAGGCGATTTCGCTAAGTGCGCAGAAGAATCCTTTGACTGCGTAATGTGCGGCGTTTGCTCCTCCAGATGCCCCGCAGGCATCTCTCATCCTCAGGTCGGAATGCTTGCAAGAAGAATCAACGGCAAGTACCTTATGCCCAAGTCCCAGCACCTTGAGGACAGAGTTAAGGAGATCCATAACGGTGATTTCAAGGAATTCCTTGACACTCTTATGGCTGAATCTGATGAGCAGCTTCAGGAACGCTACAATAACAGAGATATTGAAAAGTAAGGGAGGCGCCGTAAATGTACACTAATGAAGAAATGCTTGCCTCTATTAAGAAGGTTGAAGCAAACAGAGCTGCAAACGCAGCATATGAGCCTGCAAGAATGACCGCTGAGCAGAAAGACGAGGTCCTCAAGACCTACCACCCCGACTACATTGAGTCTCAGTTCGAGGATCTTAAGATCGGCCCCAACAAGGGCGAGAAGGTTCCTCACGAGCTGGCTGCTCTTCTCCAGGCTAACAGCCGTATCGATCCCTCCAAGATCGACCTTGAGCACCCCAAGTACGATGTTGACGTTCTCATCATCGGCGGCGGCGGAGCAGGTTCTTCCGCAGCTATCGAGGCTCACAACGGCGGCGCTAACGTAATGATCGTTACAAAGCTCCGTATCGGCGATGCTAACACAATGATGGCTGAGGGCGGTATCCAGGCTGCTGATAAGCCCAACGATTCCCCTGCTATCCACTACATCGACGCTTACGGCGGAGGTCACTTCAAGGGCAAGCATGAGCTGGTTTACAAGCTCGTTAATGAAGCTCCCGACGCTATCAAGTGGCTCAATGAGCTGGGCGTTGAATTCGATAAGGCTCCCGACGGAACCATGATAACCACCCACGGCGGCGGAACCTCCAGAAAGAGAATGCACGCCTGCAAGGACTACTCCGGTGCAGAGATCATGAAGACTCTCCGTGACGAAGTTCTCAACAGACAGATCCCCGTTGTTGACTTTACCGCTGCTATCGAGATAATCCTCGACGATCAGGGCAAGGCAGCAGGTGCTGTTCTCATGAACATGGAGACCAAGGAGATCATGGTAGCTAAGGCTAAGACCGTTATCATCGCAACAGGCGGTGCAGGTCGTCTCCATTACCAGGGCTTCCCCACCTCCAACCACTACGGCGCAACCGCAGACGGACTTGTTCTTGCATACCGTGCAGGCGCTAAGCTCCTCTACGCTGATTCTCTCCAGTACCACCCCACAGGCGCAGCATTCCCCGAGCAGATCTTCGGCGCTCTCGTAACTGAGAAGGTTCGTTCCCTCGGTGCAAAGCTCGTTAACGTTGACGGTGAAGTATTCATGCACCCCCTGGAGACCCGTGATATCTGCGCATCCTCTATCATCAGAGAGTGCAAGGCAAGACACAAGGGCATCAGCACAGGCGACGGTGAAGGCGTATGGCTCGATACTCCTATGATCGAACTCAAGAACGGCGAGGGCACTATCGAAAAGAGAATCCCCGCAATGCTCAGAATGTTCATGGAGTACGGCATTGATATCCGTAAGGAACCCATCATCGTATATCCTACCCTCCACTACCAGAACGGCGGTATCGACATCACCGATGACGGCATGAGCGGCATTGAGAACCTCTACGTTGCAGGTGAGGCTGTAGGCGGTATCCACGGCAGAAACAGACTTATGGGCAACTCCCTCCTGGACGTTATCGTATTCGGCAGAAACGCAGGTAGAAGCGTTGCAGCTAAGTACAAGAACGTTACAGTTGGCAAGCTCACACTTGACCACGTAAACAAGTTCGCTGAGGAAATGAAGGAAGCTGGCATCGTTACCGATGTTGTTTCTCCTAAGCTTCTCCCCGACTACGCAAGAAGAGCTAACTGATAAGTAAATTTTCTGTTAAAAAATAGTTTTTTGACTATGATTTTCCGAAAATTTGTAGTATAATTTTAAAGGCACTTTCAAACCCCTGCAATTTTTGCGGGGGTTTGTAATGTGTTGTGTGTTTTTTTCGGGATAGTCCGATTTAGGCATGATTTCCTGCTTTTCTATCGTGTTTTAATCGGAATGTCCTCAATATTATGTTTGGAGGTCAAACCCTATGAGTTTATTCGGCGGCGTGATATCCATTACAGGTATCACATTCCTGATGTTCATCATCTTTATCGTCGCAGGTCTGGGCTATCTTCTTGGCCGTGTAACGATAAAGGGCGTTTCTCTCGGAACAGCAGGTGTATTCATCGTAGCTCTTCTCATCGGCGCATTCTGCTTTGCAAGTGAAGGAAGCAATCTGGTAACAACATTTGCGCTCAATAACGGAGAGCCTGCGGAGTTCTCAAAGAACTTCCTCAAGATCATCGAAAATCTCGGACTTATCATGTTTGTTACATCAGTTGGCTTTATCGCAGGCCCCAACTTCTTCTCAAGCTTAAAGAAGAACTTCAAGTCCTATGCGCTTCTCTCGCTCGTAATCATCATACTGGGCGGTCTCACAGCGCTTTTCTGCATCAAGGTCCTTGACTGCGGCACTGCAATGGCAGTAGGTCTGCTTTCCGGTGCACTTACCTCCACACCCGCATTCTCCGCCGCAAAGGATACTCTCAGCTCGGTTTACAGCGAAACTCCCGATGCAATATCCGCTTTTGAGGATATCGTAACAGTAGGTCACGGTATCGCTTACCTCTTCGGCGTTGTAGGCGTTGTTCTCTTTGTTCAGATCGTTCCCAAGCTCCTCAAGGCTGACATTGACGAGGAAAGAGCAAAGATCGCATCTGTAAGCACAGGCAAGTCCAGAAATGAAAGCAAGAAGCTTTTCGATATCGACAACTTCGGTCTTGCAGCATTTGCTATCGCAGTTGTTATCGGTATTTTCGTAGGCGGCATCAAGATCCCTATGGGTCAGTCCACCTTCTCTCTGGGAACCACAGGCGGCTGCCTGCTTTCCGCACTTGTTATCGCTCACTTCGGTCACTTCGGCCCTATCTCAATGAAGCCTGAAAAGCGTATGCTTGAGATCTTCCGTGAATTCGGTCTTATGGCGTTCCTTATCGGCGCAGGTATCCCCGGCGGCGCAAGCTTCGTAAAGTACTTCCAGCCCATCTACTTCTTGGAGGGTGCGCTCATGACTATCGTTCCCATGGTAGTCGGCTTTATTATTGCAAAGTACGTTATCAAGCTTCCCCTCTTCAACAATCTGGGCGGTATCACAGGCGGTATGACTTCTACCCCTGCACTCGGAACCCTTATCAATGTTGCAAAGACCGATGATGTAGCTTCCGCATATGCAGCTGCATATCCCATCGCTCTTATCGCAGTTGTTCTGGTTTCCCAGTTTATCATCGTACTGTTCCCCGATCAGCTTTCCGTAATAGGAATGTAATTTTATAACACAAAACAAGGCGTCTGTGCTGCTATGCAGTGCAGGCGCTTTTTTTATGAAAAAATTGCCTGATGAATAATACTTCCTGCAAAATTTATACTATTCATAAAAGTAAATTGAAAGGATATGCTTTTATGAATACAAGAAAAATACTGCTTTGCGTGACAGCTTTGTCAATGCTTTCCTCAACACTGACAGCCTGCGGACAGAAAAATGACAACGCCGCAGATAACAATACTGTGGGTCAGTCCGACACCGCAAAGAAAACCACAATAAGATTTCTGAACTTCAAGCCCGAGGTCGCCTCAGTTTATGACGAGGTAGCCGCAAAATACAAGGAAGAAACAGGCAACACTCTTATCGTGGAAACTGCTGCAAACAATACCTATGAGCAGACCCTCAGCGCAAAAATGTCCACATCGGAAGCACCCACCATATTCCAGATAAACGGCCCCAGAGGATACGCAAACTGGCGTGACTACTGCCTTGACCTGACCGACAGCGACATCTACAAGCACCTTACCGATAAGACCGCAGCCGTTTCAACCAACGGCATGGCATACGGTATCCCCTACACCGTGGAGGGTTACGGCATAATCTACAATGACGAGATAATTGAACGATATTTTGCCCTTGACAGCCGAACCACCGACTTTGTTTCCATGGACGAAGTAAACTCCTTTGATAAGCTCAAAGCGCTGGTGGAGGATATGCAGGCAAATGCCGATGCTCTGGGAATAAAGGGCGTGTTTGCGGCAACATCTCTTAAATCGGGCGATGACTGGCGCTGGACAACTCATCTGGCAAATGTACCCATTGCCTATGAGTTTGAGAAAAACGACATCGACCTGACAGGCAGCGGGATAGGCAAGATAAACTTCGACTACAGCGATAATTTCAGAAACATCTTTGACCTTTATATCAACAACTCAACCGTGGACAGAAAAATGCTCGGCTCAAAGATAACCGACGAATCCATGGCAGAATTTGCCCTTGGTCAGTGCGCAATGGTGCAGAACGGCAGTTGGGCATGGTCGCAGATAAGCGGCATTCAGGGCAACGTTGTCTCGGAGGATAACATCAAAATGCTGCCTATCTATACAGGCATCGAGGGCGAGGAAGAGCAGGGACTTTGCATCGGCACCGAAAATTACCTCTGCATCAATTCCACTGCCAAGCCTGAGGAGCAGCAGGCGGCAAAGGACTTCCTTTTCTGGCTCTATTCCAGCAAAACAGGCAAGGATTTTGCAGTAAATAAGCTTGGCTTTATCGCTCCCTTTGACACATTCACCGATGATGAAAAGCCTGCCGACCCTCTCAGCCGTGAGGTGCTCAGGTGGATGGACAAGGAAAATATCCGCAGCATTCCCTGGAGCTTCACCGTGTTCCCCAGCCAGACCTTCAAGGACGACTTCGGTTCTGCGCTTCTCCAGTATGCTCAGGGAAGCAGGGACTGGGAATATGTCCGTGAGACTGTGATAACCTCGTGGGAAAATGAAAGCTCGGCACTGAGCTGACACTTATCGACATTACCGAAAGGAGATTTTGCAATGAAGAAAAATCTTCCGAGATATTTTCCCCTGTTCGTCCTGCCGACCTTTGCGGCGTTTGTAATGGCGTTCATTATCCCCTTTATCATGGGAATATGGCTGTCTTTCTGCAAATTTACCACGGTGAGCAACGCAAAATGGAGCGGACTTGACAACTACAGGCGGGCATTTTCCAACAGCGATTTCACAAACGCACTGTGGTTCACGGTAAAGTTCACAGTCGTATCGGTCATAACCGTAAATGTCTTTGCGTTCCTGCTGGCTCTGCTGCTGACCAAGGGCATAAAAGGCACAAACATTTTCCGAACAATATTTTTTATGCCGAACCTCATCGGCGGCATAGTGCTGGGATATATCTGGAACCTTATCATAAACGGCGTGCTGGCAATATTCGGCGTGGATATCACATTCAAAGCCGAATACGGCTTCTGGGGACTGGTTATACTCACAAACTGGCAGCTTATCGGCTATATGATGGTCATTTATATCGCAGGACTGCAGAATATCCCCCGTGACCTGAACGAAGCAGCTGAAATTGACGGCGCTTCCCACGGGCAGATACTGCGGAAAATAACCATTCCCATGGTGATGCCCTCTGTGACCATATGCACATTCCTCACGCTGACAAACTCCTTCAAGCTTTTTGACCAGAACCTTGCCCTCACCGCAGGCGCTCCCGGACGTGAAACGGCAATGCTGGCGCTGGATATCTACAACACATTTTACGGCAGAACGGGCTGGCAGGGCGCAGGTCAGGCAAAGGCGGTCATTTTCTTTGCTATCACAGCCGTTATCGCCTTTGTGCAGCTTAAGATCACAAGCCGAAGGGAGGTGCAGTCATGAAAAAGAGCAGGGTGGGAACGTTCATTCTGCTGATATTTCTTTCCGCAGTTTTCCTGTTCCCTATCTTTGTGGTGTTCCTAAATTCGTTCAAGACCAAATTCAGCATCATGGGAAACCCCTTCAGCTTTCCTACTGCCGACACCTTTGCAGGGCTTGAAAACTACCGCACAGGCATACAAAGCGCAGGCATAATCGGTTCATTCGGCCGCTCGGTGTTCATCACAGTCCTGAGCGTGGCTGCAATTGTGTTTTTCACCTCCATGACCGCATGGTATCTGGAGCGGGAGCGCTCAAAGGTCAGCAGGATAATAAGCAGCCTGTTCATCTTTTCAATGATAGTACCGTTCCAGATGGTAATGTACACCATGACCTACGTTGTGACGAAAATACACTTCAATAATCCTTTGGGAATAATTATAGCGTATCTGGGCTTCGGTTCGGGGCTGTCGGTGTTTATGCTTTCGGGCTTCGTGAAAAGCATACCCTATGAGCTGGAGGAGGCCGCCGAGATAGACGGCTGCACCCCTGTTCAGACATTTTTCAGGATAGTTTTCCCTATCCTCAAGCCCACAGCCATAACCGTTGCCATTCTGAACGCCATGTGGATATGGAACGATTATCTGCTCCCCTACCTGATACTCGGCAGCAGATACAAGACCCTGCCTGTAGCAATACAGATAGCAATGCAGGGCGCATACGGCTCGGTCAACTGGGGCGGATTTATGGCAATGCTTGTGCTTGCCATTATACCAATAATAGTGTTTTACCTTTTCTGCCAGCGGTACATCATCGAGGGTGTTATCGCAGGGGCGGTAAAGGGATAAAAATTCAGCATCAAAGCAGGGAAAATATGCTTTGATGCTGTTTGCATTTGGATCAGGAAATCGCCTCATTGAGACACTAACACAAAAGGCTGAATATCATGCACTCTAAAGTTGCATGATATTCAGCCTTTATTTATTTTTTGATAATTATGAAAGTCCAAGTATAGACTTTATCTCATCGGTCAGCTTCTGAGCTGCCTTTTCGTGAGTAGCCTCGGTGGGGTGCCAGTCAGCGGCATAGCCGTCAGCCTGGTTCTGGACATCAAACTTCATTGCGCTCACCTTAGTATCGCCTGTTTTCTCGGTGTATTCGCTTACGGCATACTCGATGAACGGATAAAGCCTGTCGCCCATAATGCCAAGGGTGCAGATTATCTGTGCATTGCTGTTGTGAGAACGGACTTCTTCAATGAACTGTTCATATGCTTCCGCATATTCCATAGCCTTTTCATCGTCGCCCTTGCAGTAGGAGTCATCGTTTGTGCCAAGGTTTATAACGATAACATCGGGAACGAAGCTGTTGAAATCCCAGTCCTTGTCCTGAACAAGGAAATCGCCGCTCTTGCTTCCGTATGACCTGCCAAGCTTTGCATAGTAAGGCGGAACGGTCTGCTGGGTCTGCTTCTGACCGTTATCGGTGTAGCCCGAGATTATTCCGTGACCGCTGAATGAAACAAAGCTCCAGTCAGCATCAAGATTTTCGGCTGTTTTGAAAGCATAGGTCTTTGTGGCATTTTCGGTAGCGGTGGAAAAGTGATGCTCCTTTACCTCATCATCAACGCCATAGCCGCAGGTGATGGAGTCGCCGATAAATTCGATCTTCAGGTCCTTTGGAGCGGTGGGCTGTATGCCGCCTGTGCATTCAGCGTCAATGCTCTTTATGCCGAAGGTGCTGTTTGCGGACTCGGAAAGCTTGATGATACGGACAACCGTCTCCGCCTCGGCATCTGACGAGAAAATCTCGTAGGTCTTTTCAGGCTCGGTAACAAGCTCGTCCATGGTAAGCTTGCCGTTTACATAAACTGCAAATCGTGCTTCATTTCCGCTGTTCTGAGCAGTTCCAGCACCGCTGTCGCCCACAATGGTAACGGAAGCCTTTGTTCCCATAAAGCTGAACTCCACGCCCGAAGCGGAATGGACTACCCAGAGAGTGCCGTCATCGGCAAGATAATTCCTTCCCAGAAGCTTTACATTGGAGCTGTCTGCGGTGAAGGTCTTTGCGGAAAGAATGTCCTCCTGCACGGAGGTGTCAGCCTCGGCAGATGTGCCGTCAGCAGCTCCGCAGGCTGTCCCTGCCAGCATAACAAGCGATGTAAGGATACCAAACATAGTTTTAGCGTTCATTTTATTTCCCCCAAGTGTGATTTGTTTTATTGTAGCATAATTTGAGGGGCGTGTCAATCACAAACGATCTTTATGCTATATACAACAAATTGTCAGAAAGCAAATATATTACATTTGTTTGACATCAATATTGACAGTTATTATGTATTATGATATAATGTGCTGTAATTGTTTATAGAGATAATTTTAATATTTTAACACAAAAGGGGTATCATCTATGTACATCAGTTTAACAATAGGCAATATACCTTTTCTTATCTCATTCGTCATTATAATAGCTTTAAACATCATAAAGTTTAATGCAGAGATAAAAAATGCTCAGAAACACCCACTTCTGAGGTCTTCTATCCAATTTGCAATATTTTATGTAACTGTCTCTGTCAAAAATGGTCAAATACTGGAGACTGAATCTACAATAGCACTTGTTGATTTTCTTATATTGTTATCGTCAATATTGCTTTATTTGTCATCTGCGATTCAGGTGTTAACATTTGTTCTGCTACTTATCAGATACAAAAAAAGCGACAATCCCCAAAGCATCACTCTTTCATCACTTCCAAAACCGCTTTCATACCAATACAGAAGCCCTGTTTCGGTATTCAGGGAAAATAACAGTGACAAAAGAAAATATCTTCAGAGGTTAAAGGTCATCATCATTCCTGCTGTCACATTCACTTTCATGTACTTCATTTACGGCGTATTTGAAACCTATTTTGCCAACATGAGCGAGTGGAAATTCATATTTATGGACATACTGCCTCCGTCTCTTATGATCTTGGCTATACTCATACTGCTTTCATGCGGTGCTGCATATTTTATCAAGGGAAAAAATCTTGATTTTATAGCAATGATACTCACAGCTTTATGCGTTATTTCATATATCCAGAATGCTTTTCTCAACGTCAGCACATTTATCAACGGTGCTCAGGAAAACGCCTCAAATACGGTAACGATCATAAACCTGCTGTTATGGCTTGGTATTATTGTTCTTATCCCCTACATTATCTACTGCTGCTGCAATAAAAGCATGAAGAACATACTGCGTATCTGCTCGGCTGCCACAGGCCTGCTGCTCATCATGCAGGGTTCTGCGTTGTCATATATGATGATTAACGGTCTTTCGGAAAAGCAATCCCGTGAAAAAACAGGCTATACCCTGAGCGGTGCGGAACAGTACGAGGTATCTTCAAACGAAAACGTCATCGTCTTTATAATGGATACCTATTATTCGGGCTTTTTTGATGAATGGCTGGAAAATCACCCCGAATATTATGATACGCTTTCGGACTTTATTTATTTTGACGATGTAAACAGTGAAATACTGCACACGGCATTATCTATGCCCTCACTTCTGACTGCGCACGAAACCGACTACACCATAAGTCTGATAGAATCAAACAAAAACTGCTGGAACAGCGATGAAGCAAACTTTTTTTACAGCAGTATGCACGATAATGGCTACACAGTAAGATTATATACAGACAACGACAAATATTCGGGTGACGCTGAAAATATGCTGGGCAAAATTGATAATGTGTATGAATACAAGGCAACATTCACCTCAAAGAAACTTCTGACATACTTATCGCTGACAAAGCTTTCAGCATATAAATATCTGCCACTTTCTCTGAAAAATATTTTCTATATTGCAGATTCATGTCTTATAAATCAATACACTACAAGCAGTTCAGATGCGGATAATCTTGACCTCAGCAAATGGGAACAGTCTTCCCAGACAGCCAAAAGCAGAGGAATAGACTTTTATAACTTTGATTATTACAACTCACTGAAGAATGGGCTTTCTACCACCAATAAGAAGCTTTGCATCTTCCAGCATATCCACGGAATGCACACGCCATATATATCAGTCCACAGAAACTTTGTCGAACCCCGTGCGGACATTGATATGAATGTTGCTCAGGAAGGCTGCATGGAGATATTCACAAATTACATCTCCCAGCTCAAAGAGATAGGCGTGTATGACAACAGCACCATAATCCTTACGGCAGATCACGGTATGCCGTTATCTATTTACACCGGCTCACCCATAATGCTTATAAAGCCCCAAGGCAGGACAAGCGACCGCCTGGTGATAAATTCCGCTCCGGGCAATTTGCAGACCGACCTGCTTCCCACAATCCTTGACAGTATAGGGCTTGAACATGAGCCGCTGGAATATTCACTGATGGAGATGGACGAAAATATGCAGCGTGAAAGAACACTGAGAATATTAGGGTACTCGTTTGACTGCCCTGATGTTCCGAAATGTGAAGCTATCGGTTCATCTCAACACAACAGCTTTGATGAATACAAATATACAGGCAGATATTCGGAAACGGATTTTAACAGCATTGAGCCGACGAAATATCCCATAACCGATTACTGGTGGTAATATGCTTTGGCATATGCCAGAAATATTACATTTATTTGACATCAATATTGACACTTATTTTTTAATATGGTATAATGATATTGTTTTTCAAACGGAAATACACTTTCATTTTTAAAGAGGTCATAAATTATGCAAATAAGCCTGATAATCGGGTTCATACCTTTTCTCTTATCCTTTGCCGTTATAATATTATCGAATGTCTTAAAATTCAACTCAGAAATAAAAAGCGCACAAAAATATCCCCTGCTAAGGTCATTTTTGCAGCTTGTAATTTTTTACATAACCGCATCAATGGAAAATGCGGAAATACTGGATAATGAATGCCTGATAGCGCTGAACAGTTTTCTTGTGCTGTTTTCAGCGATATTGCTTTATTGCTCGTTCGCCGTTCAGGCGGCGGCTTTTGTTATACTGCTTATAAAATCCGAAAAAAGCGGTGATCCCCAAAGCGTTACACTTTCATCACTTCCAAAACCGCTTTCATACCAATACAGAAGCCCTGTTTCGGTATTCAGGGAAAATAACAGTGACAAAAGAAAATATCTTCAGAGGTTAAAGGTCATCATCATTCCTGCTGTCACATTCACTTTCATGTACTTCATTTACGGCGTATTTGAAACCTATTTTGCCAACATGAGCGAGTGGAAATTCATATTTATGGACATACTGCCTCCGTCTCTTATGATCTTGGCTATACTCATACTGCTTTCATGCGGTGCTGCATATTTTATCAAGGGAAAAAATCTTGATTTTATAGCAATGATACTCACAGCTTTATGCGTTATTTCATATATCCAGAATGCTTTTCTCAACGTCAGCACATTTATCAACGGTGCTCAGGAAAACGCCTCAAATACGGTAACGATCATAAACCTGCTGTTATGGCTTGGTATTATTGTTCTTATCCCCTACATTATCTACTGCTGCTGCAATAAAAGCATGAAGAACATACTGCGTATCTGCTCGGCTGCCACAGGCCTGCTGCTCATCATGCAGGGTTCTGCGTTGTCATATATGATGATTAACGGTCTTTCGGAAAAGCAATCCCGTGAAAAAACAGGCTATACCCTGAGCGGTGCGGAACAGTACGAGGTATCTTCAAACGAAAACGTCATCGTCTTTATAATGGATACCTATTATTCGGGCTTTTTTGATGAATGGCTGGAAAATCACCCCGAATATTATGATACGCTTTCGGACTTTATTTATTTTGACGACGTAAACAGCGAGGTGCTTCACACAGCCTTTTCCATGCCCTCACTTCTTACCGCCCACGAGCAGGATTACACGATAAGTCTCGTGAAATCAGGCAAAAACTGCTGGGAAAGCGATGAAGCGAACTTTTTCTACAGCAGTATGCACGACGACGGATATGCTGTGCGGTTATATACCGACAGCGACAAGTACTCAGGCGGCGCTGAAAATATGCTTGGAAAAATAGACAACGTATGCGAGTACACAGCAGTATATACTTCAAAAAAAATCCCCACATATTTCTCTCTGGCAAGGCTCTCGGCATATAAGTTCCTGCCCCTTTCCCTCAAAAATGTTTTCTATGTCACCGACTCGTACCTTGTAAATCAATATACCACAAGCGATTCAGCCACAGCGAACATTGATCTCAGTGACTGGGAGCAGTCACCCCAGTCCTCAAAAAGCAGAGGAATAGATTACTATAATTTTGACTATTACAGCTCACTTACAAAGGGGCTTTCTACTACCGACAAGAAGCTTTGCATTTTCCAGCATATCCACGGAATGCACACACCCTACATATCAGTCCACAGCAATTCCCTTGAGCCTCGTGCGGACATTGATATGAACGCTGCCCAGGAAGGCTGCATGGAGATATTAACAAATTACATCTCCCAGCTCAAAGAGATAGGCGTGTATGACAACAGCACAATAATCCTTACAGCAGATCACGGTATGCCGTCTATTGACATCGCCTCACCCATAATGCTTGTAAAGCCCCGAGGCAGGACAAACGATCACCTGGTGATAAATTCTGCTCCGGGCAATTTGCAGACCGACCTGCTCCCCACAATTCTTGACAGCATAGGCCTTGAACATGAGCCGCTGGAATATTCACTGATGGAAATTGACGAAAATATGCAGCGTGAAAGAACACTGCGTATATTCGGATACTCATCTGACTTTCCTGCCGCTCCCAAATGCGAAGGCGTAGGCTCCGCTGAATATAACAGCTATGATGAATACAAATATACAGGCAGATACTCGGAAACGGACTTTAGCGGCATTGAACCGACGAAATATCCCATAACCGATTACTGGTGGTAATATATTCTGATTATTCACTCAAAAGTCTGATAACAAAAATTGTAAAGGAATGTATTTAAATGGAGTGGTTTTCAAAATTTCTGGGGTGGCTGTTCAGTCTGGTTTATTCCATCAACGGCAATTATCTGGCGGCGCTGATATTGTTTACACTGCTGACAAAGATAATACTCCTCCCCCTCAGCATAATAGTACATAAAAACAGCATCAAGCTGGTAAAGCTTACCCCTGAGATAAACAACATAAAATACAGCTGCTACGGCGACAAAGACCTTATTAACACCAAAACGCTGGAGCTTTACAAAAAGGAAAAGTATAATCCCCTTGTAAGCGTTTTCCCTCTTATAGTTCAGCTTATCCTGCTTATGGGCGTTATCGAGGTCGTAAGCACGCCTGAGTACTCGGGACTTACGGTCAGCGATATGCTTTCCTGCGGAATAGACTTCTCCCTTGTTTCTAAGGACGTAGGCGGGCTGTATTACCTGTTCCCCATAATCGCAGCTGTTTCCTCAATGATAATGTGTATCACGCAGAATATCTCTCAGGCGCTGCAGGCGGAACAGAGCAAGCTCAACAAATACGGCATGATGGTTCTCTCAACTGCATTGTCGCTGTATCTGGGATTTTTTGTAAGCGCAGGCGTTGCAGCATACTGGATACTCAGCAATCTTATGAGTATCGCTCAGATGTATATTCTCAATGCAGTGATAAGCCCCAAGAAATACATCGACTATGCCGCACTGGAAGAAAGCAAGAAAAAGCTTGAAGCTATCGAAGGCTCCGAAAAGAGCATGGACCGTGAGCTGAAAAAGCGTCAGCATGATGATTACAAGCGTTTCTTCTCCATTGCAAACAAGCATGTTGTTTTTTACTCCGAGCAAAGCGGATTCTACAAGTATTTCAAGGGTCTGATAGAATATCTGATATCCCACTCAAACATCACCATACACTATGTGACCAGTGACCCGAACGATGTTATTTTCGACATTGCAAAGGAACAAAAGCAGATAAAGCCCTACTTTATCGGTGAAAACAAGCTTATCTCGCTGTTTTTGAAAATGGACGCAAAGATAGTCGTAATGACAATGCCCGACCTTGACAATTTTCACATAAAGCGCAGCTATGTAAGCAGCGACGTGGAATATATTTACATGGATCACGGACTTTCAAGTATAAATATGCTGGCACGAAAGGGAGCTGTCGATCATTTTGATACGGTATTCTGCGCAGGTCAGCATATAATCGACGAAATGAAGGCCACCGAAGAGCATTACGGACTGCCGCACAAAAATCTCATTGCCTACGGCTACGGATTTATGGACGGACTTATCAAGACCTGCTCCACCGATCCGACTATCGCATCGGGAGATTTTATTCTTTTAGCCCCTTCACACCAGAAGGACAACATTCTTGACAGCTGTCTTGAACCTGTTATCGAGGGTCTGAAATCGACCGGATATAAAGTTATCATCCGTCCCCACCCCCAATACATAAGAAGATATCCCGACAAATGGAAGCGCATCTCAGCTCAGTACTCCTCCGACCCTCAGGTCATTACCGAAAGCGACTTTTCCTCAAACACATCTATTTATCAGGCGGCCCTCGTTGTTACCGACTGGTCAAATATCGGATATGAATACAGCTTTTCCACACTGCGGCCTGTAATGTTCGTCAACACTCCCATGAAGGTCATTAACCCTGACTACAAGGAAATAGGCGTAGTTCCTATTGACCTGTCCCTCAGAAGCGAGATAGGCATTGAGGTAACAGGCAGATCTGCCGATGAAGTGGCCGAAGCAGCCGAAAAGCTGCTGAAAACAAAATGCTTCTCTGCCGAACAGATATCCAAAGCCCGTGATCGTTCCCTTTTCAATGTGGGAAAGAGCGACGAGGTGGGCGGAAAATATATTCTCTCCAGATTAAGCCAAAAGAAATAATAGAAAGGTTCTGTAAAAATGAAAGCTTATAAGATCATATTCACAATAGTTGCAATGGTAATGTTTGCCCAGATGATGGCAATAAACGCATATGCGTACATCGACGTTTCCGCTACATCATACATCATACAGATCGTTGCGGGAATAGTCGTAGCTGTGGGTGCTGTGATTGGCGTTGTTATCTCAAAGGTGAAGAAAAAGGCAAAGGACAAGTTCGGCATAGACCTTGACCACAAGGAGCAGGAGGACGACGTTGTAGTCTATGACAACAGCAGCGACGAAAAGAAAGACGATATTACCGAACAGGTAAAGTGATAACTGCGGCAGCATCGAACACAAGATGCTGCCGCTTTTTTATGACCGTATATTATATCTTCCTATAGTAACAAATTTATTAAAATATCAAAAAGCTCTTCCATTTCACAAATATATTTGGTATAATATAAATATATATCGGCAAATTGGTTCTGAAAGGATTGATATAAAAATGACGAGGTTCGGCAGCAGAATATTTTGGTGCTTTGTTACCGCTGCAATGATTTTTTCCGTGATATCCGCCGCTTTTCCCACAAAGGCGGAAGCCATCACGTTTACGCCCAACTTCACCATTTCCAGTGAAGCTGCGGTCATGATAAATCTCGATAAAGACGTTACCGTTTATGAGAAAAACCCCAACAAAAAGATGTATCCCGCTTCCCTCACAAAGATAATGACAGCCCTTATCGTGCTGGATAATGTGGAGGATCTTGACAATACTGTTTATGAGGCTCCGCTGGTGGTTTTTGATGAACTTTACGGACAGGGTGCTTCCAGCGTTGGCATCGAGCGTGGCGAGGAGGTCACCGTTACCGACCTTATGTATTCACTGCTGCTGAAATCCGCCTGTGAATCCGCAGGTATCCTTGCATATCACGTTGGCGGCGAGAGCATCTCCAACTTTGTTGACATGATGAACGAAAAGGCTAAGGAGATAGGCTGCACAGGCACTCACTTTGTAAATCCCCACGGTCTTTATGACCCCGACCAGTACACAAATGCCGCTGATATGGCGCTTATCGCACAGTATGCGGTGGAAAATTACCCCAAGTTCGTTGAGATCGCCACTGCCACCGAATACGATATGCAGCCCACCAATTACCATGAGGCAGGCTGGGCACACATCTATCACACCAACAGTATGCTCAACCGTTCCAGCAGCTATTATTACCAGTATGCCAAGGGCATAAAGACAGGAACACTTGATGAATCCGGCAGAAACCTTATCACCATGGGCTCCCGTGACGGAAACAACTACCTGCTCGTTACCATGGGCTCTCCTATGTATGACGCTGACGGAAACGCAGTTTACCTCCATTATGAGGATCACAAAAATCTGTACGAATGGGCTTTCGAGAATTTTGAGTACAAGCAGCTGCTTCAGGCAGGCATTGAGATAACCGAGCTTCAGGTAAAATTCGGCGAGAGCAGCGATTTTGTCCGCCTTGTTACTGCTGATAACTACAGCTGTATGTGGCTCTCCACCGTGGATACGAACCGCCTCAAGGAGGCCATAAACGTTGACCCCAGCCTGCTTAATGATGACGGAACAGTTACTGCTCCCGTTGCAAAGGGTCAGAAATTCGGCACATACACCCTTACACTTTCGGGGGAGGAGATATGCACCGTTGACCTGGTGGCGCAGGACGATGTTACCCTTTCCGCTCTGGCTTATAATTTTGATAAGGCAAAGCAGTTCACATCATCAATATGGTTCAAGGCAGCGCTCATCATCACAGCGGTGCTTGTTATCCTGTACATAATCATTGTGGCAGCGTCCAAGAAAAAGCGCAAAAAGTACAGACGTGTAAAGAAAAGAAGAAAGTTCTGATATCAAGGAGCATAGCACAGATGGCTGAAAAAATGCGGAAAATTAAATATTCATTGCTGGCAGCAGCAGGAGTTTCCGTTATTACGGCTGCTGTGTGCTTCGCATCGGCACCGATGCAGAAAAATGCAAGCTCTTTGGTTTATTTTCCTGACGGCAATGACGGCACAGCTCTGCTGAGAGATGCCATATCGGCTGATATGAACAAGACTGCACAGCAGTCGGGCACACCTGCCGATGAGCTGGAAAGGTCACTGTCCGTTGAACCTTTCGGAAGCGGTGCGGAAATAGTTCTCAGCGGACTTAAATCGACTGACAACGCACCTGTTATTCTGGCAAGTGCCCTTGGCAATGCGGTAAAATCGGGCAGAGCTGAATTTGACGTGATATCCTACTGCGATATGGCAGAAAACGTTCAGTTCCCGTCGCTGCCCGTAAGCTTTTCCGCAGGCATTGCGGGAGGGTTGGCGGTATATGCAGCCATGAGCATTGCGGAAGCTTTGAAAAAGAAAAAATCCGATGCAGCCTCCGATATTACATCGGAACCCGTTCACGAAAAAATACCTGAGCAGGAAACTGATAAAAGCGCTCCGACTGAGCCTGCTCGCACCGAACCGACCGCTGAATCGGAGAAATCCGTTTCTCCGAAGCCGATCCCACCCGTTAAAAGCCCCGAACCTCAGAAAACCGTGCCTATCATCGGAGCAGTTCAGCGGTTCTATGACGATGCAGTTGATCTGGGCGTGCTTGCGCCCTCTGCTCCTCAGGGATTGGAAGCGGCAGGATATATCCGCATTGCCCGTGCGCTTTCCGAGCAGAAGTCCCCTCTTATAATTGCGGTATCATCTGCAAGAACTGAGACGGACAAGATACCCTACTCGGTAAAAACAGCATCATATCTTGCCTGCGCATTCGGATCGCTGGGCAAAAGGACTGCGGTAATCGAATGCAACTCCAAAAAGCCCTCACTTGGCAGCTTTTTCAAGAAAACAGGCAAGGGCGGTCTTTCGGATATTGCGGCAGGCAGCTGCACTATTCCCGAATCGGTTGTGCTGAACGCACGCCGTGGGGTGGATATCTACGCCGAGACAAAGGCAAATCCCATGCCTGCCTCCGTGTTCTCCACGCCATTTTACAGCGAATTTTTACAGTTTATGTCAACGGTGTATGATGTTATGATACTTACTGCTCCCCTTGCAAGGGACGATGAATGGAAATACATTGCCCGTGGCTGTGACGGTATAATTATCGCATCTGCTGACGGCAGAGAGACAGACCCAATCTCCGCAGCGGAGATTTTGAAATCCGACATTGCCTTCACCGCTTTCTGCAAAGCAAAAGATACGGAAGAAAATACACAGTAAAGGAAGCTGTTTTATGTTTGAAAAGCTGAAATATATGGAGCCGCTCATAAGTGAGCTTATCGGTGCAGACGTTTTTGCGGGCGCAAATGCTGCCGTGATCTACAAGGGCGAAACTGTCTGGAACAAAAGCTTCGGCATGGCGGACAAGGAGAAAAATATCCCCATGAACGAGGATAAAATTTTCCGCCTGTTCTCACTCTCAAAGCCCATAACCAGTGCAGCCGCAATGCTGCTTCTGGAGCGTGGAAAGATAGAGCTGCGATATCCCGTAAAGTGGTACCTGCCCACATTTGAAAATCCCATGGTAACAGACGAAAGCGGAACATATCCCGCAAAGCGTGATATCACTCTGGGCGACCTTATGAACATGACCTCAGGTATTCTTTATCCCGACGGCACAAAGGCAGGTCAGGAAATGGGCAGCCTGTGGAGTCAGCAGACGGACGCATGGGAAAAGGGCGGAAAGCTTCTGAACACCCGTGAATTTGCTCTTGAAATGGGCAAAAAGCCGTTGGCGTTCACTCCCGGTGCAAGGTGGCAGTACGGCGCTTCTGCCGATGTTATGGGCGCTGTTATCGAGGCTGTTTCGGGAATGAAGTTCAGCGAATTTCTGAAACAGGAAATATTTGGACCGCTGGGCATGGAGGACACGGGCTTCTATGTTCCTGCCGAAAAGCAGGGCAGATTTGCTCAGGTATATGACCGCACGGAAAAGGGAAATCTCCCTTACACAGGTCACAACCTCTGCATTTTTGACCAGAAGGAGCCGCCTGCATTTGAATCGGGCGGAGCAGGTCTTGTCTCCACTATCGGCGACTACTCCAGATTTGTGAAGATGCTCATGGGCAGCGGTACATACAACGGCATAAATATTCTGGGCAGAAAAACCGTGGAATTTATGCGCACCAACTGCCTTACACCCGAGCAGATGAAGACCCTTGACTGGGACAGCATGAAAGGCCATGGCTACGGCAATTTCATGCGTGTACTCACAAGCCCTGCGGAAGCGGGCTTCAACGCAGGTGCGGGAGAATACGGCTGGGACGGCTGGATGGGCTGCTATTTTTCCGTTGATCCTGACGAAAATCTTGCATTCCTTTTCTTCATCCAGCAGACAAATACAGGCTGCACCGACTTTACAAGAAAGCTCCAGAGCATTGTACGCAGCTGCCTGTAATATAGGAGATGGCTTTTTATGTGGTTCGTTCTTGCGTTGCTGTCGGCTGTTTTTGCAGCGCTGACATCCATTCTTGCCAAGGTGGGCATTGACGGAGTCAACTCGAATCTCGCAACTGCCATAAGGACGGCTGTGGTGCTGATAATGGCATGGGGCATGGTCTTCATCACCAACGCTCAGCACGGCATAACCGACATTGACAAAAAGAGCTGGATATTCCTTATACTTTCGGGTCTGGCAACAGGCGCATCATGGCTTTGCTACTACAAGGCTATCCAGATAGGCGATGTATCAAAGGTAGTTCCCGTGGATAAGCTCAGCGTAGTAATAACACTGATACTGGCTTTTGCCTTCCTGCATGAGAAATTTGACGCAAAAACCATTACAGGAGCTGCCCTCATCACCGCAGGCACGTTCCTGATGATAAAATAATAAGGGGAAAAATATTTAAATGAGAATAAGAAGAAAAAAGTGGGCACGCCCTGAGCTTGATGCCTGTAACTATTACATAGACAACGCCGAGGAAATGAGAGGGAAATGGCACCAAGCCTTTGCGGATAACAGCCGTCCCCTCTATCTTGAGCTTGGCTGCGGAAAGGGCGTTTTTGCGGCTCAGCACGCACTGAAATATCCCGACATCAACATAATCGCTGCGGATATCAAGGCGGATATGCTGGCTGTGGGCAGGCGCACCATTGAAAGTATGTTCGGCGCTGTGGACCGCACCCACGACAATGTTATCCTGCTGAGAATGAACATTGCCGATATCTCAAAGTTCTTTGCTCCCGAGGACAGCGTGGACAGGATATACATAAACTTCTGCAACCCTTGGAACAGGGGCAAGCACAACAAGCGCAGACTTACCCACACCCGCCAGCTGGTGCAGTATAAGACTATTCTGAAGCCCGAGGGCGAGATACGCTTCAAGACCGATGACGACCAGCTTTTTGAGGAGTCGCTGGAATATTTCAACGAAGCGGGCTGCAAGATAACCTATCTCACCCGTGACCTGCACGCTGAAAACTTCCCCGATAATCTTGTTACCGAGCATGAAAGAATGTTCTCCGAAGAGGGCAAGAAGATAAAGTTCCTTATCGCCAGATTCACAAATGAAGAGCAAGTGTAAGCATATGCTTACTTTCTTGACAGCACCTGCGATATAGTGTAAAATAAGAGTACAAATGAAATTCTGAGAAAGATGGGTCGTTTTTTATGAGAGGAATTTACTCGTCAGTTACCGATATGCGCCGCAAGGTATTTACCGAGGTCGCACGCCTTGCCTATGAGGGCGGAGACTATTCACGCATGGAAGATCTGCCCTATAAGATCTGCCCCGGTGATGTGGCGGCTCACCGTGAATCCATTTTTCTTGAAAGAGCGATCGTCGAGGAACGTCTTAGACTGGCTATGGGTCTGCCTCTGAGAAGTGTCAGCGAGCATGCTCCCGTATCCAAGGGCGTTAACGAAAGCGCCATTGCGGAAAAATATTATGATCCCCCTCTTATAAATATAATCAGCTTTGCCTGCAACGCCTGCCCTACCCTCCATTACCACGTAACGGACGTTTGTCAGGGCTGCTTTGAAAACCCCTGCAAGGAGGTTTGTCCCAAGGGGGCTATTTCTATCCGCCACGGAAAGTCGCAGATAGATAACGAAAAATGTATCAAGTGCGGCCGCTGCAAGGACGTATGCCCCTATCACGCTATCCTTAAAGTAGAGCGCCCCTGCGCAAGAGCCTGCGGTATGGACGCTATCGGCAGCGATGAACACGGCAGAGCAAAGATAGATTACGATAAATGCGTTTCCTGCGGAATGTGCCTTGTAAACTGTCCTTTCGGCGCTATCGCCGACAAGGGTCAGATATTCCAGCTCATTCACGCAATAAAGACAGGCAAGAGGGTCGTTGCCATAGTAGCTCCCGCATTCTACGGTCAGTTCGGCGCAAAGCTCACTCCAGAAAAGCTCACCTATGCCATGAGACAGCTGGGCTTTTCCGATGTGGTCGAGGTAGCCGTCGGCGCTGACCTCTGCACCGTTGAGGAAGCCAAGGACTTTATCGACAATGTGCCCGACAAGCTGGATTTCCTTGCCACATCATGCTGCCCTGCCTGGTCGGTAATGGCAAAGAAGCTTTTCCCCGAGCTTGCAAAGAACATCTCCATGGCGCTGACACCTATGGTGCTCACAGCACGCCTTGAAAAGAAAAAGGATCCCGACTGCCGCATAGCATTCATCGGCCCCTGCTCCGCAAAGAAGCTGGAAGCCAGCCGAAGAACTATCAGAAGCCATGTTGACTTTGTTCTCACCTTTGAGGAGCTTATGGGAATGTTTGACGCAAAGGAAGTGGATATCGAAAATATCCCCGATTCCGAGGCTGTTCCCCTTGACAAGGGTACAGGCGCAGGAAGAGGCTTTGCGGTAAGCGGCGGAGTTGCAAATGCCGTTGCTGCCGAGATAAAACGCCTTGAGCCTGACCGTGATGTAAAGATCGCCTCCGCTCAGGGACTGCACGAGTGCAAAAAGCTGCTCCAGCTTGCCCGTGCAGGCAAATACAACGGCTATCTTCTTGAGGGTATGGGCTGCCCCGGCGGCTGTGTTGCGGGCGCAGGAACCATGTGCGCTGTAAACAAGGCTGCCATTGCCATTGACCGCTACAAAAAGCAGGCGGACAAGCAGCTTGCTTCCGAAACGGAATATGCTGCAGATCTTGATGTACTTGTAAAGGATGACCTTGACTGATGATAAGAAAAATAGATAACTGCGACAAAGAAATTTACATAGAAATGGCAGATGAGTTCTATCATTCCTCCGCCGTTACCCACCCTGTTCCCAGAGAGAACTTTGAAAAGGCGTTTGACCACATGGTAAACGACGGCACATATTTTGACGGATATATCTTCGAGGACAACTGCGAGACCTGCGGCTTCTGTGCCGTGGCTGTAAGCTATTCTCAGGAAGCAGGCGGACAGGTCATCTGGATAGAGGACTTTTATATCCGCCCCGATTTCAGAGGAAAGGGACTGGGCAGCGAGCTTTTTGACCGCATAAAGGAAGATTTTCCGGATGCTGCCAGATATCGCCTTGAGATCACCGAGTCAAATGTTGACGCAAAGAGACTTTATGAGCGCAAGGGATTTGAGATCCTGCCCTATAGGCAGATGCTCAAAGAAATGAACTGATACCAATAAAACACAAAGCCGATGAAAACGAATTTCATCGGCTTGATTTTTTTATACTAATACTAATCTTCAATCGTTCTATAGGCAAAGCCGACAGATGAAATAAGACCAGTC
>OGSD01000108.1_pt1 | contig 80366 bp, 60 predicted proteins | sample 1553571 | NCBI WGS metagenome assembly OGSD01 (sample SAMEA2580072, study PRJEB22360) | human gut metagenome | biome: human gut; feature: human-associated habitat; material: faeces | place: Denmark | collected 2008/2010 | reverse complement strand
ACAAAATTATGCTCGAAAATCCGCACACATTTCTTATGAAGACAGGTTCTTAAAAACACGTTTGAAATTTTTCACAATTTAAAAGTTGATATTTCTCCGCGAATAAAAAATGAATTTGAAATTCAGCCTGTTCGTTGGGTAGTTGAACGAACATTTGGCTGGATGACTTGGTCTGGGCGTTTGTCAAAGGACTATGAAATTAGGACTTTTTACCAAGAAAATATTTGTATTATTTCCAATTTCCAAACCCTGTTGCGTCGATTTTAGCTTGTGAAGACAAGTTCTGACATAGACATAAAAAATCGCCATATACACAAGGCATTATGCTTTTGTGTATATGGCGATGATTTTTTTGTATTGACCTTATACGCTGCCTATGCGCCAGCCCTCGGCCTGTTCTCTTATCTGAATGAAGCGCCTGTAAACGCCGTCCTGACTGATAAGCTCGCTGTGAGTTCCCTTTTCGGCAATTCTGCCGTCATCGACTACAAGTATCTGATCGGCGTGCTCGATAGTTGCGAGACGATGTGCGATGGTGATGATCGTCTTGCCCTTTGTAAGCTCGGATATTGCCGACTGGATAAGATGCTCGTTTTCGGGGTCGATGGAAGCGGTGGCTTCGTCAAGGATTATGATAGGAGCATTTTTGAGGATAGCTCTTGCGATGGATATTCTCTGCTTTTCGCCGCCTGAAAGAGTTCCGCCGCCCTCGCCTATAACGGTGTCATAGCCCTGAGGGAGAGCCGATATAAAGTCGTGGCAACGTGCCTTTTTGGCTGCGGCTATCATTTCCTCTTCGATAGCGTCGGGCTTTCCGAAGCAGATGTTTGCACGTATGGTATCATTGAAAAGATATACGTTCTGGAAAACCATGGAGATGTTTGAAAGCAGGCTGTCGCAGGTCATTTCACGCAGGTCATGGCCGCCTACTGTGATGCTTCCGCTGTTGGGATCATAAAATCTGGCAAGCAGGCTGCAGATAGTGGTCTTTCCTGAGCCGGACGGACCCACAATGGCGGTAGATGTCTTTTCGGGGATAGAGAAGCTTACATTTTTAAGCACCTGACGGGAATCATATCCGAAATCAACATTTTTGAACTCGATATCGTAGTGGCTGAGAGGAATATTCTTTCCGTTTTCATCAATAAAGCTGCTTCCTTTAAGAGCATCCAGCTGATCCATTGCATCGTCGATAACGCTGAGAGTGTGTGCGCTGTCGCTGATAGGTTCAAGGCTTGCAAATACCACAAAGGAGAAGAACACGAACATGAGCATTACGGAAAAGTCCATCTTTCCGTTAAGGCACATAAGTGACGCTGCAAGTGCAAGTGCTACCGAGCCGCATTTAAGGGCTATCAGGTGGCAGAGATTTGAGGGAAGATATCCCCACTCTATTTTAAGATGTATGCGCTTGCTGTCCCCTACCGCCTTTGTGACGGAATCCATGGAAGCACCGCTTTTTCCGAAGGACTTAACTACCGCAAGTCCTCTTGAGTATTCGATTATTGCGCCTGTCATATCCTTGTTAGCCTGAGCCTCAACAGGTGAATTTTTGGCGCTGTAGCGTGAGATGAGCACAAGGAATATGAATGAAACCGCTGCGGCTGCCAGTGCTATAAGTGCGGTCACGGGGCTGAATATTGCAAGTGTGACAAATATAACGATAAAGTTCAGATATCCGCCTACGAAATTATCGACCATTCGTATGCCCATATTTTCAAGGGTAGAAAGACCTGTGGTTACCGAGCTGAGTATATTTCCCGTGCTTACCTGCTGGAAATAGCCGAGAGATACTCGCTTCAGGGCATCACCTACTGCAAGGCGGTCACGGGCGGTAAGCTCATAGCCGATAGACTCCTGAAATCTTGCTCTGAGATAATCAAACAAGAATCTGAGGGCAACGAAAACGATCTGCAAAACAAGGCTCTTCCATATCCAGCTTCTGTCAAAGGCTGTTCCGTTCATTTTCGAGTCAATAAGCAGTCCTATGGTATAGGCTGCGACCATTATTGGCATAGCTGTGAAAATATGAGATAAAAATGATACCGCAAAGCCTGCGTAAAGCCTGCCCTTAAATTCACCGCACCAGTTGATTATGCGCTTGATAGTTTTAAACATTTTCCGCACCTCCGTTTGTGGCAACAGCCCAGTCCTTTGCGCCTATATGGGCTTCCCACATATCCTTGTAAAGTGGGCAGTCTGCCAGAAGCTGTTCCTGGGTTCCCTGAGCAAGTATTTTGCCGTTTTTCAGCACAACAATATTGTCGGCAGATTTAATGGTAGAAAGTCTGTGGGCAATTACCAGCAGAGTTTTGCCCTTGGTGAGAGCTGTTATGGACTGCTGTATCTTATGCTCGTTTTCGGGGTCGGTAAATGCTGTTGCCTCGTCAAGAATTACTATGGGAGCATTTTTGAGCATCATTCTTGCAATGGCGATACGCTGCTTTTCGCCGCCTGACAGGCGCTTTCCTGCTTCACCGGCGGGAGTGTCGTAGCCATTGGGGAGCTTGTTTATAAACTCCTCGCACTGGGCTGCTCTTGCAGCTGCCTTTACCTGTTCATCGGTCGCCTTGGGATCGCCCAGACGGATATTTTCAAGTATGGAGCAGCGGAAAAGGAAGTTATCCTGTGTAACAAAGCTTACATATTCCGAAAGCTGGGAAAGGGGCATATCCTTGACGTTCACGCCGCCTATCTCTATGCTGCCCGAGCTTACGTCCCAGAAGCGGGCGATAAGCTTTGCCACTGTGGATTTTCCTCCGCCGGATGGGCCAACAATAGCTGTGAAGCTGCCCTGAGGGAGCTTCAGGTCAATGCCGTGGAGGACTTCATCATCAGCATTTCCCATGTAGGAAAATCTGACATTTTTAAGGGAAACATCTGTCTTTTTAATATCTGCACGCTTTGCAGGCTCGGGAAGCTCCTTCATATTAAGAAACTCTTCCAGTCCCTCAACCGTGAACTTGACCTGACGCATATTTTCGGAGAATACCTCCAGCTTTGCAAGCGAGCCTACCATGGAGATAGAAAGCATTACTGCCAGTGCTGCCTGCGCAGGAGATATGGTTCCCGATGATGCCAGAGCCAGCGCTGTGGGCAGTGTTCCGATAAGTGTTGAGGGGAAAAGCGCAAATGCAAGCTTCATGGTCACATATGTGGAAGCGAGCCACTTTACAACAAATGTTTTAAAGTCGTTTATTGCGCCTGCGTATTTTTCGTAGGAAACGCCTGCACGTCCGAAAGCTTTGATAACTTCAATTCCCTCGATATACTCAACCACGGTGCTGTTCATATAAGCGCCCGCCTGATCGTATTTATCGAAATTTTCGCCGCTTATTTTAAAGGTAAGTCCCATGCAGATAAATGACAGAGGGAATGTTACCAGCGATGCCAGAGCAATTCGCCAGTCGATGCAGATGAGAGCGATAATGCTCACTACAGGCAGCACGATATGTCCTGCACCCTCGGGGACCATGTGAGCAAGAGGAGGTTCGAGATTTTCAATCTTATCCACCATCATGTTCTTTATTTCGCCTATGGAGTGATTTTCCACATCTCCGAGAGGTGCGTGGAGAAATCTGTCTGCCAGACGGAGACGAAGTCCCTCAAGAACATTGTATGCCATATTGTGGGAGATGCCTGTGGATAGCGTGAACAACACTACCTTTACGATATAAGCCGCCAGCGCACCAATGCACCAGCCGATTATCGAGCTGCTTGAAGCTATGCCGTCAGTGAACAGGCATATTATCCTGTACATACAATAAAAAGGCACAAGTCCCGATGTTACGCTTATGACTGAGAGTATCACCGATATCACAAGCTTTGCCTTCTGCCCCTCGGCGTACCTGAACAGCGTGGCTGTCCAGCTGCTTTTTTCCTTTTCCATTTTCATCTTTCCTTTCAGCGGATATCTTTGCGGTATTCAATGGGCGTGCGGCCCGTTATCCTTTTGAATGCCGCCGCAAATTTGCTTGCACTGTCATATCCCACAAGTCCTGCTATCTCTGCTGCGCTTTTGTTTCTGTCATTTATCAGCATTTCCGCAGCACGGTTCATTCGGAAGCCTGTGAGCCATGCTCCGATAGACGTTCCATAGACCGAGCGGAAACAGCTTTTCATTGTTGTAAGAGGAATTTCAAACTGCTCCGAAAGCTCTTCCTGAGTAAAATTATCTGACATATTTTCTGCCAGAAATGTTTTTATCGCCTTGACCTTTTCAACCTGTGTCCTGTAGAAATACTGTCGCTTTTCATCTTCTGACGTCTCAGCAGCATCAAGGCAGAGCAGAAGTTCCAGAACCTTTACCCGCAGATACGGGAGACGTATGCTGTCGGGAACTCCGTACATTCCGCTGAAAACAGAATCAAGAGCCGTATTTTTACGAATAACTCTGGGGTATTTGCCTATGCGGAATTTTTCCGTAAGCTTATCAAAGTCAATGGTCATTCCGTCTATCATGCCGTTAAGCGATCTTTCGACTATAGCTGTGGCAAATCCAACTGTTATGCCGTGAAAATGGCATGACGGGAACACGAACCGACCTGTATGTATCTGCCTTGTATCAAGCTTTACGTCGTGGGCTTCAAAATAAGAAAATGTGTTTTCGGCATATTCATATTCCATTCGCCCCTCGCTGCAGTGATCTGCTACAAGAACGCCATTTTGGGGAACATATCCCGAATCAACATATTCCATGTGGAAATCGTTGTAGAAAAGCTGCACGCCGTCAAAAAGCTCATAGCAGGTCATTGTGCCGTCGCCAGTTTCATTCCTGAATTTCCAGACGCTGCACCCGCTGCTTTGTGCAAGAAGTTCTGCACCTTGCTTTGTGAATGCTTCCGCACCGTTCATTCTGTGCCTCCTTTATGTTGTCTATTGCTAACTATATGATATTATATCATGCAAATATTTGTTTGTCTATCCCTTTCGGACAGATATGCTCCGTTTGGACAGAAAAGATTTCTGCTCTGTTCTGTATATAAAAAGTCCCCCGATAACGACTGAATATCATTATCGGGGGATATCATTACTTTTTAGTCATAACGTCCGTTATAGCTTCACGAATTTTGTTGATATCAAGTGGCTTTGTGATGTGGGCGTTCATTCCCACCTCAAAGCTGCGCTGAACATCGTCCTGAAAAGCGTTTGCGGTCATTGCGATAACGGGTATGGTCTGAGCGTCCGCACGGGTCATTGACCTTATTTTGCGGGCAGCGTCCAGTCCGTTCATTACGGGCATCATAACGTCCATGAAGATGATGTCAAATCCGCCGACCTCAGAAGCGGCGAACTTTTCCACAGCTTCTTTGCCGTTGGAGGCTTTTACAACTATCATGCCCTCACCCTCAAGAAGAAACTCGGCTATTTCCATGTTAAGCTCGTTATCTTCGACCAGGAGAGCCATTTTGCGGTGCATATCAACTGTGGGGCGGACAGTGCTGTCGGACTTTTCTCCGCTGACATCACGGTCAATTTTCAAAGGCACGGAGACAGAGAAGTAAGTCCCTTCATTGACCTTGCTTTGCAGGTCTATCTTTCCGCCCATACGTTCAACAAGCTCCTTGACGATGGAAAGACCGAGACCTGAACCGAAGGAGCTGTTTTCGCTGCGCTCCTCCTGTGAAAAGGGCTCAAAGGCGTGCTTGATGAAATCCTCATTCATGCCGATGCCTGTGTCGGAGCAAACAAAGGTGTACATGGAGGTATCGCTGTCTATAGGCTCTTCTGTGGTATATACGGTTATGCTGCCGTTTTCACGGTTGTATTTAACGGCATTGTTTGTCATGTTGAGAAGTATCTGCTGGAGATGTACCGGGCTGCCGATAACATTCCTGTGGATTATGTTAATCTTGCTTTCATCAACATTAAAGGCAATGCAGTGTTCGGAGGCATTTATTTCAGCAACGGAATTGGATTTTTTCAGCATATCTATGATATCGAACCGCTTGTTTTCCAGTATTACCTTGCCCGATTCCAGCTTGTTCATATCAAGAACGTTGTTTACCAGCGACAGCAGATATCCCGAAGCCTCCCCTATCTTGCGGCGGCATTCTGCCTGCTTTTCCATATTTTCGGGGAAATGGTTTGCTATTTCAAGCATTCCACGAATGCCGTTTATGGGGGTTCTGATATCGTGGCTCATTCTTCGGAGAAAATCAGATTTTGCTATATCAGCACGCTTCACTTCCTGAAGTGTATTTACAAGCTTTTCTTCGTATTCAAGCTCCTTGGTCTTGCGGTCGTTTATGTCGCTTACAACATACAGCACTCTTGTTACTTTTCCATTTTCGTCCCTGCTCTGCACTATAAAATTAACAGAATACCATTTGCCGTTGAAGCCTTTCATTTCCGTATAAACGGAATTTTTATCGGCAAGGCGGTCTGCAAGGGTATCAAAATCAAGAAACTCTGCCATAACATCGTGATATTCGGGAGAAGCAAGCCGGTTTATCCCGATATCAGCCATTTCGGAAATGTGTCCGCCACGTTCCACCATGCCGTATTTAACTCCATCGGTATTAACTCGGTCATATCTTTCGGCGGTGAGATCGACTGCATATATCTGCAAAAAAAGCGTGCTTACGGCAGAGATAACTTCATTTTTCAGGTTTGCCGAGCTGAGAGCCGCTTCAAGGGCACGCTCTCCTTTTTCCTTATCTTCCATATATTTGGTTATGTCGGAGATTATACCCTGAAAAAAAGTTCTGCCGCCTGCGGCAATGAATATTGTGGTATCGGATACCCAGTGATAGCCGTCTTTTCCAAGGAGCCTGTATATCTGATCTGCATAGTTATCGGTCCCTTTTTCCTGTATCACTGTATTGCAGTATTTAAGTATGAGCTGGCGGTCATCGGGGTGAACAAGGTTCATGTATTTGTTGTCAAACCGTGTTCTGATATCCTCCTCAGTCCAGCCGAGAATATTAAGAAAACGGTCACTGACGTAAAGAAACGGGAAGCCCTTTTCACACGAGCAGCGGTGATATCCCCCCGGCAGATTTTTGAACATTGATTCGGACAGAAAATTCTGCTGTTCAAGCTCCTTCTGCCGCCTTACAAAATCCGTCATGTCATTGCATATGCTTACAATGGCGAGCCTGCCGTCATCGGTCCTGATGACCTTGCCCTTATCCACAGTCCAGAACCAGCTTCCGTCTTTGCGGAGCATACGGTAGGTGGTCTCATATGTCTGACCCTCGTAATAGCTGTCGGTAAGGTCTTTTTGCACCTGCGGCATATCGTCGGGGTGTATAGTGTTTGCCACCATTCCGCCGATACCCTCTGCCAGTGAAGCGGTATCGGGATAACCGAGCATTTTTGCCATTTTATCGTTTGCATAGTACAGCGGAAATCCGTCTTCACAGTACCCGCCGATTATTCCTGCGTTCTTTTCATGCAGGAATACATCTGTGATAGCCTTTTCATCATATTCAGACAAATGTCCGTTCATCTGCATTGTGAATACCTCCGATAAATAAAATTATAGCAAGGCATAAAATGACCTTGCTATAATACAACTGCATGATATTATAACATATAAAGATTAACAAATCATGCCAAGTGTGGAGAATTTCGCTTAATGTGCTTTAACGTACATGATCGAGGAAATTCAGCCTTTCAACAATACGCACCAGCTGTTCCGTCTGAGCGGTGAACTTTTCGCTGTTTGCTTTTATGGAACGGAATGCTTTGCCTTTGAACGGCAGGTCGTTTGTGCATACTGCAAGGTAAATATACTTATCTGTCACAGCTGCCGCTGCGGGATCCCCTGTTTCGGCGACAAGTGCGGAAAGACCGTTTGTGAGAGCAACAGGTACATTTTCTCCGATAGATGAAAATACGGATATGCCGTTTTCACTGCGAAGCTTTTCACCGTTCCGATACAGCGCAGGAGCATTTGCAGTGTCACTGCACACTTTCACTCCCGCATACTGCGGTATCTGATGTTCGGTGCGCAGGATATAGCCTGAAAAGACCTTGTTATCAGATGTTACTTTTTCATATGAATTGATATCGGGGTTATATATTTCTTCCGTATCACGGTCTGTCAGCTCGATATTGCAGCGGACAAAGTGTATGCCCTTGACCGAGCCGTCAATATACGCTCCGCCGTCAGCAGAAGTAAATCCGCTGAGGAGACCTGTACGTCTTATCTCAGGATCGTCAAAGCGCTTTGAGGCGGAGTATTCTTTCAGCTCAATGCGCTGCATAAGGATATCGGGCAATATGTCCTCGCTCATATTATCTGAGCCTGATTTTTTCATTGCCTTTGTGACCGCAGAACATATGAAAAAGCCGATGACTGCCGCAATAAGTCCTGCCGTAAAGCCGTAGGAAGCTGCCATAGAAACAGCTGCTACGAGAGTTATTATTATAAGAAGCAATGTGACTGCTATACGGAGCAGTATTTTTCCTATCCGTTTTGCTTCCTGCCTGCTGTTATTATCCATAATGCACCTCTTATCCGAAAATATCGCCGGTTACCGTTTCAGAGCCGCCGCAATAAAGAGCGCCTGTGTTTATGTCAAGGTAAAAATCCACTGTGTCAAAATCGGGGTCATACATATCAATGGCTGTTATTTTTATTCCTGTATGCTTTGAGCCGCCTGCGTTAAAGGTGATAAGTTTTGCGTCCGCACTGAGGCAGTCCATATAAAATCCGTCTGCACCGCTGCAGTATTCATCAATGTAGTTTATTGCATTGGGGACTATCCTGTCACGCAGATATGCCGCCTTGCCCGTATCATTTTTCCAGCTGTTTACCCAGAAAGGCACTTTTTCGCCGTGCATTGATGATTCGGTAAGGCAAAGGATAATATCGCCGTATTTGTCGTAGATATCACTGCAAAGCGAAGTATCGGTAAGCAGGGCGTATTCTTCTATCTTATCGCTGTCAGTTATTTTCCATACCGTGTCGGTGTAGATATCAGGCTCGCCCCAGCCTGTGCCGTAATCGTCATATTCGGGGAAATATATGTATGCTTCCTTTGCGGGCAGAGGTGAACCGCCTGCCATGGCGCTTATAACACGGTCGTCGGAGTAATTTGCCAGAATATATACAAGGGCGGTGATATAGCCGTAATCATAGTCGTATCCGCCTGTGTACATTTCGGCGGTGATTGCTGTAAGCTCTTCATCGCTGTATTTGTCGGCGATATATGCGGCAATAGAGTCCTCGTCATATTCGGTGAGTATCATGTCGATAGTTTCAGCCATTTTGCTGTTGTAGCCGTATTCTGCATCGTGGCTTGTATCGCCGTCGGTTATCCGATAGCGGTCAAGCTCCTTTGCTGAAGTCGTCTGAGTCGTAACAGGCTTTGTTTGCTGAGATGTGACCGCTTCTGTTTTTGCTTCTGTCAGAGCTGTGACGGCGGGTGCTGTGGTCTGAGAAGTTTCCTCGGAAATATCACGGACATAATCGGGCTTTTCGATTTCAAGGATATTGCATATCTCTTCCAGAACAGAGGGCACGCCCTTGCCAAGGTCGGAATCCTTTTGTGGCTCGCACTTGTAAGCAAAATACATGGCAAACTCTGTGTCCATGGTCAGATTCTGGAGCATTGACTCTTCATCATAGTCAACATAGCCTATCCGCTTATAATAATCCTTTGCAAGCTTATCTACATCATAATTATTGTATCTTAGAATATCAAGAATATGGGCAACAAGCTCTTTCTGCTCTATGCAGTATATGGCTGAATCCGACTGAATGCTCTCGTCATATTCCTGTTCAAGGCTGTACCAGTATTCACCATCGGCAGAGGCATAGGTATAATCTGACTCAGGCTCATAGATAAGCACTTTGTTTGGATATGCAACAGCTTCTGTAACTGTGGTAACTGTAACGGAAGCTTCCTCGGGCGGGTCGGACATGGTGAGTTCTGTCTGCCTTGCTTCTTTTGCCAGCTGTTGGGCTTTGGTCTCTTCCCTTCTGTCCTCGGTGACAAATTCCACGCTGAACATGGGGAGAGTGGATTCGTATGCCTTTGCCACATTTGGAGCATCTATCTGCATAAGGGCTTTCATATCATTGCCCCTTGCTCCGTAGAAAAATCCGCTGTTTGAAAGCCAGCTCACATAGCTGTCGCCTATGCGGATATCATCGTCATCAGCGATAACGTCAAAGCAGGCAAAAAGATTTCTGCGCTCCTTTTTTGTGGTGAGGTATTCAAAGGTAACGGTCATTTCCATGCCGTTAAGACCGTCCTTATAGCGGATAACACCGTCATAGAAGGACGTTTGTGTGAACTGGAGGGGCATTGTGATGAGTGCACCGTATTCCTCAATGAAAACGGTCTGCATTTCGGTATTGCTTATCTCGGAGGCTGAGGAAATGATAGTGAAGCTTTCTTCAAATTCTTCATACACCCATGCGTACTCCTCGGGATAGCTAAGCACAGCGCACACGTTCTCGGTATCGGTAAGGTACATTACGCCGTATCTTCCGCCGTTCATATCGCCGGCTTTTACTCGGTGTTCGCCGTCAATATAGCTTTCATCAAATCCATAGTTCTGCGCCCAGTCGCTGAGAGGGATACGGTCTGTATCGCCGAAAAGGGTTATTTCCGCATTTGTAACAGGGTCGGTGAAAAACACGTATTCATCGGTTTTATCCACCTGAGAGAATATTTCGGGATAAAGCAGGATTACGCCGTGTTTCTCGCTATAATATGCCGCTGTTTCTCTGCTGAATTTGTCGCTGTAGGCAGTGACCTTATCCTTGGAGTAGCCCTCGCCCGAGGCGGTGCTTTTCCAGATATCGTCACCCACAAAGCAGCATTTTATCAGTCCTTGGAGCTTGCCAAAGACATTGCAGTTTTTTTCGGGATATGTAAGCTCCGCTTCAACTATATATCTGCTGCCGAAGCCCGAATAATCGAATGTTATCCTGCCGTTTTCTTTGCTTTCCGAGGTGAACCAGTTTGCCCCGTATGCCAGAACCTGATTGTTTTCAGAGTTCTTTATAAAGCTTTCCACCTCTGACATGGAGGTATATTCATTGGGAGTGAGAGTTACTTTAAGGACTGCGCTGCTTTTCTCGTCACGGAAGATATATCCGCTGCCTATATCGGAAAATGCTGTAAGCTGTGCAGGGTAATAAAGCAGGCAGTTTGCTTCTTCGATGTAAAAGGAAGAACTGTCAGTGCGATATTCGGTTTTATTGGCATCTTCCGAATAGGGCGTGCTGTCAGTTACAAGAACAGCTGCTGCGGAAGCTGTGTATTCGGCTCCTGCATTATTGGGCGATGTGTTCACCTTGGCTGATACCATAGTGTCCCCTGCGGATATATATACCGTTTGGGGCTTGCCCTCAGCATCTATTACAGCCGACCATTCACGTCCGCCGCTTTCGCCGTGCAGGACTGAGCCGCTTATCACGGAATTGTCGGACAAAGCCGCTGTATCATAAGCCGATGAAGCTTCTTCAAGAGCGCTTTCCATATCATCTGCTGATATTTTTTCAAAGGTGAGGGATATTTCGCCGTCATCATATGTATAGGTGTTGTCGCCGTTATCGGTCATATCCTCCACAGCTGCGACAAACTGGGAATGTGGGCTGACGGCATTTGGGTCGGGATCATCGTAAGGATCGTCCGCCCTGAAAGCCATTATAAATACAAGTATGATGTAGGTAAACATAAGTGCGAATACTATGGAAAAAAGTGTGATGCCAAGTATTTTTACAGGCTTTTTCTTTATTTTAAGAGCCGATAAAATTATTCCTGCCGCTGATAACGGCATAAGAAGCAGTGCGAGCCAGAAAGGCATATGTTATCCCCCTTTCAACCGGTTACGCTGTTGTTTGCGTAGTAATTGACTTCATACAGGCGGTTGATTTTTCCGTCATCACCTACAGTCCATGTGAATTTTGAGTCAGTGCCTATCTTTCCGTCCTTAAAGCCCTTTTTAAGTTCACTTGCGCTGAAATACTGCTCGGGAGACCATGCTCCCACACGTTCAGGGTCCTGAAATTCCGCATATACATCATCGGAAACAGGCAGCCAGAAGCCTTCGTCACCGCTGTCTGACCAGTCTTCCCCTGCTTTGATCGCCCCGTTTTTTACATCGTAAAGATAGAGAACATCTGCCGAAATGTCAGATGGGTCTGTCATATCATCACTGCCCGAACAGCCCGCCAGCATAAGACAAGCCATAGTGCAGAAAAGCATTTTTTTAATATTCATAAAATACCCCTTTCAGTATATCATAGTCCATTTTCATTATAGGATATACACGGCGCAAATACAATGTCCCTCAGGGACACTTCTGCGTTCAAACCGTTGCGAAGCACGTTTGCATATGTTATAATAGCAGTAATACGGGGTGATGATATGCTCAAAAGAATAAAGTACAGGCTTTTTTCACGGGAACTTAATTTCAAGGCAAGGATATTTAATCTCCTTGCTGTTACGGGCTTTTTAGTGAGCTTTGTTATATTTGCGGTGTCGCTGATAAACGGTGCGTCGGCGCTGAACAGCGTTGTGCTGCTGTCGGCGGCTCTGCTTTCAGGCGCACTTCTTGTGTATTCAGCGGTAACTGGCAACTACAGACCGTGCTACATAATAACGGTCACATTTGTGTTTATGCTTCTGTTCCCCATAATGTTCTTCTCCGCAGGGGGATATAACAGCGGAATGCCATGCTTTTTCGTGTTTGCAGTCGTTTTCACGCTGTTTATGCTTGAAGGCAGGGCGGGTATCATATGCGCTGCTGCCGAGATAGTCATATATATCCTCTGCTGTGTTGCTGCCTATAAATTTCCGCAGTGGGTAACATCTTTTCCCGATGAAAAGGGCGTTGTGGGCGATGTCATAACAGGCTTCTGCATATCGTCGGCGGCACTGGGAGCGGCAATGTTCTTTCAGATAAGAATGTACAATGCCCAGCAGCGTCAGCTTGAAGAAGCTATGGCGGAAGCCAGACGAAGCAGCAAGGCAAAGGGTATTTTCCTTGCAAACATGAGCCACGAGATACGCACGCCTATAAATGTTATTCTCGGAATGAATGAGCTTATAACCCGCTCTTCAGACCGCAGCGAGATCAGGGAATACACATCAAAAATACAGAGTGCAGGCGATTTGCTGCTTTCAATAATAAACAATATCCTTGATGTTACCCAGATAGAGTCTGGAAAAATGATAACCGCCGTAAAGCCATACCGCACAGATTCGCTTATATCCGAGCTTGCTTCCATAGGCAGCGAGCTTTGCGGAAAAAAGGGGCTGGATTTTGACACTGAGTTTTCCCCGCAGATGATGTCCATGCTTGAGGGCGATAAGAACCATCTCAGGCAGATAGTCACAAATTTTATCTCCAATGCGGTCAAATACACAGAATCGGGCGGCGTAAAGCTTTCTGCCGAGACTGTTCCCTGCGGCGATGATGAGAAAAAAACAGTTCTCAGGATAACCGTTTCCGATACCGGCATAGGTATTCCCTCAAAGGAGCTTGAACACATTTTTGAGGTGTTCGGACGTGGCAAAAACGCTGTTGAATGTGCTGTTGAGGGAACGGGTCTGGGGCTTGCAATTTCAAAGGATCTGGCGGACAGCATGGGCGGCAGGCTGATTGTGGAAAGCTGCGAAAACAAGGGCAGCACCTTTGGCATTGAGATACCGCAGAAGATATGCGACAGCTCACCTGTAGGCGAGATATCGCTGAAAGTAAGCGAAAAGACCTGCTCCGACAGCTTTATTGCTCCCGAATGCCGCATACTTGCGGTTGATGACAACGCCGAAAATCTTCGCGTTATAAGCCTTCTGCTGGAGCGCACCATGATAACCGTTGACACAGCCTCTGACGGGATATCTGCGGCGGAAGCAGTTAAAAAGGCAGATTATGACCTTATCCTGCTGGACTATATGATGCCTGTTACGGACGGCATAAAAACTCTTGGGATAATGCGTGAAAACGGTCTGCCGGAAAGCACTCCCGTTGTTGCTCTCACAGCCGAGGCTCTTTCGGGGTCGGAGGAAAAGTTTATTTCGGCAGGGTTCTGTGCATATCTTTCAAAGCCTGTGCGCTGGCATACGCTGGAAAAGCTGCTCATATCCCTGCTTCCTGCGGAAAAGGTCATAATCAGCAGTGCTTCCGAGGACGTGCTTTCTCCCGAAGACTTTCGCAGGCTCTCGGACGGTCTTAAAATGTATGACATCAGCCTTGAATCGGGGCTGAGCTATCTCAGCGGAAACATTACCCGTTTCTGCGCACTGGCTGAGATATTTGCTGACGGCTATGACCGCAGCCATGAAAAAGTGGAGCAAATGTTTGAAAGTGACAGCGACAGTCTTGTGTTTGAGATACACTCCCTTAAATCGGCTGCCAAGGGAATTGGCGCTCTAACGCTGTTTGAGGCGGCAAATGAGCTTGAAAAGCGGTTGAATGCAGGTGACAGAGAGTATGCGGCTCATGCACGCAGTCTGCTGATGTTCGAGTGGAAGCGTGCGGCAGAGGGCATGAAGCTGCTTATTTCGGAAACAGCAGATAATATCAATTCATCTGTCGGCGAAGCTGCCAGCAGCCGCAGTCTGGAGGCACAGATACAAAAGGGATTGGAAGAGCATATCTGGCTTGAAACCCAGAATGACCTGAAACAGCTTATTGCCATGGAAACGGACAGCGAAAATATAAAAAATCTGACCTATATTGCGGAGTTTGTTGACGAGCTTGACTTTGTAAGTGCGGAAGCTCTGTTCAGGCAGTTTATGGAAAGGAGAAACGAAAATGGACGATAAAAAGCAGCGTATAATGGTGGTCGATGATGACAAGGTGCTGTTAAAAAATGCCGCAGTGCTGCTGGGCGTGAACTACAGCGTCAGCCTTTATTCGGGAGGCAGAGAAGCGCTTGAAGCTCTTTCGGATAAAGCTCTCCCCGACCTTATCCTCCTTGATGTAAGAATGCCCGATATAGACGGTTACAGCGTTATAATCGAAATAAAATCAATGCCCAAATGCAGAAATATCCCTGTGGTGTTTGTTACGGGAATGTCCGACGAGGAGGACGAGCTGAGGGGCTTTCAGCTTGGTGCGGCGGACTACATCAAAAAGCCCTTTTCTCAGAAAATACTGCTTGCAAGGATAAGTAATCTTTTGAAAAAATCTGAGCCTGTGCTGTCGTCACAGTTTCCGACGGCTTATTTTACCGAGACCGAGTGCAAAGTGGCAGAGCTTATAGCAATGGGTTACAGCGGCAAGGAAATATGCGACAAGTTGTTTTATTCCTACAGCTATGTTAAAAAGCTGCTGGCATCTATGCGTGAAAAAAGCGGCTGCGAAACGCTGGGAGACTTAAAAAAGCTGCTTTGCTCCAACATCAGAACGAATTAAGAACCTGTCTTCATAAGAAATGTGTGCGGATTTTCGAGCATAATTTTGTTGCAGAGTAGGCAAAAATCCGCAGGCGGGCTTTCGCCCGGCAAGGATTTTTAACGCAGTCTGCGGCAAAATTTGCCGAAAAGACGTGCGCATATGCTTGTGAAGACGGGTTCTAAAACGGCACTCTCTTGTAAAAGCAGTAAATTCAGCAAAAAATTTGCAAAATCTATTGGCTTTTTGTCTGAAATATGCTATAATGGAAAAGCTAACTATTCCATTACGATAAATTTCAAGGGAGATACTAACTATGGGGAATAACCGTAAAAAAGTTCTTATTATCGGATCAGGGCCGATAATCATCGGACAGGCGTGCGAATTTGACTATTCGGGCACTCAGGCGTGCAAGGCGCTGAGAAAGCTTGGATACGAGATCGTGCTTGTCAACTCCAATCCCGCAACCATCATGACAGACCCGGGCATTGCTGATGTTACCTATCTTGAGCCTCTTAACGCTGAGAGACTTGAAGAGATCATCGCTGCTGAGCGCCCCGACTGCCTGCTGCCTAACCTTGGCGGTCAGTCCGGTCTTAACCTTTGCTCAGAGCTTGACAAGAAGGGTATCCTTAAAAAGTACAATGTTGAGGTAATCGGCGTTCAGGTAGATGCTATCGAGCGTGGCGAGGACAGAATCGAATTCAAGAAAACTATGGACAGCCTTGGAATTGCCATGGCTCGCAGCGAGGTCGCATACTCTGTTGAAGAGGCGCTGAAGATCGCTGACAAGCTGGGCTATCCCGTATGCCTCCGTCCCGCATACACAATGGGCGGTACAGGCGGCGGTCTGGTATATAACACAGAAGAGCTTAAAACCGTCTGTGCAAGAGGTCTCCAGGCTTCTCTCGTAGGTCAGGTACTGGTCGAAGAGTCCGTTCTCGGCTGGGAAGAGCTGGAGCTTGAGGTCGTGCGTGACCGCAAGGGCAACATGATAACCGTTTGCTTTATTGAAAATATCGACCCTCTGGGTGTTCATACAGGCGACAGCTTCTGCTCCGCACCTATGCTCACCATTCCCGAGGACGTTCAGAAGGAGCTGCAGCGTCAGGCTTACAAGATCGTTGACGCTATTCAGGTCATCGGCGGAACCAACGTTCAGTTTGCAAGAAACTCCGAGGACGGCAGGATCATCGTTATCGAGATAAACCCCAGAACATCACGTTCCTCCGCACTTGCTTCCAAGGCAACAGGCTTCCCTATCGCACTTGTTTCCGCAATGCTGGCAACAGGTCTTACTCTGGAGGATATCCCCTGCGGCAAGTACGGTACTCTTGACAAGTATTATCCCGACGGTGACTACATCGTTATAAAGTTTGCACGCTGGGCATTTGAGAAGTTCAAGAACGCCGAGGACAAGCTTGGTACTCAGATGCGTGCTGTGGGCGAAGTAATGAGCATCGGCAAGACCTACAAGGAAGCTTTCCAGAAGGCTATCAGAAGCCTTGAAAAGGGCCGCTACGGTCTGGGCTTTGCAAAGGATTTCCACGATAAGACCAAGGAAGAGCTTATCGGTATGCTCCACGTTCCCACTTCCGAGCGCCAGTTCATCATGTATGAGGCTCTCAGAAAGGGTGCTACCGTTGATGAGCTGTTTGAGCTTACAAAGATAAAGAAGTACTTCATTGAGCAGATGAAGGAGCTTGTTGATGAAGAAAACGCACTTATCGCAGCCAAGGGCGCTATTCCCGAAAAGGACGTTCTTGCACAGGCTAAGAAGGACGGCTTCTCTGACAAGTACCTTTCACAGATACTTGATGTTCCCGAGAATGATATCCGTGCAAAGAGAACTGAGTACGGCATCGTAGAGAAATGGGAGGGCATTCACGTAAGCGGAACTCAGGACGCTGCTTACTATTATTCCTCCTACAATGGAACCGATAAGGATCCCGTTAACAACGACAGACCCAAGATAATGATACTGGGTTCAGGTCCCAACAGAATCGGTCAGGGTATTGAGTTCGATTACTGCTGCGTTCACGCTGCAAATGCTCTCAAGGAGCTGGGCTTCGAGACTATCATGGTAAACTGCAACCCTGAGACTGTTTCCACCGACTATGATACCTCTGACAAGCTTTATTTCGAGCCCCTTACTCTTGAAGATGTTCTTTCTATCCATGAAAAGGAAAAGCCCGTGGGCGTTATCGCACAGTTTGGCGGACAGACTCCCCTTAATCTTGCGGCTGACCTTAAAAAGGCAGGCGTGAACATTCTCGGAACAACTCCCGAGACCATTGACTTTGCCGAGGACAGAGACCTGTTCAGAGGCATGATGGAAAAGCTTGGTATCCCCATGCCAGAGTCGGGAATGGCTGTTACGGTTGACGACGCTCTCTCTATTGCAGAGAAGATCGGCTACCCTGTAATGGTTCGTCCTTCCTACGTTCTTGGCGGACGTGGAATGGAAGTTGTTCACGATGCTGAAAACCTTAGAGTTTATATGAATGCCGCTGTCGGCGTAACTCCCGACAGACCTATTCTTATAGACAGATTCCTGCACAATGCTCTCGAGTGCGAGGCTGACGCTATCAGCGACGGCGAGAACGTATTCGTTCCTGCTGTTATGGAGCATATCGAGCTTGCAGGTATCCACTCGGGCGACTCTGCCTGCATTATCCCCTCTCTTAACATTTCCGCAGAAAATGTTGCGACTATCAAGGAATACACCAAGAAGATCGCCAAGGAAATGGGCGTAAAGGGTCTTATGAATATGCAGTATGCTATCGAGGACGGCAAGGTATATGTGCTTGAAGCAAATCCCCGTGCATCGAGAACCGTTCCTCTGGTTTCAAAGGTATGCAATATCCAGATGGTAAAGCTTGCTACCCAAATAATCACTGCACCTATCACAGGCAAGCCCTCACCCGTGCCCGAGCTTCGTGAAAAGAAGTTCAAGCACTACGGTGTAAAGGAAGCCGTATTCCCCTTCAATATGTTCAGTGAGGTCGATCCTCTCCTTGGCCCCGAGATGCGCTCCACAGGTGAAGTTCTGGGAATGTCCGACAATTTCGGCGAGGCATATTACAAGGCTCAGGAGGCTACTCAGACAAGAATTGCGCTGGAGGGCACTGTTCTTATCAGCGTAAATGACAACGACAAGCCTGAGATAGTAAGCGTTGCAAAGGATTTTGAGGCTCTCGGCTTCAAGATAATCGCTACAGGCGGGACCTATGACCTGCTCACCAAGAACGGCATCAAGGCTGAAAAGATCTGCAAGCTCCAGCAGGGCAGACCCAACATTCTTGACGCTATCACCAACGGCGAGATAGATATCATCATCAACACTCCCGACAACAAGCAGGGTCTCGAGGACGACAGCTACATCAGAAAGAGCGCTATCCGCAAGCGTGTATTCTATGTTACTACCGTTGCGGCTGCAAAGGCTACTGTTGAGGGCATCAAGGCAGTAAGAAGCAGAGGTGCAAACACAGTCAAGTCTCTCCAGAAGTTCCACAGCGAGATCGAATGATATAGTCAATAAATAAAAAGGCTCCTTCCGATATGGGCTTTCATATCGGAAGGAGCCTTTTTTATGTGCTGTTTCGTACAGTAGGAAGATGCCCGGGCATATAACCAATGGCAATTTTCTTTGCTTCATCGTCCCAGGTGAAATATACACGGATAAGCACCTGAGATTTTATGCCGTATTTTATGTGCTGATCCATAAGAAGTTTTCTGCCGTCAATGTTCATTGTGTAGTCGCTTTTATAGATTTTCAATGCTTCTTTTCCGCAGTTCTGGACTTCCCAGCCTGAGTGCTCGGCGTACAGGTCAAGGAGCTGTTTATCTATCCTGCCTGTTTTGAATTTAGCGTAACCGCTGAGAAAATATATGCCGTCGCAAAGGGTGGAAACGTCCAGACTTCCCGAATATTTTTTCAGCTCGCTTTTTGCCCGTGAGCTTATTTCAATGTATTCGCCGTACTCACGTTCCGCCCATTCCGCCACTGCGGATATTTCTGTGGGAAATTCAGCCGCTGCTTCGGCTTTGTCCTTGTAAAATTTTATTACAGATGCTGAATTATAGAACGCATCGCTTATTTTACGGCAACGCATTTCAAGTTCATTAAGGCTTGCGGAAAGCTGTGCAGCATTTTCCTCCGATTCACGAAGACGCTTTCTGTACTGCCTGAGTTCATCGGAGGTCTGGTTGCCTGCGGCGGATTTCTGTTCCAGATCACGTATTTTATTTTTAAGTTCTCTGTTTTCCTGAGAAAGCAGATCGCATTTTTCCTCAATAGTGATGTTCTGCTTCTTCTTTTCCTTTATTTCCAGCAGTCTTGCATCACTGCCGAAAACCACATTGCCGAAATCAACGGTATTGCGCATGGGCAGAGAAAGAACTTTTTCCTTTATCCGACAGTAAAATTCATCAAAATCAGCAGATGATACGCTGTAAGGAAATCTTTCAATCACTGTGTTATGGTCGATGATAATAACATCTCCGCATTGCAGCTTCATATCCATTCGGTTATTGAAGATGCCGAAGCAATCCTCTTTTACAAAACATATAAAGGCATATCCCACCGACTTCCGTGCAAGGCGTTGATAGTCAAATGTCCGAAGCCTGTCCGCTTTTTCATCGGTAATAGAAACAGCAGGCTTTTCAGGCATTTGAGGCTTTGCTTCCGAAATGGTATGATCTTTGTTTGCAAGCTTCGTTTCAAAGCCCAGGTGAGATATATCCACCCTGACAGAGGATAATTCATCTGCGGGTCTGAGACCGTACAGCGATAGCTGGATATCATCAAGACCGTATCCTTTTAATGCTGCCATATGTTTGCTCAGCAGAGCTTTCACATCTGCAGCTGATATTTCATGACATTCTTCCGCTTCATACGGTGCTTCCGCTGCTATTACCACGGGTATGTTGAACTTAGGGTCCTGCACTGCATCAATAAGGCGGTTTGCCTCAGACCTTGTGGTTATATCAAGCGGCTGACCGTTCATCTCATATTCGTTTCTGAGACCGATCATGGGATTTTGTGCCAGCATTTTAACTATTGCGGGGCGGAAAACCTTGCATGGCGCTGTTGTGTCCGATGGCTCGGAGCATATGGTTCGGATACCTATCTCAACGCAGTCGTTATGCAGCATGAAAGAAATTTCGGTGCGGAATGTCCTGCCGTTTACGGGAGGGCGCTCTCTGTCAGTGCCGGGATTTTCGCCCATATCAGTTTCCGTAAGCTCAAACGACCACACTCCCCTGCTTTCAATAAAAACAACGCTGATATTAAAGCCTATGCTAAGGCTGAATGACTGGAGCTTATCAAACGACAGCAGATCATAGTTTTCCGGTTCGGGAAGCATTATCTGTTCGGGCAGGGTGTCAAAGCGTGAAAGCCTTGAACGCAGCCATTTCATTGTTTCAAGGATACATATTCGGAACATATCCTCTGCTGCCGAGCTGCTGCTTCTGGTGTAAGCATGGAGCTGATATGTGGGGTAACTTTTTATCTGACGAAGCTGTGTGGTAAGCATGATGACCGTCCTTTTTTTGTACTTTTTATATATTGTATCACAGCACTTTGTTATTGTCAATATGGTTTGTTATAAGTTTATATGTTAAAAAATAGGATAGTATCAGAAAATAGTGCTTTTTTGATAGAAATGCGTGGTCAAAAGCAGTATTATATAACCAGAAAGCAATAATGTGAAATATATAACGATTCATATTTTTGAAAGGACGGTAATTTTTTATGGCAAAGTGGCTTGATAATGCAGTATTTTATGAGATATATCCTCAATCGTTCAACGACACCAACGGTGACGGTATCGGCGACTTCAACGGAATAATCGAAAAGCTTGATTATATCAAAAAGCTGGGCTGCAACGCTATCTGGATAAATCCCTGCTTCGAGTCCTCTTTCGGCGATGCGGGCTATGATGTTTCCGACTACTGCAAGGTCGCTCCCAGATACGGAACTAACGAGGATCTCAGGCATCTTTTTGATGAGGTTCACAAGCGTGATATGCACGTTCTTCTTGACCTTGTTCCGGGTCATACAAGCGTTCAGCACAAGTGGTTCAAGGAATCAATGAAGGCTGAAAAGAATGAATACACCGACCGTTATGTATGGACTGATTCCATCTGGGAAACCCCTCAGAATATGGGCAGCATAAGAGGATTTTCCGACAGAGACGGTACTTGTGCGGTAAACTTTTTCTCACATCAGCCTGCGCTAAACTACGGCTTCTATAAATGCGAGCGTCCCTGGCAGCAGCCTATGGACGCAGAGGGCCCCAAGGCAACTCTTGAAGCTATGAAGGACGTTATGCGCTTCTGGCTGGGAATGGGCTGCGACGGCTTCCGTGTGGATATGGCAGGCTCCCTGGTCAAGAACGATGAGGACGGCAAGGGTACTATCAAGCTCTGGCAGAATGTAAGAGAATTCCTTGACAGGGAATTTCCCGAAGCTGCAATGGTATCAGAATGGGGCGAGCCTGACAAATCCATTCAGGGCGGCTTCCATATGGACTTCCTGCTCCACTTCGGCCCATCTCATTATAATGACCTTTTCCGCTGCGAGGAACCTTTCTTCTCCGACAGAGGCAAGGGCGATGTTTCCGAGTTCGTGGCAAAGTATAAGGAAAATTACGAAAAGTCCGAGAAAAAAGGGCTTATCTGCATACCCTCGGGCAATCACGACATGGACAGACTGGCACGCACTATCAAGGGTGATAACCTGAAAATTGCCTTTGCATTCCTGCTTTCAATGCCGGGAGCGCCTTTTATCTACTACGGCGACGAGATCGGCATGAGATATGTTGAGGGCCTTACCTCTGTTGAGGGCGGCTACGGCAGAACAGGTTCACGCTCCCCCATGCAGTGGGACAGCACCACAAATGCAGGCTTCAGCTCCGCACCCAAGGAAGCGCTGTACATCAGGCAGGACGAAAGTGCCGACAGATCCACCGCTGATGCCGAAATGGCAGATGAAAATTCTCTGTGGCATGAGATAAACAGGCTTATAGAAATAAGGCAGTCCCACAAGGCACTTCTCAGCAAGGGCGAGATAGAGTTTGTATATGCCGAAAAGAACGAATATCCTCTTGCATATGTAAGAAGCAGCGGTGACGAAAAGATACTTGTTATCATCAATCCCGCTGACAGAGAGGTTTCCTTTGAAAGCAATCCTTCGCTTGGTGAAAGCATTTACAGCTTCGGGGGTAAGGCTTCTGCCGAAAACGGCATTATCACTGTTCCCGCCAAGAGCGCAGGATTTTATACTGTTAAGTAATAATCAAATATTCTGAATATCCTTTTAAATCGCAGAGGTCAATACTGGCTTCTGCGATTTTTTATACATAAAACCTTATGAGATTTTGTTGCAAATATACAACTTTAACAAATCATTCCAAAATAGCTTGACACCATAGTTAGCATGTGGTAACATATAGCTGTGACCAAAATAAATAAAAGCGGTCACAGGAATGAGGTGTGCTAATGCCGATAGCTTTTACAGAAGAAGAAATGACAAAACTGCGGCATGAACTGATACTTGCGGGAATAAGGCTCAGCAGAGAGCTGGGGCTGCAAAGAATGTCTGTGGAGAAGATAACCTCCGCTGTGGGGATTGCTAAGGGCAGCTTTTACATTTTCTTTGACTCAAAGGAGGACTTTATCCTTGAAATTGCGGATCATGCAAACAGAGAAACAGAGAAAATGCTGCTTGCCGCACTGAACGGTCGGCGGCAGATGTCTGCACATGAATTTATCAGCTTTTTTAATATGTATATCCACTCCGATTATGACCTTATGGGCGGTCTTACGGTCAATGATTTTTTCTGGCTGCAAAAGCACATAAAAAAACAGGATCTGTTTGACCCCGATGCTCAGCTCAAAACGGCACAGATCTGGCTTTCGCTGATAAATAACGTGCGTGACGGCGTTGATGTAGGAACCTTTGTTAACCTTATAAAATCTATCTACGCCATAAGAGAGCACAGTGACACCATGGTGAAGTCTTCCATAGAGAACAGTATTCAGGTGATACTGCGAACCATTGAAATATATATAAGCGGAAAGGGCGATATAATATGAGAAAATTTTCTGAAGATTACAACGTATTTTTCAACACACACAAATTCAGCAAGGTAACGGTTTTGGGTCATGATTTTCAGGTAGTCGATGCTGGCAGCGGAAAGCAGACTGTAGTATTCCTCAACGGAATGGACATCTATCATTCCTGGATCAAATATGTTTCGGCACTTGAAAATGAGTATCGTGTGATAATGATGAACTATCCTGTTGAGGTCAGCAAAAATGATGAAATGGCCGATCTGCTTCATGCACTTTTCGGAAAGCTGAAAATCGAAAAAACTGTATTGTGCGGCATCAGCGACGGAGGAGTTCTTGCTCAGCTGTATGCAAAGAAATACAAGGTTGGCGGTCTAATAATGGTTTCCACGCTGACGGTGGATTCGCAGTATGTTAAGAAAAATAAAAAAGAAAAGCTTGTATTCCCTCTCTATAGGAAGTATGTGGAAAAGCTTAAATTTGAAAAGCTGAAAAGTATGCTTATTGCATCAGTGCAGAGGTATTTCAGAAATGAGACCGAAGAAGAAAAAGCATACGGAACATCGTTTCTTGAATGTGTGGGTTCTGACGAGAAATTCCGTTTTTCGTTTATCCGTGCTTTGAAAGCAACTATGGATATTTTCAGCATGAAGCACTTTGAGAAAAAGGACTTTGCTTATCTTGACGGAAAGGTTCTTGTGCTTATCCCCGAAAACGATATGTTTGAAAAGGAAGATTCAAAGAAGCTTGCGGATATATTCACATCTCCTGCAGTAAAAACCACCTACGGCGGACATCTGGGACTTGTTATGCGTCCCGAGCCTTACATAGACGATATGAAAGAATTTCTCAAAACTCTTTGATCTGAAAGGCGAACTGCTAAGGTGCTCCCCTGATAGTTAAGTGAGAAAAGCCTGTTATGGCAATAACAAAGTATTTTGATCTTCACGATGTTATCCTTGTAGGTCAGTCACTCGGTGGATTTTTTGCTCCCAGAGCTTCTGCTTTTGATGACAGGGTGACAAAATGTGTCAGCATGGCACAGTTCGGTGCGCTAAAAATGAACTTTGCGGATAACGGTGCTGTGAACGGACTTATTATCGGGCTGCTGAATGTAATACTGTACGGCTTCGGCTGGCTCATAAACATTATCTATGCGGTCAAAAAGGGCAAGGGAATGGCTTTCTTCCGCACATATTTTCACAGAATGGGAACCACAAATACCTATAAGCTGGCAAAATTTCTGTGGAGAATTGATCTTCGTCCTGTTGCCGACAAGCTTACAAAGGATTATCTTATCATAGGCGGCAGCAAGGACACCATGGCGTGCCGTGCGGCAATAGGCAGGCATATGCTCGTGCTGAAAAATGCAAAATCTGTTGCTGCCCGTGAGATAACCGAAAAGGAGCAGGGCGCTGACCATTGCAGCTGCGGCAATCAGAAGATTGCTATGGACACTATCCTGCTGTGGCTCGAAAGCCTGAAGCTCAGAGACGAAACCCTGGAGGAATTATAAAAATTCACCCGTATGCACTTGAATTTCATATTCATTTGTATTATGCTGTACTGTGTAACTACAATACAGTAAGGTGATCTTATGACTGATAAAATTCTTGTGAGAGGCGCAAGGGTACATAATCTTAAAAATGTAGATGTTGATGTGCCTCTCAATAAAATAGTTGCGGTGGCGGGCGTTTCGGGCTCGGGCAAATCCTCTCTTGCGCTGGGCGTGCTGTATTCGGAGGGGTCAAGGCGGTATCTTGATGCGCTTTCCACCTACACACGGCGGCGTATGACGCAGGCGGCAAAGGCTCAGGTCGATGAAGTGTTATATGTTCCTGCGGCACTGGCTCTTCATCAGCGTCCGGGCGTTCCGGGGATACGTTCCACCTTCGGAACGGGAACAGAGCTGCTTAACAGTCTGAGGCTCATGTTTTCTCGTCTGGCGGAGCACTGCTGTCCCAACGGGCATTATCATGCGCCTACTCTTGATGTTGCAGCGGGGCATGACCTTGTATGCCCGCAGTGCGGCGAGCATTTCTATGCTCCCTCTGCCGAGGAGCTGGCGTTCAACAGTCAGGGTGCCTGCCGAAGATGCGGCGGAACGGGAATGGTTCGCACAGTGGATATCACAACGCTGGTTCCCGATGACTCCCTTTCCATTGATGAGGGTGCGGTAGCTCCGTGGAACAGCCTGATGTGGTCGCTTATGACAGATGTATGCCGTGAAATGGGCGTGCGGACAGATGTTCCTTTCCGTGAGCTTACCGACAGGGAAAAGGACATAGTATATAACGGCCCTGCTGAAAAGAAGCATATACTTTACAAGGCGAAAAAATCAAATCAGGCGGGAGAGCTGGATTTTACCTATTACAATGCAGTTTATACCGTAGAAAATGCTCTTGCCAAGGTCAAGGACGAAAAGGGCATGAAGCGTGTGGAAAAATTTCTCAAAGAAGAGGTCTGCCCCGAATGCCATGGCACAAGGCTTTCGGAAAAGGCAAGAAAGCCGAAGCTTTGCAAAATAACGCTGGACGAAGCCTGTAAAATGAGCCTTGAAGAGCTGGTTGACTGGGTGGCGGCTGTCCCCTGTTCGCTTCCCGCTGAAATGAGACCGATGGCGGAAAGCATCTGCGAGTCGTTTGAAACTGTCGCAAAGCGCCTTATGGATCTGGGACTGGGGTATCTCACCCTTGACAGAGCCGCTTCCACCCTGTCAACAGGTGAACGCCAGCGTATGCAGCTTGCCCGTGCAGTGAGAAACCGCACAACAGGCGTGCTGTATGTGCTTGATGAGCCGTCCATCGGGCTTCACCCCTCAAATATCACGGGACTTAACGGTGTTATGCACGACCTTATAGCTGACGGAAATTCCGTTCTGCTGGTAGATCATGACACCCAGATACTTAAAGAAGCGGACTGGCTTATAGAAATGGGGCCAAAGGCAGGCAAAAACGGCGGATATGTCATCGCCGAGGGAACGCTTGAAGATATCTGTAAAAACGAAAAGTCGCAGATAGGACCGTTTATTTCGGGAAAGTCAAAGTCTGTTATTCGCCCTCAGGCGGAAAGCGGCGAAATGTTTGATATTGGCAGGATACATCTTGCCACATCGCAGGTACACACGGTAAAGCCTCTTGAAACCGATATACCAAAGGGACGGCTCACAGTTGTTACGGGGGTATCTGGTTCGGGAAAGACCACGCTTGTGCTTGAAAGTCTTGTGCCTGCCCTGCAGGCTCTGACTGAGGGAAAAGCGATGCCGGGGCATATAAAAGACATTACAGCGGAGGACATCAGCCACGTCAAGCTCATAGACGCAACGCCTATCGGAATAAATGTCCGCTCCACTATTGCTACTTATGCCAATGTGCATGATGAGCTGCGAAAGATATTTGCTGCCACTGCCGATGCAAAAAGCCGAAAGCTCAAAGCAGGCGAATTTTCCTATAATACAGGCAGTCTGCGGTGCCCTGTATGCGACGGAACGGGAACTATCAGCCTTGATGTTCAGTTTCTGCCCGATGTAACAGTCCCCTGTACCGAATGTCACGGTTCACGCTACAGCAAGGACGCATTGGCTGTAAAGCTTACAACTGCGGCAGGTGTTACAATATCGCTGCCTGAGCTTATGGATATGGACGTGGATTCAGCCCTTGATGTTTGCAAAGATATGAAGACAGTATATCAGCGGCTGAAAGTACTGCAGGAGCTGGGACTTGGCTACCTTACACTTGGCGAGGAAACTCCCAGCCTTTCGGGCGGAGAGGCTCAGAGACTGAAGCTTGCCAGCGAAATGGGCAGATTGCAGTCCGACTCGGTATTTGTGTTCGATGAGCCTACCATCGGACTGCACCCGCTGGATGTCCGCACTCTTCTTGGTGTGTTCCAAACTCTTATTGACAACGGTGCGACTGTTGTTGTTATTGAGCATGATCTTGACGTTATCCGCAATGCTGACTACATCATTGACATGGGCCCGGGCGGCGGAGAAGCGGGCGGCAGGATAGTAGCATCGGGCACGCCTTCTGAGATAATGAATGACAAAAACAGCATTACGGGAAAATATATAAGCCTATAACAAAACAGGAGTTGTTCCGATATGGAGCACTCCTGTTTTTATGTTATTCGTTTGTATCGTGGGAATAATCAAGCAGAGACTGACAATAGGGGCAGCGCTTGTCCCTGCCCGGTACATAGCTGCCGCCGCAATATGGGCAGCTTTCTTCATGAGCGGCAGGTGCGGGGGGCTGAACAGCTTGCACAGTCTGTTCAGTCTGTACAGAACGTGACTGAGCTTCGACAGGTGCATTTTCGGGGCAAACCTCTGCATTTCTGTACTTTCTTGACGGATCGTGAAATACCATAAAATAAGCATGGATAAGGATAAATCCGCCGAAAAACAGGAACGGAAACAGCATTGACGTATCCACCGATTTTTCCATTATCTTAGGTGTTAGGTTATCAAAAGCACGGCTTATGGCATCGGCAACGGATATGGATTTATCCGTAAGATATCGCTGCAGGTCGGAATTGAACCCGTCTGCTTTGGCGGAGGTAAGTATGTCCGATGTATCATCGCCCTGCATACCCTCCCAGTACCAGTCGTTAAATGAAGAATCAGGCTCTTGGGGCTGGGAATATACTATCAGCCAGTGCTTTTCATCGTCAAAAGCGTTTACATAAAGGTCGTATGAATAGTTCTCCAGCGAGCTGTAATTATCCTGCCAGTCCTCGTTATAAACGGTGAAAACTGCGGGCGTTATGCCTGTTTCATCATAAAAAGCCATCATTGAATTTTCGAGAGCTTTCGTGTCGCCGAGCACATTTATGTAGTCTGATATGACGAGCGATGTATCATAATCTGTTGAAAGCCTTTGGGGCACTCTGATTGTTTCGCTTGCCATGCCTACAATGGCAATGAAAAACGGGATATAAAATAGCAACATAAGCAGGCGCAGAGGGCTGCGGCCTTTCCTGATATCATAATTGGCATAGACATATCTTGGCTTATGCCTGTGGTAATACCTGTAGCGTGTTGCACCGGGAAAATATCCTGTGCGTATGCGCCTTGATGGGCCTGATCCTGATGATCTGTGTGACGATCTGTGTGATGAACTGCTGCGGTGAGATCCTCCGCCGTGGGAGCCTCCTCCTGATGAATGTGGCATATCTGCACTTCCTTTTCATGTTATAATAAGATAGTAACACAAAAGGAAATAAATTGCAAGAAGAATTTGAGAAGCAGAGTTTGACCGCATAATATCCGTCAGCAGGGAATATATATGAAATGCTTTCAAAAATATATTCCGCAAAAGGAGACTCCTATGGATATTAGGCTTGACATTACCTTTCACGATCCCAACACTCCGGAAGATACATACAAAATGGTGACAAAAGTATTCAGCGAGGCGTGGGTGAAACGGCTGATCGACGATATGAAAAGCGGAAAAGAACAGGATTTGAGCGACCGGCAAACAGATACATAATTGTGGCTGACTTATCGATCTGATAGGTCAGTTTTTTTGTGATATCTCCCCTGCATCACAAAATTAATAGCCATTTGACAGTTTATTTAATTATATCCGCTATAAAGTCTGATAAAATATATGTATGGGCAAAATGAACCGAAGGGCGGAATTTAATGAATATCAGGAAATTATTATCAGCCGCTGCTGCCTCAGTCATGGCAATGTCACTGCTGTGCTCCTGCGGGCAGTCAGGAGTGCTGAGACTTGGAACAGGCAACACGGGCGGCAACTACTATTCTTACGGAACTTTGCTGCATGAGCTTGATGAAAACGGCATTGAAGTCAAGAAAACCGCAGGCTCTCAGGCAAATCTGCGCCTGATGAATGAGGGCTTTATTGATATGGCAATAGTTCAGAGCGATGTGCTTTCCGAAGCGGTCAACGGCGTGGGTGACTTTGAAAATGAGCCTGTTTCGGGCGTGAGAGCTGTTGCGGGACTTTATGACGAGGCTTTTCAGATAGTCGTCCGCAGTAAGTCGGATATAAACAGCATAGCTGACCTTAAAGGCAAGAAGATATCTGTCGGCGATGAAGGCTCAGGCGTTGCGAAGAATGCCGAATATCTGCTGCTGTCGGCAGGTGTGGCTTTTTCATCGGTGGAGCCTGTTTATATGTCCTACAGCGACTCGGCTGCGGCACTTGAAAGCGGCGATATAGATGCCTTTTTCGCTATAATCGGCACTCCTGCCACTGTTGTGAGTGAGCTTGCCGAAAGCACAGATATACGCATTATTGCTCCCGACAGCCGCACTATTGAATATATGCTGAACATATACAAGGGTTACAGCGAGATAACCATACCTGCGGGAACATATCACGGTCAGGACGAGGATATCCCAACTATTGGCGTAAAAGCTGTGCTTGTTGCCGACTCCGACACTGACCGTCAGCAGATAAAGGACATAACTGCTCTGCTCTTTGGCAAAAGCAGCAGCATAAAATATTCCGTAGCCGTTCCCGAGCCTGATACCGAATTTGCTGTGTCGGATATCCCCTGCAGCTTTCATCAGGGGGCTGCCGATTACTACGCATCTGTCGGCATAACGGTAAGCACCGATCCCGAAAATGACGGAAACAGCTTTATTTTCGGTGCTCAGGATAATTAAGGGAGGCTCATTGTATTGCACACACTGAATATTGATATGTACCAAACTCTTGCGGTCGCCGTGGGAGTGCTGTATCTGGGCGGATTTCTAAAAAAGAAGGTCCGCTTTCTGGAGACATTCTGTATCCCTGCTCCTGTTGTGGGCGGAATAATATTTGCGGTTGTCTCCTGTTTGCTGTATGTTTTCGGCATAGTGGAATTTACATTTGATGAAACGCTGAAAAATGTCTGCATGGTAATGTTCTTTACATCTGTTGGTTTTCAGGCAAATATAAAGGTGCTGCGTGCAGGCGGAGTAAGTCTGGTGGTCTTTCTGTTCTGCCTTTGCGTGCTGATAATCACGCAAAATCTGGCGGCTGTGGGACTGTCCGAGCTGCTGGGTATCAGTCCGCTGATCGGTATGTGTACAGGCTCTATCCCCATGGTGGGCGGTCACGGAACATCGGGCGCATTCGGCGGAGTGCTGGAAGATTTCGGCATCGAGGGAGCTACCACCTTCTGCACCGCAGCAGCCACATTCGGACTTATCATCGGTTCTCTTATGGGCGGCCCTGTTGCACGCAGGCTTATAATAAAGCATGACCTGCTCAAGGGAGTTTCCGCTGAGGACGCTTCCATTCTTGAGGAAGAGGAGCACAAGCATCACCGTTCAGTAAGTATGTACGCTCCTGCGGCTTATCAGATTGCTATTGCAATGGGAATAGGCACTGTAGTTTCATGGGCGCTTTCTCTTACGGGAATGACATTCCCCGTGTATATCGGCTCAATGATCGTCGCAGCGTTTATGAGAAACATTGACGAATTTACAGGCAAGCTCCATATCCATATGGGCGAGATAAACGACATCGGCGGCATATGCCTGTCGCTGTTTCTGGGAATTGCCATGATAACCCTGAAGCTATGGCAGCTGGCAGAGCTGGCGCTTCCGCTTATAGTCCTGCTGCTGGCGCAGGTGATACTAATGGCACTGTTTTCCTACTTTGTGGTGTTCAACGCCATGGGACGTGACTATGACGCAGCGGTGCTTTCCGCAGGAGTATGCGGCTTCGGAATGGGCGCTACGCCAAATGCCATGGCAAATATGCAGGCGATAACCGAAAAATATGCGCCGTCAGTCAAGGCATATCTGCTTGTTCCCATAGTGGGCAGTATGTTTGCAGACTTTATAAACAGCCTTGTGATCACATTTTTTATCAATATAATCAACTGATAAAACGGGGGTAATTGTATGAAAGATAAGAAGCATAAGATCGATTATTTTTCCGAAAATCTGGCAGTGCCCGAAATTCATGTGGACTCTGCCGATGAAGCATCGGATAACGACATTGATGATAATGACAGCGGTGATGAAATGGTGTTTGATAATCTTGCGATACCCGAAATAAAGATCAGGCACAAGAAAAATAAGCAGTAACACTGTTAACGAAAACGAGCAGGCATTAAGTATTGCCTGCTCGTTTCTATTTTATCTGAATAATGTGCATTTCCCGCTTTCACGGTAATATGCTATAAGCTCTTCAACATCTTTTCTGGTGCAGCCGAAATGCTCCGCAAGGCAGTCGATGCAGAGAAATTCTTCTGCATTCCTGCTTATAAGCTTGCGGTGAATGGCAATATCGTCTGCCAGAAGCTCCGAGCCGCATTTTTTGCACGTCTTGTAGTTTGCCATTAAAGCTTTACTACCTTTGCACGGAACATCAGGCAGTCATGTGACTCGATCTGTGCCGCATATCTTTCGGAAAATGTGCCAATGACGGAATGGGAGTAGCAGTCGTAAAGCTCCAGTCCCCTGCCCGATGCCGCAGGCAGACCGATATCATAGAACTGGAGAGACATCTCGCTTTTCTTGTCGCTGAAATTGAACATACCCACAGCATAATCGCCTCCGCTGAGAGGCTTTATAAGCGAGAACACGTTCTCGGGATTGTTCCACTGCCTGATGCAGTAAGGGCCTCTGCACTCAATATCCTGATTGATGGCGATAACGTCCTTGTTGGTGAGTATCTCCTTAGCAGCTTCGGACATCTTTCTTACATCGCAGCCTATCATAAGAGGAGAGTTCATTATCGACCAGAGGGCAAAATGGGTCTTGTACTCGGTATCGGTGCAGCCGCCTACTACCTTGCCCAGCACCTCGGCGTTGTCGCCGCAGCCGTGCATACCGACTACCAGCATATCCATATCGTTATGGCAGTAAACTCCGCCGTATGCTTCCCTGCCTATCTGAGATTCTGCAATGCTCTTTATTGACTGCCAGTTATCCTGGATATCGCCTGTGGAGCGGAACATTTGTGCGCCGGATTCCCTTATCCAGCTGTAAACATCGTCATTTCCCCAGTTGCAGGCGGAGAAAAGGATATCTCTGCCGCAGTTTCTCAGAGCCATTGCCATACGCTTGTAGAGGTTCTCGCCGTCAGCGGATTTGGGCTTGTAGCAGTAGTCGTACTTTAAGTAATCAACGCCCCACTCCGCAAAGGTCTCAGCGTCCTGAAATTCATGCTCAAAGCTGCCCGGGTGACCTGCACAGGTGTGTGTGCCCGCACAGGAGTACATACCGAATTTCAGTCCCTTGGAATGGATATAGTCGGCAACGGGCTTGATACCGTTGGGGAACTTATACTTGTCGGGAACCAGCCTGCCGTTTTCGTCACGCTGCTTTTCGCTCCAGCAGTCGTCGATAACGATATACTCGTAGCCTGCGTCTTTCAGTCCGCTTTCAACGAAAAAGTCAGCGGTGGTCTTTATAAGTTCCTCGCTGATATTCCAGCCGAAAGTGTTCCAGGAGTTCCAGCCCATGGGCGGTGTATGTGCAAGAGGTGTGTTCATAATATCTTCCTTTCGATAAACACTCAGTGTTCATGTTTGATGATTATATATTATCACTGTTTACAGCTCACGTCAATTTAAGATTATGAATATCTTTAAAGAGATAATGTTCAAAATGTTAAAGTGCAGGCTGATACACATTTCACATAATGGCATATGCAGAAGATTTTATATTCAAAAAGTAAAATGCACTCTTGACATCTTCGCAATACGGAGCTATAATAAATCAGATGTTTTTATCGAAAGGAACAGCATTATGGCAGTAAACCAGAGCATATACCCTACATTTGCACAGGTAAAGGAGCTTCCCTTTTATCTTACGGGAATAGGCGGCAGCGAATATCAGGGGCAGATATCACGCCCTGAGGGATATCTGTGGCACCAGATACTTTACAGCGCAAAGGGCACGGGAGAGCTGCGCTTTAATGACCAGACCCTTACCGTATCCGAGGGCAGATGGTTCTTCCTGCCTGCGGACTATCCCCATGAGTATTATCCCCTGACCGCCTGCTGGGACGTAAGGTGGGCAGCCTTTGACGGAAGCGCCTGCAAGGCTCTGCTTGAAGAGCTGGAAATGACAAAACCCTGCGTTATCCGTCCCGAAAGCACCGAAAGCCTGTGCAATCTATATAACAAGATGTTCATTGAGCAGAAATCGGATAAGATATACGGAAATTACATCTGTTCGGGGCTGATATATCAGTATATCCTTGAATTTTACCACACTGCCAAATCAACGGAAGAGGGCAAGGACAGAAGCAGCCTGCTCATGCCTGTGCTGAACTACATTGACGATAATTACAGCAAGGATTTCCCCATGACCGTGCTTGCGGAGCTGGCAGGCATAACGCCACAGCACCTGTGTCGGGTGTTCAAGGAAACCATGCACATGCGCCCAAACGAGTATCTTATGATGTGCAGGCTAAGCGAGGCAAAGCGTCTGCTTAAATTTTCGGATATCCCCGTGGCGGAGATAGGCAGGCAGATGGGCTTTTCCGATGCTGGCTATTTCAGCACGGTTTTCAGGCGGCATGAAAAAATATCCCCTGCTGAGTACAGAAAAAGAAACAGGGAGTTTTATACCAATAAAACATAATAATACCTGCATGGCTTTTACAAATGCAAGAGTCATGCAGGTATTTGTTTTATTTCTCAGTCGGCATATCGACGACCTGAGTTGCGGAACCGTAAGCTTTGTATGGGTGGCCGTTTTCGTCAAATTCGGCGGTGTAACGGACATGGAAAGGTATCCTGTTGACTGTCAGAGGGATTATGGCTTCAAGATGCTCTGCTCCCTCTGCCAGCTGCTTGTGCCAGTCACGGTACATATCGGCGTAATCGGGCGGGAAAAGTCCTGATTCGATTACAGGCTCGGGATAATTTTCCAGCAGAGGCGGAAGCCCCAGGTCACGCATACATCTGAAGCATGGGCGCATTTCCTTGGTATCGATGGTGTATTCCCAGCAGTAGATGTTTGCCTGCTCGCCTGCTGTTCTGAACTTTTTCTCGCTGTCATACAGCTTCATGTACATTTTCTTTTCATGGGTAATGTTGCGGATAAGCACATACAGCAGATACTGACCCTCGGCACGGCCTATCACACGCATAGTGCTTTCGATGCACAGGGAATCCTCGCCGCAGCACTGGGAAAACACCTCACGCCAGGTCTCACAGGTCTCATAATCGTTGGAAACTATGGCACGGTTGATGGTATCTATGTATATCTGCTTGTTTTTCTCGTCAAAATTAAGATTTTTCTGGTTGAGAATGATATCCTGCTGGTTCATATTCATGCCCAGCTCTTTAAGATACCTTTCGTTCACTCGGAGGGTCTCTATCTCGTCATCTTTGAATGAAATGACCGCAGCTCCGCCTACAAAGTTATTGAACACAAGGGTCTCAAAGCTTTCGGGGCTCCAGAATTTTTCGGCATCAAGCTTGTCTATAAGCTTCATTCCGGGAGCAAGCACATCGGATTTTAAGTTTCTCAGCATATTCACATATTCATTTTCGGGGACAGGCTTTGAGAACAGGAAGCCCTGGATATATATGCAGCCGATGCTTTTGAGATATTCCGCCTGCTCGGGAGTTTCCACGCCCTCGGCAATAACAGGAGTGCCCAGCCAGTTTGCCATTCGGATAATGGAGCTTATGATTATACCCCCACGCTTGGTGAGATTTCCACGCATGAACGCCATATCCAGTTTGATGATATCCACTTCGATATCCTTGAGGACATTGAGGGAAGAATATCCGCTGCCGAAATCGTCCATTTCAACCACGTAGCCCAGAGACTGAAACTTATGCACTATCTTAACCATATGGTCATTTCCGCCGATCATGGAGCTTTCGGTTATCTCGGCACGCAGATTTGTGACGGGAATATCGTATTTTTTGCGGATCTCTTCTATACGCTCAATAAAATCGCCGCTGATAACATCATATCTTGATACGTTGAATGAAATGGGGACAGTTTTTATTTTAGTTCCTCTGCACCTGCTGATAAAGCTGCATATCTCCTCAAAGACGTAAAGGTCAAGACGGGTAATAAGTCCGTTTTCCTCAAAAACAGGGATAAAATCCCCGGGAGACTGCATTCCGTATTCTGGGTGTATCCACCTGACCAGCGCCTCTGCACCTACTATTCTGCCGCTCATATAGTTGTACTGCGGCTGATAATATACGCAGAACTGCTTTTCCTCAAATGCTTTTTCGGCATTGGCGAGAAGCTCGTTCTTATTCATAAAGTACCTGTTATTTTCGCTCATATACACCATCCTTTGCAAGCTTATTGTTTGTTACAGTTAATTATAGCACATTTATACAAATAAATCAATAATCAGTAAATGATTTTATTTTGCTTTAACAAATTAACTGCCTTTTTCATATACAAAAGGCTCCTGCGACCGAAAAAGCCGCAGGAGCGATATAATACTAATCACCAATAAAACTATAGACAAAAAATCATCGCATAATCCATATACGCAAGATTATGCTCAATTTTTTGTATAGTTTTTAATTGGTGCTTAGTATAAGTGATCGTTATTCGGTTCTGAGTGCCTCAACGGGGGCCTTTTTGGAAGCAACTCTTGAGGGGATAAGGCCTGCAATAAGTGTAAGCACCATGCTGATAGCTACAAGCACCACTGCTGCCTGAGGAGGCAGGAATGCTTTAAGTCCCTCAATGCCTGTAAGGTTATAAACTATTGCATTGATGGGGATTATTGCAAGGTAGGATATTCCTACGCCGATAAGTCCCGATGCGGGAGTGTAGGGATTACTGTCCCCTGTCAGCGTTCCGTCCTTTATCCTGACTATACGGTTGGCATACTGCTCCGCAAGCTCGGGGTTGTGAGTTACCATTATGACAAGCTTGTCCTTGGCAATTTCCTTGAGCAGCTCCATTACCTGAATGCTGGTCTCACTGTCAAGTGCGCCTGTAGGCTCATCGGCAAGGAGTATATCCGGGTTATTGATAAGGGCACGGGCAATGGCAACTCGCTGCATCTGACCGCCTGACATCTGGTTGGGCTTTTTGTGTAGCTGATTTCCCAGTCCCACCTTTTCAAGTGCTTCCACGGCTCTCTTCCTGCGCTCCGACTTGGAAACGCCTGAGATGGTCAGTGCAAGCTCAACGTTGGCAAGAACTGTCTGGTGAGGAATAAGGTTATAGCTCTGGAATATGAATAATATTTCCATATATCATGCAAGCAAAACAATTCCATACAATTTATTCATTGACAACAGCATACAGCAATGATATAATAAAGAAAATGAATATAAAAACATCAGGTGTCGGACGTTGGCGTTTATGTTAACGGGTCCGATGAAAAGGGAAACAGGTGAAAATCCTGTACGATCTCGTCACCGTGATAAATGAGCAGAGGGAAATATGCCACTGAGAAATCGGGAAGGCTCCTTTCTGTGATGAAGTTTAAGTCGGGAGACCTGCCTGCTGTTTGTACAAGGAAAGCCACGAGGAATTGGCAGGTACGTTTTTGATATACACCCTTACCATATCTGTCCGTCTCGGCACATTATGGCAAGGGTGTATTTTTTTGAGGTATTATGAATATTGAGAACGTAAGCCCTGCGGATATTGAGCGCAGGAGCATGGAAATAATCGAAAGCGAGCTTGGCAGCACAGAGGGTTTATCCGAGACCGAAAAGCTGATAGTTAAGCGTGTGATACACACCACCGCTGATTTTGACTACAAGCAGAATATGAAATTCTCCGAAAATGCCGTTCAGAATGGGCTTGAAGCACTTAAAAACGGCACTGTTATCGTAACGGACACCCACATGGCTGAATCGGGCATAAGCAAGCCTGCCATGAAAGCGCTGGGCTGCCGTGCCTGCTGCTTTATGTCTGACAGTGATGTTGCGGAAAGGGCAAAGCGTGACGGAACTACACGGGCTGTAGCTTCCATGGATAAGGCTGCGGAGCTTTTCGGTCATGAAAATGTGATATTCGCAGTGGGCAATGCCCCAACAGCGCTTATCCGCCTGGACGAGCTTATAAGGGTTGGAAAGGTAGAACCTGCGCTGATAATCGGCGTGCCTGTGGGCTTTGTAAATGTTGTGCAGTCAAAGGAGATAATCATGGGCGGAAGTGCGCCGTATATCGTTGCAGCAGGCAGAAAGGGCGGCAGCGGTGTGGCGGCTGCCATTTGCAATGCTCTGCTTTACAGGCTGTACGACAGGAAAACAGGCAAAATAACGGGGAACATAAATGCTTGACGAATACATATACCACGGAAAAGAAAAGCTCCGCTGCGGATATACCACAGGCTCATGTGCGGCAGCGGCTTCAAAGGCAGCTGCGGAAATGCTGCTGACAGGCGAATCTGTACACGAAACTCAGCTTATGACGCCCAAGGGCATTGAGCTTCACCTTTCCACAGAAAATGCTGAGATATCCGAGGCCTGCGCTTCCTGCGCTGTGCGTAAGGACAGCGGCGATGACCCCGACATCACCAACGGCATTCTTGTTTATGCCAAGGCGGAAAAGATACCTTTCGGCATTGAAATTGACGGCGGCAAGGGCATCGGACGGGTCACAAAGGCAGGACTTGACCAGCCTGTGGGAAATACCGCCATAAACAGCGTTCCTCGCAAGATGATATCGGCGGCGATCACGGAGATATGCGAAAAATACGACTATCACGGCGGGATAAGGATAACGATATCCGTTCCCGACGGCGAGCAGATCGCCTTTAAAACCTATAATCCCCGAATGGGCATTGAGGGCGGCATATCCATAATCGGTACCAGCGGCATAGTTGAGCCAATGAGCAGCCGTGCACTTATAGACACGATTAAAGTGGAGGAGCGCATGAGGCGTTCCGAGGGCAGAAAAAATCTGCTGCTGACCATAGGTAACTACAGCCAAAACTTTCTTGCTGAAAATATGCCTATGATAATGAATTACGGAGTTAAATGCAGCAATTACATCGGCGACGCCATTGATATTGCGCTGGAGCTGGGATTTGAAAGCGTGCTTATAGTGGGGCATATCGGCAAGCTTGTAAAGCTGGGGGCAGGCATAATGAACACCCATTCGGCTCAGGCTGACGGTCGCATGGACGTGCTTGTTACCTGTGGAGTTATGGCTGATGTTGACCCTAAGATATTAAAAAAGCTCCCCTCCTGCGCAACGGTAGATGCCGCTCTTGATGAGCTTGACAAGGCAAATGCAGTTGACAGCGTGGCGGCTGTGCTTATGGAAAAGGCTCAGTATTATCTTGATGCAAAGGTCAAGGGAGAGATACCTATAGGCGCTGTAATGTTTTCGGACAAGCGTGGAATTATCGGCATGACAAGCTCTGCAGACGGGATAATCAAAACGCTTATGGAGGAGTACAATGGTTAATTTTGTGGGCGCAGGCTGCGGTGCGGCAGACCTTATAACCGTGCGTGGAAAATCGCTTATTGAACGGGCTGATGTTATTATTTACGCAGGCTCGCTTGTAAATCCGCAGCTGCTGGAATATGCAAAAAAAGACTGCGAGATACACAACAGCGCTTATATGACGCTGGAGCAGGTAATTGACGTGATAAAATCGGCAGAGCATGAGGGAAAAATGACCGTGCGGCTCCACACAGGTGACCCGTCGCTTTACGGTGCAATTCGTGAGCAGATGGACAGGCTGGACGAGCTGGGGATAAAATACGACATCTGCCCCGGAGTAAGCTCTTTCTGTGGGGCGGCAGCAGCTCTCAGGGCGGAATATACTCTCCCCGATGTGTCCCAAACGGTGATAATCACACGAATGGCAGGCAGAACGCCTGTTCCCGAAAAGGAGAGCATTGCTGCTCTGGCTGCTCATAATGCTACCATGGTCATCTTTCTCAGCACGGGGCTTCTAAAGGAGCTTTCGGCTGAGCTTATCAGGGGCGGATACAAGCCCGACACCCCTGCTGCCATAGTTTACAAGGCAAGCTGGGCTGACCAGAAGGTTTGCCGCTGTACTGTGGAGGATCTTGCTCAGACTGCGGCGGATAACGGCATTACCAAAACAGCACTTATCTGCGTGGGGTATTTCCTGGGCAATGATTATTCCCTTTCAAAGCTTTATGACAAGAGCTTTGAGACTGAGTTCAGAAAGGCTGAGATTTAAAAGCTATAGTCACAAAAAGGAATGTTCGGATATGAAAATAGCGGTTATATCCGTCACCGAGAACGGAAACAAAATATCACGCAGGATAGCTGCGGGTATTGGCATAGCCTGCGACAGATTTGCTTTTTCAAAGCACTGTGACGGTTCTGCTGTGCCTTTTGATGATATGAAGCAGATGACCGCAAAATGCTTTGGGGAATATGACGGGATCATTTTCATATGCGCCTGCGGGATAGCTGTGAGAATGATCGCTCCCCATGTGGTCTCAAAGCTCAGCGACCCTGCGGTTGTGGTCATAGACGAAAGCGGGAAATTTGCCATTTCGCTGTTATCGGGGCATATCGGAAAAGCAAACGCCCTTACCGAAAAAGTTGCGGAGATCATCGGTGCGGAGCCTGTTATAACCACTGCTACGGACGTCGGCGGCAAATTCTCCCCTGACAGCTTTGCAGCTGCAAATGACCTGTACATCTGCGAATATGACATTGCAAAGGAAATTGCGGCAGAGACGGCAAACGGCGGAAATGTGGGATTTTACAGCGATACAGGCTGCTTGAACACTCCCCCTTTTTGTGACAATAAAAGGCTTGGCATCTGCATTTCCTCTGACGCAGCAAAAATGCCGTTTGAACACACTCTGCACCTTATCCCTAAGGATATCATTATCGGGGTAGGGTGCAAAAAGGGCACATCGGCAGAAAAGTTTGAGCTATTTTTATTATCACAGCTTGCGGAAAACAAGCTTGATATACGCCGTGTGAAAGCTTTATGCACCATTGATATCAAGCGGGAGGAAAACGCTATACTTACATTCTGCCACAATCATCACATTCCGCCGCAGTTTTATTCGGCTGCGGAGCTTATGGCGGTAAAAGGACAGTTCACATCATCTGAATTTGTTTTGAAAACAACGGGAGCAGACAATATCTGCGAGCGCAGTGCTATGGTCATGGGAAAGCGTTTGCTTGTAAAAAAGCAGGCTATGAACGGAATGACCTTTGCGGCGGCGGAAGCTCCCGTAAAAATTGATTTTAACAGGCGGGTATTATGAAATTATATGTTATTGGCTTTGGCCCGGGAAACAAGGAGGGCATGACCCTTGAAGCCGAGAGGGCTTTGCAGGAAAGTGACCTTATCGTGGGCTACACGGTATATGTTGAGCTTTTAAAAGAGATGTTCCCCTGCAAGGAATTTGCTTCAACTGCCATGAAGCAGGAAAAGGACAGGGTAATATTTGCACTTGAACAGGCTGATAGCGGCAAAATCGTTTCGCTGGTATGCAGCGGCGACAGCTCGGTCTATGGCATGGCAGGGCTGGCGCTGGAGCTTTCGGCAAATTACCCCAACACGGATATTGAGATAGTGGCAGGTGTTACGGCGGCACTCAGCGGAGGGGCAGTGCTGGGTGCTCCCCTAACTCATGATTTTGCTGTGATAAGCCTCTCCGACCTGCTGACCCCGTGGGAAAAGATTGAAAAGCGCCTTGCCTGCGCCGCTATGGGGGATTTTACCACGGCGATATACAATCCGTCGTCCAAAAAGCGTGCTGATTACCTGGCAAAAGCCTGTGACATAACGCTTAAATATAAGTCCCCCGAAACGGTATGCGGATATGTGCGCAACATCGGCAGAATCGGCATGGAAAGCGGTGTGATGACCCTTGCCGAGCTTCGTGATTTTAAGGCGGATATGTTCACAACCGTTTTCATCGGCAACAGCGAAACCAAGAATATAAACGGAAAAATGGTCACTCCACGAGGATATAAAAATGTGTGATATACTTATTTTCGGCGGAACTACCGAGGGCAGGCAGCTGGCGGAGTTCTGCGCAGGTCACGGGATAAATGCCTGCATAAGCGTGGCTACGGAATACGGCGCTGAGCTGCTCCCTCAGTCGGAATATGTGCATATCAATATTGGCAGAGAAGATGCAAGCGGTATTGCAGGTATGATAGAAAAGCTTGGAGTATCGGCAGTAATAGATGCTACTCACCCTTATGCAAAAGAGGTCACAAAGAACATAACTGCCGCCTGCACCGAAAAAAATGTCACTTTATATAGGATAAAACGTGCGGACGACGCAATATGCGAAAGCGCCATTTATTTTGACGATGTTACGGCTGCGGCGGAGTATCTTGACACTGTAAACGGCAATGCGCTTATAACCACAGGAAGCAAGGAGCTTGCGGCGTTCACGGCTGTGCATGACTATGCGAAGCGTTTTACCGCCCGTGTGCTTGATTTGCCGAAGGTCATAGCCGAGTGCAGAGCGTTGGGATTTCCCAATGAAAAGATAATTGCGGAAAAAGGTCCTTTTACGCTGGAGCAGAACATTGAGCATATTAAAAGAAGCAGTGCAGAATTTCTGGTAACAAAGGACAGCGGAAACGCAGGCGGTTTTGCAGAAAAAGTCAATGCGGCTCAGGTATGCGGTGCAGGGCTTATTATTATAAAGCGCCCCGATGAAAATGGAATTTCATTGGAAGAGGCGGAAAATATCCTGCTGGGGAGGTGCAGAAGTGAATAAGGATATAGCTGTTATAGGCATTGGAATGGACGGCGATAAAACCCTCACCGCCGAGGCAAAGGAAGCGATAGAAAGCGCCGAGCTTATAATAGGCGCAAGGCGCATGGTCAAACCATTTGAACACCTTAACAGGCAGATGTTTATTTCCTATGACCCGATAGAGATAGCCGAGCGCATAAGGGCTTCGGAATTCACCAAAATCGCAGTGCTTATGTCAGGCGACTGCGGTTTTTACAGCGGCACGGAAAAGTTATTGCCGCTTATAGGTGACTGCCGTGTTATAAGCGGCATATCCTCCCCTGTTTATTTTTTTGACAGGATAGGCATTCCATGGCAGGACTGCAAATTTGTGAGCCTTCACGGTGCGGAAGCCAATATTGTGCGGAATGTATTCTCAAATGAAAAGGTATTTTTTCTCCTTGGTGGGAAGGTTAAGGTATCGGAAATATGCCAAAGGCTGTGTGAATACAGTCTGAACGATACAGAGGTTTATATCGGTGAAGACCTTGCGGCTGAAAATGAAAAGATATCCTCAGGCAGGACTACTGACTTTACAGGATATGAAAATGCGAACCTTTGCGTAATGGTTGTCATAAACCATAATTACGAGAGATTTACGCCTGTGGGGATATCCGATGACTGCTTTATCCGTGGGAAAATCCCCATGACCAAATCAGAGGTGCGTGCGGTTTGCATATCAAAGCTGGCGGCTGAGCGTGACGGCATCTGCTGGGATATCGGCTGCGGAACAGGCTCCGTTACGGTGGAGATGGCTCTGCAATGTGCTGACGGCAGGGTGTATGCGGTAGATAAGTCGCCCGAAGCGGAGGAGCTTACACGGCAGAATGCAATAAAGTTCGGGTGCGATAATATTTCCGTTTTTTGCGGTCAGGCAGAGGAAGAGGCATTAAGCTTCCCTGCTCCTCAAAGCGTTTTTATCGGCGGGTCGGGCGGAAAGCTCAGCGAGATAATGAACATTGTTCTCAGCAAAAATCCCTATGCCAATATTGTCATAACCGCCGTGACCCTTGAAACGCTTAACAGAGCTGTTGATTTTTTTGATAAAGCGGATATCCCCTGCGAAATATCGCAGATAGCCGTTACACGGACACGAAAAGTTGGCAGCAGCACTATGCTGAACGCCGAAAATCCCATATTTATCATAAGCGGAGCGAGGCGGACATGAAAAGGATAATGATATCAGGCACGAACAGCGGCTGCGGAAAGACGACTGTTGTTTGCGCCTTGCTGAAAGCTCTTTCGGAGCGCAGTGTTGACGTGGGTGCGTTCAAGTGCGGCCCCGATTACATCGACCCTATGTTTCACAGCAAGATAATCGGCACCAAGTCCTATAATCTTGACAGCTACTTCTGCCCCGCAGGCACGCTGAATTACCTGCTGAAGAAAAATTCGGCGGATATGAACATTATCGAGGGAGCTATGGGCTATTACGACGGCATTGGCGAAAGTCATTCTGCCTGCCGCACTGCCGTTGAAACGGGAACGCCTGCGGTCATCGTCATCGACTGCAAGGGAATGGGCGCGTCAATGGGTGCGGTGATGAAAGGCTTTCTCACATTCCGCACGCCTAACAACATCGCCGGATTTATCTTCAACCGTCTGCCTGAAAGCATGGAAAAGACTGCTGTGAGCCTTTGCGATGAAATGGGCGTGACATACTTCGGCAGGCTGCCTTTTTCAAAGGATAATTCCATTGAAAGCAGGCATCTGGGGCTTGTTACGGCTGACGAGATTACAGGGCTTAAAGAAAAGCTGCTGCGGCTGTCTCAGCTGGCGGAAAAGTACATACTTATCGACAAGCTCCTTGAAGCAGCCGAAAATGCTGTGGATATGCCATGCACCGAGCCTGATATTCCAAAGGACATTGCTCGGAATGTAAGGATAGCCCTTGCATATGACAGTGCTTTCTGCTTTTATTATGCTGACAATATTTCTCTGCTTGAAGAGCTTGGCTGCAAGATAGTCCCCTTTTCGCCACTCAGTGACAAGGCTCTGCCCGAGAATATCGGCGGGCTTATCCTTGGCGGAGGATATCCCGAGCTTTATGCAGAAAAGCTTTCGGAAAACACTCCGCTTCTGCATGAGATAAAGGAGAGCATTTCAGGCGGACTGCCTGTTATTGCCGAATGCGGCGGATTTATGTACCTGAACGAGAGCATTGAAGATGTGAATGGTATCCGCCGCAAAATGGCTGGCGTTATAAACGGGAAGGCTTACAGGACTGACAGGCTCCAGCGCTTCGGCTATGTCAGCCTTACCGCCAAAAAAGACTTTATGCTCCTTGACAAAGGAAGATCGGTCAGGGCGCACGAGTTCCACTACTGGAACAGCACCGCCTGCGGAAGCGACCTGCACGCAAAGAAAGCAAGCAGCGGAGCTGAATATGACTGCGCATATGCAGATGATAATATGTACGCAGGTTACCCACATCTGCATTTTTATGCAGACACCGAAATGGCGGTGCGTTTTGCAAAGAAATGCTGCGAATACAGCCAAAATAAGAGAGGTTTGGTATGAAAAGAATAATTTGCCTTATGCTGACAGTTGTACTTATTTTAACAGGCTGCTCAGCAAACAAAGCCGACAGCTCATCCGAGGCTGCTAAGGCTTCGGAGCCGCAGAAGGTGGCTGCGTGTACGGGAAGCCTTGCGGAAATATGGCTTCTGGCAGGAGGAAAGCTGTCATACGTAACGCAGGACGCTTATGACGAACACCAGTTTGAGGTGGCTGACGATGTGGTGTGCATCGGCGAAATGAAGTCTCCCTCCGTGGAAATGATAATATCCGAGGGCGTTGACTTTGTTATAATGTCATCAAAAATAGCCGAGCACACAAAGCTCAAAGATACTCTGACAAATGCGGGCATTGATGTGCGCTACTACAGCGTTGAAAGCTTTGACGACTATCTTGGCGTTCTGAAAGAATTTACAGAGATCACAGGACGTGATGATCTGTATGAGCAGAACGGAACGAATATAAAGGCAACTGTTGACAAGGTGGTAAGTGATGCTAAGGAGCATGAGTCTCCCACAGTGCTGCTGCTGAGGGCATCTTCTCAAAAAGTCCATGCAAAGGGCGCTGACACCACGGCAGGCGCAATGCTAAAAGACCTTAACTGCACAAACATTGCCGATACCGATGAATCCCTGCTGGATAACCTCAGCCTTGAAGAGATAATCAAGGACGACCCCGATTTTATTTTCGTCACCACCATGGGAAAGGACGAGGACAAGGCGATACAGACCCTTAATGACACTCTTACATCAAGCCCCGCATGGTCAGAGCTTGATGCCGTAAAGAACGGCAGATTTTACATACTTCCGAAAGCACTTTACCACTACAAGCCCAACGCAAAATGGGGCGAGGCTTACGAAAATTTAGCGGAGATACTGTATGGTGAATGATAAAAAACACCCCGCAGCAATCCTCCTGTGCTGTTTTTCGGCTCTGGCAGCAGCGGCGTTTATGGGCATTGCTTTCGGAGCGGTAAGCCTTTCGCCAAAAGAAGTGCTTGACGGCATAATGGACGGCGAAGCCACTGCCAACGGCAGGATAATCTACTGCGTAAGGCTCCCCCGTGTGCTCGGAGGCTTTCTGGCAGGGGCTGCTCTGGCTGTATCGGGCGCTGTTATACAGGCGGTTCTCGGCAATCCCCTTGCCTCGCCGAACATTATCGGCGTTAACGCAGGTGCAGGCTTTGCGGTAGTTCTAAGTCTGGCGATATTTCCGACGACCTTTGGAGTAAGGTCGCTGGCAGCCTTTATCGGAGCTCTGGCGGCGGTGATGCTGGTATATTTCATTGCCAGGAAAACCGGGGCATCAAAAATAACCCTTGTTCTTGCGGGAGTTGCCATTTCAAGCCTATTTAATGCGGGAACGGACACCGTTACGACTTTTGTGCCCGATACTCTTTCGGGTCTTTCTGATTTCAGGATAGGCGGACTTGAGGGAATTTCTCTTGGCGCACTTTCCCCTGCATGGGTACTGATAATTGCGGGCATAACTGCCGTAATCCTATTAGGACACGATATAGATGTGCTTGCCCTTGGAGACAGCACTGCATTTACCCTTGGAATGAACGTGAAGCTGCTGAGATTTGTTCTGCTTACTCTTGCGGCGCTTCTGGCAGGAGCTGCGGTGAGCTTTTCGGGGCTTCTCGGTTTTATCGGGTTGATAATCCCGCACATAGCCGAAAAGCTGACGGGAAGCAGTCACACGCTGAAAATACCTGTGTGCGCACTTATGGGGGCGGTTTTCACATCAATGTGCGACCTGCTGGCAAGGACGCTTTTTGCTCCCCACGAGATAGCGCTGGGCATAGTTGTTTCATACATCGGCGTGCCTTTCTTTATCTATCTGCTTCTCAGAAAGAAGGGAGGAAAGCACGGTGCTTGAAATGAAAAACGTCAGCGGCGGATATGGCAGAAAGCAGGTGCTTTATAACATTGATACTGTCTTTGAAAGCGGCAGGATAACTTCTATAATCGGGAAAAACGGCTGCGGAAAAAGCACTCTTTTGCAGATGTGCTGCGGGCTGTTGACCCCATCTGAGGGCAGCATTACCATTGACGGCGTGAATATTGCAAGCATAAAGCACACTGACCTTGCAAAGAAAATATCATATCTCTCCCAGTCACACTCAGCGGGAAGCATAACGGTGCGCTCGCTGGTCTCCCACGGGCGTTTTCCCTATCTTGGGTATCCGAGAAAATATTCTTCTGAGGATAAGCGAAAAATTGCCGATGCAATGGAGCTTGCAGAGGTGACGGATATTGCGGATAAGTACGCAAACGAGCTTTCGGGCGGTCAGCTCCAAAGGACATATATCGCCATGCTTCTGGCGCAGGATACGGATATCATGCTCCTTGATGAGCCTGCTACATATCTTGACATGAGCAGTCAGCTGGAGCTTATGGAGCTGGCTGTGAAGCTAAAGAATGCGGGAAAGACCATTGTTATGGTAGTTCACGACATAAACACTGCACTGATATATTCCGACAATATCATTGCAATGGACAGCGGCAGTATAATCGAAACAGGTTCCCCACGGCACATATCCCAAAGTGAAACCGTGCAGGATTCCCTTGGCATTGAGATAATATATGATGAAAATGTAAAGCAGTATTTTTTCAGAAAAGCTGCAAAGGAAGGAATGACCGTAAAATGAAAAAAGCAATAATCGCTGCAAGCTTCGGCACTACATATGAGCAGGCGGCAGAAAAGTCCATCTCAGCCGTGGAAGAAAAGCTGAGGCAGGAATTTAATGGCTTTGAAGTCCGCAGGGCTTACACCAGCCGAATGGTGATAGCTGCCCTTAAAAAGCGTGGCGAACAGATTGACACTGTTGAAGAAGCTCTTGAAAAGCTGGCAGATCAGGGCTATACTCATGTGTATATCCAGCCCACACACATAATAAACGGCTTTGAATACAATAAGATCACTGCGGCGGCAGAAAAATATAAGGACAAATTCACCGTGCTTGAAACAAGCACACCTCTTCTTGATTCCGATGAAGATATCGGAAAGGTATGCGACCTTTTTGAAAATGAGCTTGGCTCCGAAAATGCTGTGGCAGTTATGGGTCACGGCACAGAACACAGCGCCAATGCCATTTATACCCGCTTTGCCGAAAAATGCAAAGAAAAGGGATATAAAAACATTTTTGCGGCAACAGTTGAGGGAACACTCACTCTTGAAGACATTATCCCGCAGATAAAGGCGGCAGGCTTCAAAAAAGTCATCATTACGCCCTTTCTTCTGGTTGCGGGCGACCATGCCAACAACGATATGGCTGGAGATGAACCTGACAGCTGGAAGTCAACGCTAGCTTCTCAGGGCTTTGAGGTCGTTCCCGTTGTAAAGGGGCTGGGCGAATATGCGGAAGTAAGAGAAATGTATGCTGAACATCTGAGAAGAATTATAAAGTAAAAAAACAGCCGTTCCCGAAAAGCTTGGGAACGGCTGTGATATTATCAGCCCTTATTTAAGGCAATCCCAAAACAACAAGAGGAGCTTACGGGAAAAGGGCGATTTTACGTTATATATACAAACAGCATCTGCACAGTAAAAGCAGATGCTGTTTGTATACTTTTATTCCTCAAATCAATGTAAACCAAAACGTTATTGCCTAAGTTATTAATTGTATCTGTGACTCCGACCGTTTGTTGTGGGAAGAAAGAACTGGTTGTTTTCCAACACACAGAATGGTGCACAGGCAAGTGCGCTGATTTACTCACTTGCTGTCACTGCCTGTGCAAATGGTCTGAATGTTGAGGATTATTTTTTCAGGCTGCTGACCTCCGATGGATCGGTTATGCCTTGGAATGAATAATTGGGCAGATCTAAGCCCTTCGCTGATTTTGTTCGGCGGAGGGCTGGGTTTTTATCTTGGGGGAAGATTTGACGGTTACGGATACACAGCGTGTAGTTTCAACATAATGCTTTCTAGAGCCTGTTGACACTATTTGAGCCATGTTACGATACAGGCAATCTGAATGAACGATAGGAAGATCAAATCAAGCTTATCATATCTGGTACACACTCGGCGAAATGCTTTCAGCCATCGAAATAGTCTCTCGATGATATTTCTTTGCTTATATAGGTCTTGATCGTATTCCCAAGGATCCAAACGATTTTTCTTTGGCGGAACCACAGGATCATGCCCGAACGACTGACAGAGTTCTCTTGTTTTGTTTCCTTCATAGGCTCTGTCCATCAGAATTGGAACGCCCGAGTAGCTGCTGCCTATATATTCGATTGAGGTTCTTCCTTGCGGTGCATCGTGGCAGTTCCCTCCGGACAAGTGCATCTCGACAATGACCTTGTCATTTGCGGATACCACGTGAAGCTTGGCGTTCCATCCGCCTTTTGATTTTCCAATGGATTGCTGCCCGTGTTTTTTAAAGCTCCATGTGCATCAGGGTGCAGTTTGCAGGAAGTGCTGTCAAGCGCCAGCACTTCCACCTTGACTGAAATGATCTTTTCCTGCTGCAAAGCATTAAAAACACGCTGTATTACGCCGCTTTCACACCATCTCTTAAATCTTTGGTATATGCTGTTCCATTTGCCGTATTTTTCTGGAAGTGCCCTCCATTTGCATCCGTTTTCGGCGATGTATAAGATAGCATTGATAAACGTGTAATTGTCGATTTTTACGTTTCCGCGCTGAACCGGAAAATGTTTTTCGATTCTGGCGTACTGTTCTTTCGTGATATTCATGCTTATATTATATCACGTTTTCTTGTTAGTGTCAACAGGCTCTAACAAACATTCTTGCAGGAACATAGAGTCTGAATAACGAGCCGTGTAAATGCCAATAATAACCACAAATGAAAGTGGAGGTAAAGTATTATGGCAAACAGAAATCACGGTTTAAGTGAAAAGGAAACAGAACTTGTACAGCTTCTTATGGCAGATTGCGAAAGCACAGGAGATATTCAGGCAAAATTAAAGCGGTTATTCGCAGGAACGATAGAGCAGATGCTTGAAGCTAAGATGGACGAACATCTTGGCTATGAGAAAAATTCTGCTCTCGGCAACAATTCCGGCAACAGCAGAAATGGTTACGGTAAGAAAACAATTACCAGCGATTACGGCGAATGTGAGATATCCGTTCCCCGTGACCGCAACGGTGAATTTGAGCCTAAGGTCATCGAAAAAAGACAGACTCACACAGACGAAATTGAACAGAAGATCCTTGCAATTGTACGCAAAGCGACACAAGGTTCGCTTGGGAATGTCCCGGCGTGACATCGAAGATACGCTCAGAGAAATCTATGGTGCTGAAATATCTCAGGGACTTGTTTCACGAATAACCGACAAAATTCTTCCCGAGGTAAATGAGTGGCAGAACCGTCTTCTCGACAAAATTCACCCCGTAGTTTTCTTTGACGGAATAGTTTTCAACTCAAGAAAAGACAACAAGATCATCAGCAAATGCGTGTATTCCGTACTTGGCATAAATATGGAAGGACAGAAAGAAATTCTTGGCACATGGATATCCGAAAATGAGTCCGCAAGCTTTTATACAAGCATATGCTCAGACCTGAAAAAACGCGGTGTTTCGGACATTTTTATTGCGCCTCCGCAGAGGATTGTCATAGATAATCTGACAGGACTTTGTGATGCAATAAATGCGATATTTCCAAAGACAAAAAATCAGCTCTGCATCGTTCATCAGATCAGAAACAGCTGTAAATTCGTACCTTACAAGGACAGAAAAGCCGTATGTGCAGACCTCAAAAAAATCTATGGTGCAGTCAATCTTGATGACGCTGAATACGCTAAAGAAGAATTCCGTGAAAAATGGGATAAAAAATACCCTAACATTTTAAAATCCTGGGATAAAAACTGGTCCGAACTGACTGTTTTCTTTGAATATCCACAGGAGATCAGGAAGAAGATGACACCCGAACAGCAATGGTGCTTTACACGGAACAATGTACGCAAAATCGGGCATTCGCAGGAGTTTGTGTTTATTGTGCAGAGTGGGATCTGATACATATACAGTCATAAATGCACCCAATTCACCTTAAAAGATAAGTTTTTTCTTACCCCTCTTGACAAATTCCAAAAAAATATATATAATTAACTTTAAAGTAAATTAATCAAAAGTAAATTAAGGAGCATAACTATGCGTGAAGCATTTATCGGACGAGAAAAAGAACTTGCGGATCTGAATGAGCTGTATTCACAGGATAAATTTCAGCTTTTCGTTCTGTACGGACGCAGACGTGTCGGAAAAACCACACTGCTGAACGAGTTCTGCAAAGACAAGGATACCGTTTTCTATTCCGCAGAGCAAAGCAATGACAAGCTTAATCTTGAAAAGTTTTCCTCGCTTGTTTTCGGCTTCTACGGTGAAAATAACTTAGAGCCGTTTTCGTCGTGGACAAATGCACTTTCATATATTGATGAACGGCAGAACGGCAAAAAGCTTGTTATCGTGATCGACGAGTTCCCCTATCTTGTCAGAAAAAATAAGGCTTTGCTCTCGGAGCTTCAGCATCTTATCGACCACAAGCTTGTGAACGGCAATCTTTTCATTATCCTCTGCGGAAGCTATATGGGATTTATGGAAAAGGAAGTCCTCGGCTCAAAAAGTCCGCTGTTCGGCAGAAGAACCGCACAGCTTCACATGAAACCGTTCAATTATCGGACAAGCTGCAAGTTCCTTGACGGCTTCTCCGATGAGGAAAAACTTGAACTGTACGGCGCATTCGGCGGTACTCCCCTGTATTTGCAACAGATCGACCCCAAAGAAAGCTTTGAGGAAAATATTAAGCGGTCATATCTTAAAGTGACTTCCTATCTCTATGAGGAAGCCTTGCTGCTTCTCCGTCAGGAAGTGCAGGAACCGGGAGTTTACAGCGCTGTTATCGAAGCGATCGCAGGCGGACACACAAAAGCCAATGAAATTTCCACGAAGATCGGCGAAGATTCCGCAAAATGCCTGAAATATATCAGGACGCTGTGCGAGCTTGGAATTCTCTACAAGGAAACTCCGTTCGGAGAAAAGGAAGCTTCACGGAAAACTATCTACGGCATATCGGATTTTATGTTCCGCTTCTGGTATCGCTATGTTTTCGCTAACAGAACACTTATCGAAACGGGCGCACAGCAGGCAGTATGGCTGAAAAAAATCGAGCCCGATTACAGCGGATATATGGGACTTGTTTTTGAAAAGGTCTGCACGGATTATATGTGTGAGAAAAATGCCAAAGGCGAGCTTCCAATTCTGTTCACTTCGATTGGAAGGTGGTGGGGAACTGACCCGACTACTCACGGTCAGGAAGAAATCGACTTGGTTGCCAACGACAGAAAGGACTACATTTTCGGCGAGTGCAAATGGCGCAACGAAAAACTTGATATTTCCGTGCTTCGTGAGCTAAAAGCCAAGACCGACATATTCAGTAAAAACAGAAATGACACCTATTATTATCTTTTCTCAAAATCAGGCTTCACCGAGGCTGTTATAGATGAATCTGAATCAGATAGCAGTATTGTGCTTGTTGATTTAAATGATATAATGGATTTTAAATAATTATAAAAACAGACAGCAGGCACAAATGTGAACCTGCCGTCTTAATTATTGACCGTAACTAAAATTCTTACCTTCTGCCAAAATAGATCTCGGGCAAAATGACCGCCGTATCCTCAGTATCATCCTTGCCTTTCCAAGCAACTATGAACCGTATTTTTGCTTTGGTCGGACAGTAACCCTGCTCCGACATTTTTGTTATCTCAACTTTGAACTTTTTTGAAAAGCGCACCGCAGGATATATCTTCTCATTGTTCAGCACATAAAGAGTATCTCCACGGATAATAAGCTCATCGCCGCTTTTTGCGCTGAATATAAGGTTCTTTTTTCCTTTGCAGAAATCAAGGAAAATATCCTTATGCGAAAGCTGAACAACTATCTCTTCGGGGCGGTCATATACCTTTTCATTTAGAATTTTCTCTGCACCGTTCGGCTCAAATCCGTCAAAAATATCATTGTTGTAATGGATATGCAGGTTTGTTTTCGCCCTCGTCATACCAACATAAAGCTTTCGGCGCTCTTCGTCCGTGTCGGCTTTCACATTGTCAAGAAGCATAAAAACATTGTCGAATTCCCTGCCCTTGGATTTATGAATGGTCGAAACGGTCACAACTCCCTGCTCATCACGGTAAAAATCTTCAAGCTGCGATTCGTGCAAAAACATTTCAAGATCGGTCTTGTATTTTCTCTCGTTGGAAAGCTCAAAATCCTCCAGCATATTAAGACAAAGCGGCAGACATTCGCTGCCCTTGTAATTTCCTTTAAGCTTGTCCTTTGCCTTGTCCCATATTCCGTCCGAAATGATTGGCGAAGCACATTCCTTTTCTACGCTCTTTAAAAATGACCTTATCTCCGCAAGATCATACAGATCAAATCCGCCCAATGACTGGATAAGCTTTGCTCGGATATTATTTTTGAGAAGCGCACCCATTACTCTGTACGCCTCACCGTTTGTTGAAGTGAGAACACACGCTGTTCCGCTGTATGCCGATGCGATAATATCATTAACAACAGCCTTTTCAAGATTTTTTGAACCGTGCTTTATAAGCTTCACAATGCCGTTTTCTTTTCTCACGGGAATGATCGGGTCGGTTTTCATTCGCTCCGTAATAGTTTCTGCAAAAAGGTTTGCAAGCTCAACTATATTCGGGCAACTGCGGTAATTTTCAAGCAGCTCATATTTAACTGCACCTTTGTCAAGTATAAACGAACGGAGATACTTCGAGTCCGAGCCTCTGAACTGATAGATGTTCTGATCGTCATCACCTACGGCAATAACACGCATTTCCTCGTTTCTCTCCATAAGCGCTTCAATAAGTGCAAACTCGTTTCTGTCCATATCCTGCGCTTCGTCAATGACAACAACCGTTTTTGTTATCCTGCCAAGCTCAACATCGCCGTTTTTTATTATCCCGGCAGCATTTTTCACTACATCTTCCGACTCCTGCAAGCTTCCGACCTTTCCGAGAAGGTCAAAGCAATAGGAATGGAAAGTCTTTATCTCCACAAAACTTGCGGCATTTCCTATAAGCGCATACAGCCTTTGCTTGAACTCCGTTGCCGCCGCACGGGAGAATGTCACCATAAGAAGCTGCTCGTGCTTAACATCTTCCAGAAGTAGCAGTGACGCAAGCTTATGCACAAGCACTCTTGTCTTGCCCGAACCCGGACCTGCCGTGACTACTATGTAAGGCGAAGTGTTGTCGTTTATGATATTCCGCTGCGTCGGTGAAAGCTCGTTGAAAAGCTTGTTGTACTTCTGCGGCGTGATGTTCCGCTCAATTTCTTCGGAACGCTCACCCGAGAAATATTTGTTGAGGAATTTCTTATAATCGAGCTGAAAATAATCGCTGACAAACTGCTGCGCAGCGTCATAATCACGAACCATCATATTTGCATATTCGCCGACAATATGTATCTGCTGTATTTTCTGCTTGTAGAATTCATTCAGCTGTTTGTAGTCCTCTTTTTTGTACTTGATCTTGTTGTCAAGCTCCAGTCTGGTCAGCTCCATAGCGTTGTAAAGAACAAGAAATCCTCCCTCAAGCCGCATTGAACCTATCTTTGAAAGATACAAAAGTGCCTCTTCTATCTCATCGGAAGAAATCTCAGCAAGTCTTGCCTTTTCGTAAGCGCCTTTCAGTTCCAGCACCGAGAAAAGCACAAGTATCTCTTCTTTTTCCGATTTATCTTCAGCGGCACGGTCATATAAAAAGCTTACAATAAACTTTGCAATATCAGTACATTTTCTGCGCTTTTCTTTGAGCTTTTCAAAGCTTATTTCTGGTTCAAAGCTAATCTTTCCCGAAGCCGCTTCAAGGCTTTTCTTGATATAATTTTTTATCGTCCAGTAATAGAAAACTGTCTTTATCCCGTTGACCGTTGAGGACTTTATCCCTGCTTTAAGGGCATTGTCGTTCAACTCTTTAAGGTTTATACATTCGCCCTCGGAGTTCAAATTGTCAATAAGAAATGTTTCAAGCGCAATATATTTATTAAGCACGGCAAGCGACTTATTTTTCGTATCGGCACGGCAGATATACGCAGTAAGATCCTTTGAATCCGCAAGCAAGCCCTCCTGCCGAAGCAGTTCAAGGTTATTGATAACATCTGCTTTTGGAACACCGAGCCTGTCGGAAATATAATCGACCCTCGACTCGGCTTCATCATTGCCTGCCTTTGCAATGCTCCTGCTTGAAATGAGCATACTCATTATTCGGCGTGAGAGAATTTTATCGCTTTCCGACATTCGGTAAGAGCTTTCAATAACCGCACCTGCGTCAGCCATATTCGGCACAAGAATACTCGTTGCAAACACCTGTGGCATATTCTTCCCACGCTTGACATAGCCTGCATTTTCAAGTGCAAGAACAGCCGTCCTTACTCTTGTTTCTATATCATTCACCGTATCGTCCCAGCCTGCCTGACGTGCAATTTCAAGTGCGGAGCGACACACGTTTGGTCTGAATTTTGTCAGATCCTTTATCGCTTTCCATACCTGCTGTATCTCGCTTATGCTCAATTTGGTCTGATTGAGAAGAATAAAATGCTTGTCAAGATCGCCGTCATTGAAAAGAACATAGCACTCTGCCGAAAGGCTCCGGTCACGACCTGCTCTTCCCGCCTCCTGAACATAGTTTTCGAGCGAATCGGAAATATCATAGTGAATAACAAGCTTGACGTTGGACTTGTCAACGCCCATTCCGAAAGCAGACGTTGCAACGATTATCTGCACCTCATCATTGATAAAAGCCTCCTGATTTTTTTGCTTTTCCGTGCTTTCCATTTTACCGTTGAACGGCAGAGCCTTAAATCCGTCACCGCAAAGCTTTTCCGCAAGTTCTTTTGTGCGCTTTGTTCTTGAAACATAAACGATAGTCGGACAGTTTTTCTGCTCGATAAGGCTTCGCATCGCAGTGTATTTTTCATCGTCCGTTTCCTTGTATAAAACCGAATAATGCAGATTTTCCCTTGTCGCCGAAGTTGCGTAAAGCTCAAGATCAAGGTCAAGCTTCTGCTTGAAATAGTCCCTTATGTCGCTTATGACCTTCTGCTTTGCCGTTGCGGTAAAACACGATACGGGTATCTTATAGTCAAGATGTTTTTTCTCCTGAAGCTCACGGATAAACTCACCGATATAAAGATAATCCACACGAAAATCCTGTCCCCAAGCAGAAAAGCAGTGCGCTTCATCTATTACAAACCGCGCGATATTCCTTGACATAAACAGCCTTTCAATCGTCCTCGAACGGAGCATTTCGGGCGAAATATACAGAATAGATGCAAGTCCGCTTTCCACACGTTCGATCGCTTCCGCCCTTTCGATAGGACTTAACAGACCGTTTATCGTAACAGCGTCGGCAATGCCCCTCTTTTCAAGATTATCCACCTGATCCTTCATAAGCGATTGAAGCGGCGAGATAACAACCGTGAGTGACCTCGATACTTCCCCCGAAATGAGCGCAGGAAGCTGAAATGTTATGGACTTTCCGCCGCCCGTCGGGAACACGGCAAGAAGCGAACGGTTTTCAGCCGCCGCTTTTACAGCCTTTTCCTGCAAAGGCTCGTCATTGTATCTGCGAAAATCATCATATCCGAATATGCTTTTCAATTTAGCGTGAACATCAAGCTCACGGCGGCAGTATTCACATTTTCCGCAGGGCGTGCTTCGGAGCAAACGCATAACATTTTCTACCGCAGGATAATTTATATGCACCCAATGTGGAATTATCGAATATCTGTCGTCCACAGAAATTAGTGCAAGGCAGTACGCAAGTTCTATCGGATAGGAGCGTATGAGCGCAGAAATGTCGCAATTCAAACATATATCACTCTTGAACCTCTCCGCAATAAGCGACGGAAGATCACCGCTCGGAGTGTATCCCATATATCTGAAAAAACCGTAAAATTCCTTTTGTTCATACAAAAACGAACAGAAAATATTTTTCAGCGTATCATCAAGTGCTTCAAAAGCATTTACTTCGTCATAGAAAAGCTCTTTCGCCTTGATCGAGTCGTTGAGCGGACTGTTAAGCTCACCCGTCTGAAGCTTGTCGTCCTTCAAAAGAGCGTGATAGGGACGATTCGGGAACAAAAGCGGTGAAAGAAAAAGCGTATCAACAGCATAGCTTATACCAGATCGGTCAACAGCATTTTCAATATATTTAAGATCGTAATTGAGGATATTATGACCGCAGATGAATTTATTTCCTGCTATGAAATCGGAAAATTCGCCCTCCAAATGTGTGTGAACCTGCCTATTATCCGAATCAACTGCGCCGTAATCGCACACTTTCCCCGTATCAATATCAACTTCCGTATCAATAAAAACTATTCTGCTCATTTTATCACGCCCTATGTTTTTATTTTGCAGTTAATGAATATGTCCCAATAAAAGCCTATTATCCGAATCAAGCAATTACTCTATATCATTCTCTCAAAAAAAACGTATAAAGCTTTTTTATCGGATATACAATTACCTCATTATTCTACACCCAGCGCTTTAAACACTGCGTCCTCAGTGCTACTATAGAAAATCAAATTGAAACTTCCAATCAAGTCTGCCGGTACGGTCCCGAGCTCCGCTGCCGATGTGATTGGCAGAAGCACTCTCTTTGCACCACTATCCAAACATACCTGCAGAGAATTTGCCAACTCATCTACCTTCATGATAGTTCCACTAATACTGATTTCACCAAGTACAGCAAGGCTGCTGAGTGTTGGTTTTCCAAGTGCAATAGAACACATCGCAATCAATGTAGGAAGAGACAGCTTTCCGGTCATACCGATGCCCTGCAAATCCTGATAATTGATAATATAATCTTTTGTTGTGGTACTGATAGAGCCACTGATGCGATTTCCATTTGCTTTCAAGAAATTGAAAGCTGTGTTTGTAGATCCCTTTGCATCACGGTCACTTCCGATACCTGTTCTCTCGAACTTACCGTTACCCGGAAGCATCTGGCTCTCCAAGCGGAATACACCAAGCATACCACTCTTACCCTGAGAAACAGTATATACCTGTCCTGGGTTGCACATTCCCTCTGGGATGAGCTTACCACCACCTTGCTCAGGAACTGAAACATAATGCTCCTCGAAAGTCTCGTTATCTATGTAGGAGAAGTTAACATCATAGAACTCCATGCCACCCAGCTTCTTCAGCTGTTCCTTAACACGACGACGCATCTCCAAAGAAATCTGAAGAACTTCTTCTACTTCTGCTTTTGTAAAATTGCCATTCGGATACAGAAGTTTCAAATATCCATCCGCCATTCTACGCACAGCAATAGCATCTCTCTGATTAAGATTCTTGCCAAGCCGGAAATAATGGTCAATGACATCACCGTACTGTTCCTTACGCAGCTCACGAATGAACTCTGCAAGATAGTCACTAATGAATCCGTAGTCATTTGTAAAATGCTCCGGACGGAACTTCGGAATCTCCCATCCCGGAAGATAGCAATGCATACGGTCAAGGAAGGCTGTATCTGTTCCCATCTCCGGAGGGAATGGATCAAACAGGCTTGATGTCTTCAAAAGCACATCCACACTCTGATTGATATTACCAACGAATACCATAGAAGCAGATGCTGCCTTTTCTTCCTTGCCTCGTGCGAAGGAACCGGATGCCATGTAATCCTTCATGATCTGCACGCCATCTTTATCCTTAAAGCGAATGCCTGCAACTTCATCGAAGGCTACACAATCCCAAAATCCAACCAGACCGACAGTCTTACGCCCCATGTTATAAAACAGGTTTGCTACCGTAGTCTGACCTCCGGATACAAGGATACTGTTCGGAGATATCTCCTTGTAAAGATGTGACTTACCGGTACTTCGTGGTTCCAGCTCACATAGATTGAAGTTCTTCTCTACCAGCGGAATCATACGGGTCAGAAGCAGCCATTTCTCACAATAAGTCAATTCATCCGGTTCCATACCAATCGAACGCATCATAACATCCAACCATTCATCCTTGGTGAAGGCCTGTCGTCCCTGCTTCAACTCTTCTATATCAATGTGTGGCATCTGAATCGGTGTCAGCTTTGTAATACGAATTGGAGTACCATTCTTCTTTTCTTCTTCAATGTACTCGTAACTGAGCTGAACAATACACCAGATACCACCACAAAGCAGGCGATCATATTTCTCCGGATATTCGTCAGCAATAGGTATTCCTCTGATGCCCAGATTAGAAAAATCAGCCTGATAGATATTTTCTCTCATGTTAAGATTCACTGTTATCATATCAATGACTGTGTGACTGCCGCGACTACGAAGTCTTGACAAAATCTTCTGTGCTTCATCTGGTCTTACAAAGTTATCGGCAAGGATGCGTTTTACATTCTGCACGCCCTGCTTGATAACCTCATCATCATCGGAACTGCAATATTGGCCCAACAGGAATTAAGAACATAAACCGGCACATTTGAACCTTCTTTGATTTTCTTAGTCAGGTCTTTACGTACAATCTTACCATCAAAGTACTGACGGAACTTGTCTTTTATGATTTCACGAGTGCTTTTACCCGTTTCTAATATATCATCCATTTGCAATCCTCCCATTTGCGGCATCAACTAAAAAAGTCAAATTCATCTACCGCAAATGCAATGTCGATCTGAAATTCTTCCTTTTGCGGCATCTGCAGACCTGTTTCATCTGCGATGACTAAATAGTAGCTTGCTCTATTATCATACTTCAGTGATTTCAGATTGAAGCTGCAGCGGAATGTACGCTCTTGTCCGTTGTCACTGGTCTTATCTGCGATAATCTTTGCTGTATCACTGATCTGTTTTCCATTAGAGTCAACAAAATACAGCAGATAGTTTGCTGCACTACGGTTATCGCCAACCGCATCCTTCTGATAGAAGTTCAGCGAGAATATCATATTACTGATTTTACGACTTGCAGAAAGAAGTCCTACTTCTACCGGCTTCGTATCATATTTTTCCTTATTGCGCTGATAAGCCTTGGAATCGTTGCGAAGGTAATGATATTCAATAATCGGAACAACCATCTCCTGAAGGCTGATGCCGCCATGCACGAAATTCAAACCGCCGCCTTTCTTCTTAATGCGAACGCTCTCTCGCGGCGCAAAGGCGCTGTAACCATCGTCCATGAATTTCACAGGAAGTAAGTAGTCCGGAGTTGCTCCTTTACGAGTAATCAGATAGCGACGGTCAATCTCCACATCCTGCTCACTCGGTGTTGTCTTATCCACCTTTGAATCCTCAGACAAAGGGCTATAAGTGTAGAGGAATCCGTGATCAGCAGTAATGTAAACACGAGTGCCACTGAACTCATTACGAATGATTCTCACTATATTTTTGATTTCTTCAATGGCATCATCACATGCTGGAAATACCATGCTGTCAGAAGTATGGCTGGCCTCATCAACCTTATCGTGATAGATGTAAACTACATCCATACCCTTTACAAGAGCACTTCTTTCCGCACGCTTCATCGGTGCAATATCTTTATATTTCAGGGCTACGCTATTAATGTTTGCAGCCTTAAGAACTTTATCTCTGTTACCTGCATCTGTAGACATTCCATCTGCAAGAATCTGCAAGTCTCCATTACTGTGTTCACCCACAGATAACTGCTTATGCGGAAGCAATGCAGCCATACCGAACTTTGTGACAGTCGGGAAGATACCTGCACAGGAACCAAGCGTAACCTTACTCTGCGTCTCACGCCGAAGCTGCTCTGTCAGAGATGCTGCCACCTCATAACGGAAAGCATCTGAGATAATGACAAACACACGATTATCCTCGCCCATTACCTTCCGGTTATAGAAGTCCACCTGCTGTGGTACTTCCAAAACACGACCATACTGAGCAAGTTCATCTGCACATGCATCAGACCAATTATTGCCCAATTCACCAAGGAACCAGTTTGTATAAATGCCCTCTACCTTATCAGTCACCTGCTTGAAAAGATCATCCAGATGGTCATTTCCGACTGTCAGGCTCTTTCCAAATGCCAAGTGATACTGACGATAGTAAGTATCCATGCGGTAGTAATCTTCAGTATACTCTTTCCAGACATTTCTTGCCTCCACAGTGTGGAATCCTGCGGAGTGTTCCAAGAAGAACGCCTGCATCTTTGCTACCTGAAGAATTCCTTCGTAGTAACATTCCACATCGTCGTACCACGCCAGAGTTCGACGCTTCTCGACCGTATTTGTGATCGCATCCACATTGATAATATGATTGTTGATTTGCGTCATGATCTGAGTCAGGATACATTCATTGACACAAGGAAATACCTCTGTGCCTACTAAATCATCCAACGGCACCTGCTGGAAACGCTTTCTGAGAATAAGTTCTTCTTCCACATTTCTCAGGATTTTAACAAGCTCCTGTCTATTCTCTCCTGCAATCCACTCAGACACGAAATCATAGCACCAGGCCTGATGCGGTGTGGAAATGAAGCTATCGAGTCCTGCCAGATACTCCATACGAAGTGTTCTGGTCGTTGCTGTAAGCAAGATATGCGTTACCAGCTTATTAATGGTAGAATTTTCGCCTTCAAAGTATCCGGTAGCCTGCTTTACAAGCGCCCAGAATGGTGCTTCAGCTTCATAGTTTACAAGGTTCTGGAACACCTCGTTGGTTTCCATATCAGTTCCATCTGCGATAACAGCTTTCACAATACTGTTAGGCTGTGCATTATCGGCAACACAGATAGCTGCCATAACGGTAAGATGCATCTGCGATGGCGTGCTGATTCCTTTATTCAACTTTGCGAATGCTGCTCTTCTGTTCTGTGCTCCGAAGAATTTCTTATAGACCTTAACCAGCCTGCGGAAGTCCAAAGTTGCCGGAAGGTCGATCTCATTCATCCAGATAGATACCAAATCAGCTCTGAACTCTTCACTGTAAAGCTCGATATTCAAAAGCCAGTCATCTTCCTGCGACTCATAAGAGATTGGACTGTAAACCAGATAGTTGCTGGTGGTATCATCCACATTCAGCAGCTTTTTAGCTGCAAAGTTGTTGGTACCTGTAAGCACCAGCAGTTTTGCATTATCTATCTGAATGTCATCCAGCTTGTCCTCAAACTCTCTATCCTCGTCATACCAGAAGATAATACGACGCTTATAAAACTCCGGCAGCGGTGCAGCAAATCGCTTATTCAAATCTCGGATTATTGTATCTAAATCCATACTGACCATGCTGCCACCTCCTTAACTTAATCATTTCCTTTGAACTTGGAATTATTTTTGTCTCCATGATATGTAAATGTTTCATAAGTGATGCCTTTTGCTCTTTGTTCCATCGTTATTCCTGATTGAGTGCCAGAATCACTATTATTTGAAATGGGTGAAAGTCCTTTTCCACTCTTAATATCCTCCATTGTTTTATCTTTATCAGACATTAGAATCCTCCTTTACGTAATATTACAGCTATAGCATACATAATAATTCCAACAATAATTTCGATTAATGCTCTGTCAAATGATGCCTGCTTCTTTTGTACTACAGGTCGAACTTCATCTACTATTCTTGTGTATTTATCAATCAGCCACATTGCGGCATGCGATTCTTTTTCTCTATATATTTCATTATTTCTAATATCTTCGCTTTTAAAGACTGCGATTTTTCGCCCCCTCATTAAAGTCAAAAGACAAATCGTCGAAAAGAGAGTTAATCCCATTCCTCCTACGAGACAAAGTAATTCAATAACGGTCAATATCAGAACCAAAATTGTCATATCTTTCACACAAAATGAAGCAGGCGTAAAATCAAATGTGCCTAACATAATTGTAAGAATAACGCCGGCAAATGCTAGTGCTACGTTAATCTTATCATAAATTCGATTATAATTTTCCTGCAATCTCTGATAGTCCTGAACGCAGCTGTCTAAAAGAAAGCAGGCAGAAGGATAATCTACACTTTCAACTGTTTCTTCAATCGTGCTATTATCTTCGGATAAAGAAGTATTCTCTTCTATTTCAGCCATGCTGCCACCTCCTTATTTAATATCCGCCAAAACATCTTGGAAAATCGCATAGTTCTTCTTCACACCATCATCCAGATCAATGGAAATCATCTGGTCTGCCAAGTGGTGGATTTTTTCTTCATATGCATGAATTTCCGTAGCATGGTCTTTCAGTGTTTTGAGCTGCTTATTCAGCTTCACTCTCTCACTGGTAGATGCATTTGCAATACGTGTCTCCAGATCAGCAATGGCAGTACGGTAATGAGCCTGCTGTTCATGCACATAATCGGTACGGATACGGGCAATGGTGTCCGGCTGATAGCGATGCATGTAAATCAAGCACTTGAAACCATTCTTCTTACCAGAATCGAACATCCAGTAAATCGGGCGCTTCTGATAAGTCTTGCAGTGGTCTGCATAAAAACCATTTATAAAATAGTTTCTGATGACATCCTTTGGCTGTCCCTTACCGCCAAGTGCGTCAGCGATAAATTTCAGGTTCTCCTGTAAGGTATCCTTGCCATAAACCACCTCCACGAACTTCACGAAACGGCCAACAATGTCATCTTCAAAGTACTCATCATCACTGATCGGGATAATGTTATCCTTATCTGCTGCGAATGTCGAATACTTGGAATCATCCCATTCGCCACCTGCATAAACAAGACCCTCTTCATCTAATGAGTAGCGGCCAAACATACAACCGACTGCATAGGAAATGAAGGATTTCATGTCTCTTTCCAAATCAGCCTTACGAATGGTGACATCCTTATCATCCACTTCTGGAGTGAGCTCATCTTGAAGGCCATAGATATCAATAAACATTCTGTTAAGCTCTTCCTCATTCTTCTTAAGCAACTCGAACTGCGCTGCTGCGTTGCTTTCCCACATATGGTATGCATCAGAAATTCGATACTGCCATTTATTCATTGGGATGTCTGCAAAGCCAGCTCCACTACGGTATGTTATAAACGGATGAGTAACAAAATCCCACGAAAATTCAAAGCTATTCCAATCTGCTTTTGAAATATCGATGCATTCATCTACATAGTTTGCAATTCTTTTACCTAAATCCGCATCTGGTTCGATTAGAGGTATTCTCTTCAAATCCCCAACTTGTGTTGTTGTAGTTGGATTTAACGCTTCGATATAAATTGGAGTGATTTTTGAATTAAAGATACCTATTAAAAGTTTTAGTTTATGTTCATCGGCAAATGCACATGAACCTTTAACATCGAACATAAAACCACCATAACAATATCGTCCAGCAAATGAGTTTCCTGAAATATCTGACCACGTAATACATGGCTTCAGATAAACATGTGTCATTGTTGTTTTGGCTCGGTTGAATTCACCAGACTTAGCCCAGTTAACAACATATTCATGATTTCCATACCATTTTCGTTGTTCTCCACCTTTGTGATATGGTATCCAATTCGTGACCGAAAGATTAATTTTATCCACATCTGAGTATCCAAATGCTATTTTATGTATATCAAGTTCTGTCCAGCCTTTTAAATAGATATCGTTGTTACCCGTTGTCATTCCCGACACAATTTCTGCCAAATCTCCCAAACTTCCATGGTTCAAAAAAGTTGAAAGAACCTTATCACTAATCCAGTATGCATATGGCTTTGCCGGAATCTTTTCAAAGCTCATTTTCTTTGAATGGCATCTATATAGCCCTTTTAGGAATGCATCTTCCTTTTTCAAGGTGTCATCTGGATCGACAACTCTATCACATGTGGATATAAACTCATCAATGTGGTTCTTGCACAAAACAAAAGCAACGGTTTGAACGACCTCTCCACATAACTCTTCAAAAGCATGTGCTCCCAAATGTAAAATATTGGGAATATCATAAGCCACTAACTTATTTCTTAACTTTTCATAACTGGACAAAAACATCCACGATTGCATTGTTATCATTGCTGTAAATCTATTCATCTTTGACAGCTGCAAGCCTTTTTCAATAAACACAGCAAATAAATCGCCTTTTGAAAGTGGGTATTCATTTTTAAGACGCTCGTTTAACTTTTCTCCCATATTACTGCTTCCTAAGTAAGGAGGATTAGTTATTACGGCATCATATTTTGTCGCTAGTACCTCTGCCACTTCAATCATTTTTTTTAGGCGCATTGCAGATTCAGAGTAAATGCTCATTATACTTTCGTTCTGAATTTCATCAAAACGAGCGTAAAGAGCATTCCAATCCTGCTGGCTAACAGTGATGACGGAACCATATTCCTTTGCATCATGCAGTTCTTCAATAATGGTACCCATTGCTGCCTCGAGCTTCGCATCACCATTGCAGAAGTATTCCACAGCATATCGGTCCACATGGTTGCTTTCCACGATGGCGTATACATGCGGCTGTACCTTACGGCGAAGGAATCTCTTGTCGTATTGGCAGGCCTTCATCATAACGGAGAAGTATGCCAGCTGCGCTGCACGGTCATCGATGTCCAGACCATAGATGTTGTTCTCTACAATGCTTGCAACTGCCGTTCTGGTATCAACACCATAAGCCTCATATATCTGAACGAGCACGTCAAACATATAAGCCAAAATGTGGCCGCTGCCGGAGCAAGGGTCGATGCACAGAATATCCTCTGGTTTCAGAGCTTTGTACTCTTCACGAATAGACGCAAGCTGAGCCTGAACGTTGGGTTCCTGCTCTGCCTCTTCCAGATAGTACTTCCACTGAGATTTCAGTGCATCGTTCGGATGACCTTCTAGCCACAGACGCCCAAGTGCATTTTCCACCATATATCGAACTATCCAATCTGGAGTGAAAAGCTGTGTCTTAGCAGGGATTTCTTCCTTATTTACTTTTCCATGACCTTTAACTTTTTTATCGACCTTAGCTTTCGGTTCAATATTGTAATACTGATACAGCCATCCAATAATCTGAACAGCATCTTTCCAGTCTTCCTCCGGAATCAGCTCAATCATCTGCTGAACGACGCTGCCTTCACGAAGAAGATTGTCCGGGAACAGAAGCTCGGTATAGTCAGCAATCTTCTGGAACATTCCCGGAAGCACGCTATTCAGGGCATTGCACTGAGTAATCAGAAGATACTTATACAGTTCGTCATCGTCGTTGGCTTCCTTGTAAGCATAGACTTTTTCCATGTCGAGTCCGTCCAGCTCCATATGGATTGCCTCTGTCAGAATCTGAGGCTTGAATGCGTTATTCTCATCGGTAAAAACACGCACTCTGGTAGGGAGGTAACCATTAACCTCCATGAAGCGCAGTGCGGAGAAACGATTAAACCACGTGTAGGCAACCTCCTCCATAACCTGCTCATATCCTTTTTCCTTAATCTGCTCAATCAAGGCAGCTCTCTGCTTCTTCTCGGTAGAAGAAAGCAGATGACCACCCACACTATCGTCATTTGGATTTCCGATCTCTTTATCAGAAATACCATATCTAAGCGCCCTCTGGCTCACACGGGAGATTAACTCCCGACGAGCTTCCGTGGCAAATTTTTTTATCGCATTCTTATTCATAACGGTCTCCTTAGCTTAATTTGATTCCGTCGCAATCCTTCATCATAGCAGTGAGGTATGCTCTCATTCTCTCAACATAGGCATCGATGTCTTCTTGACTTTCAAGAGTCTTCGACGGAAATGCCGCCTGACGGTATATATTCTTGATAACCTTCTTCGGTGCCGGAGAAGTTACTGTTCCATTATCTTTCGGTTTGATGGTCGGTGCAACCGGAGTCTTCGGATGAACGATGTTATCGATTTTATCAACTGTGTCATCCTTATATCCCCACATCTGAGGTACCAAACCATCGAGAAGCTGCAGGCTTTCCAGCTCTGCCACTCTTGCTTTCTGCTGGTCAAAGAAGTTATCTGCACGCTCGGATATCGCTCTGGCCTCATGAACATCACTAACAAGAGTATGGATTTCTGACAAGCACTGACGGATGATTTCAAGAATCTCAGCGCGCTTTGCTTCAAGAAGTCTTCCGTGGCCCTCACGAACAGTATCCATCAATCCATTCAACTCAGGGATACGTCTGTAAACGCTACTCTGTCCGGCATCCACTACGGTAATCTTACGAATCTGATTCAGTGCCTGATTTGCTTCCTCTTTCTTTTGCAAGTAAGAGAGGTCATTTCTCAGATCTACTTCCATGCGAACCGCTGCATCAAATACCTGCACCTGATTCTTGAAAAATCCTTCTACGCTCTGCATATCATCCTTATTATCAAGAAGGTTGTCTTGTTCTTTCAGAAGCCTGTCGATCAGAGCTGTATTATCCTTGCGCTGAGAAAGTACACTTTCCATCAGACTAAGTGCATTCGTCACAAGATGATGATCCGGATATTTGTGACCATCATAACGTTTATTCAGTTCCTCGTAATGTTTCTTCTGTTCTTCAAACTTCTCAATAATGTATTTTACAAGTCCGTCTTCATCATCCGGAACATCCATTACATCAAAGTATTCACGAAGCAGGTCTTTGACCGCACGCATTTTTGTAGCTGTAATAACCTGACGCTTGGAGATACTTGTCTTGCCAATCTCACTCTTTTTACGGAGCATATCCGGAAGTTTCGGATTACCCGGCTGGATCGTTTCTCCACCATATTTGATGGTAACCTTCTGGTCATAAATCAGCATCGCAGCGGTGGCTGCAATATCGATTTCTTTCCAGCCATAAGGAATTGCCTGATAGCGGCTCTGCACATCTGCCATCGAAGTAGGAAGTTTCTTTGCGTCTTGCATCTCAAGATACTCTTCCATCTTCACAGCCGCATCGTGATTTTCTTCCATACCAGACATGACACCGTTTAAGTGTTCACCATTCAATACTGCAAGGACATCTGCGTCTGTATCAGCATTCTTGGTAATAAGACCAAGTTCGCTATAAACATGAGTAACCAAATATTCCAGTGCCTGATCCAACTTGCCCTTGGCATCGCCACCCTTGATTTCAATGTGCTCTCCATCTACATAAAATTCAGCACCGATGATGGCCTTCTTCAAATCTTCCCCTGCAGAGGATTCGTACTTAGTAGCCTCATCTTGATGATTTCGGATGATGTCCTGCACAGACTTCGGAAGCTGTGCTACATTACGCTGCTTCACATATTTACGTACCTTCATTGCTTTTTCTAAAGACTCATAGTAAGGAGTTTCAGAAAGCACAACAATTGCCTGATTCTTAGACTCTGTCATAAGGCGAAGTTCGCTCTTTTCTACAGTGTCTGTTGCTACCGTCATGATGCGAAGTCTCATACCACCGGTTACTGCACCAATACTTGTGGTGTCTACCATCTGGTCAAATGGGAAGTCGTACTTTCCGTGACGGTATTTCTTTGTTGTATAAATATCAGCAAAAATCATCTGACCAATACGCTCTACGATTGCAGAGGTATCAACCTGCGTATTTTTGTAAATATCTCTTTGAATATCCTGCTCCTCATCGGTCAGGAAGTTATAAGTATCACCGGTTCTTCCTATATAGTTCTGGCTAAGTAAACGATCCAGACTGCCACGCACCGTCTCTCGCATCGTAATCTTGTCCAGACGAATATCATTTGCCATAAGGATTACGATATTATCAAGGTTCGCCGGAATATCATCCACATAACGGATAAGATACAGGAGCTTTAACACATCCACATCTTGCTGCTCAATGCCATCACCGTTATCTGCTGCCTTCTGACAACGTTCAATAACACGACGAATAGAGCTGTCAAGAAATGTATGTACGGTATCGTAGAATAAATAGAACGGCACCAATGCATACTCGTCCTTATCCTGAATCTTTTGTGCTGCCTCTTGGAAGCCGGAAAGCATGGAGCGTTCACCACCGGAAAGATGCTTACCGGAGTTACCATGCTTACGAATTTCAGCAAATACCTTCTGCATGATAATGAACTGGTAAGGTACAAACGGAAAGTTTCTGGTAAAGTCCTGCGGACCGGTGTATCCCTTAATATCCAGCATGGCATCCGTGAAGCTAAACAGGTTGCGAAGAACAGAATCATTCTGGTTATATACCTGCTCCAATGCCGGTTCCACTTCAGGCTTTTTCTTCAAAATACGTTTCTGGATAACTTCGTCTGCGGAAGAAGAAGTCAACGAAAGTCTGGTTTTGAATCGAGCCTGAATACGAGAGAACTCATTTTCACGAGCCTTAATAATCTCATCGATGGCTTCCTGACCGGTACAAACAACCCAAATCTTACCGCCACACTCACTGCCGATTTTCTCAACCAAAGACTGCAGATTGATAAGAAGGTCTGTGTCTCCACCTACATACTGTCCGACCTCATCGACCATAAACAACAAGCGGAAATCATCCGGTTTATTATCCACATATTCTTTCATCTCAGATACGAGCTGTGCGATACTGGTCTCCACGGTCTCTGTTCCGTTGAACCAGTTACGTGCTGCTTCCTCACTCATACCAAGAACTTCTTTTAATGTCTCAACAACGTCATCCTCAAAAAATGCAAAGGCATCTCTGGACTCAAGCCAAGGCCCACCATTCTTTTCTTCAAATACACGACGGAACTCTGCCGTTTTTCCACGTTTTTCGATAAACTGCTCCAGCTTCGCCACCTTAAGATTTTCTCCATAAAACCCAAGATAGTTATAGAACATCTTTGCGAAAACACGAAGAACAGCAGTCTTGTCCTTATTGATAGAGCCCTCGATATCGATGTTGAAAAGAATGGTATCTGTATGACCCTTTGTAACAGAATCAATTAACATGAATGTTGCCGGGTCATCTTCAAACTTTTTACGGAATCTTTCTACGGTGCGAATGCCCTGCACTTCCTGATTGGCAAGCAGATATGAGAGCATCTTCAGGAAGTGAGATTTACCACTTCCAAAGAAACCGGAGATCCAAACACCAATATCAGCAGTTCCTTCACGGAAGGACTCGCCATAATTATTAAAGAAGGTGATAAAGTGCTTCTTCAAATCTCTGGTGATAACATACTCATCCAATTCCTGAACGAGAACATCGGTGGCATCTTGATCTACTTTAACGACACCGTTGATTTTACGATTAATATCCTCTTGGAATAATTGTTCAATAACCATTGCTGTTCCTCCTTAAATCACATTGAAAGCACGGTAATAAGGATTTTTCTTCAGGCGGTTGAAAAGCTGCACATCACGCCCATCATAATTGCCCGGATAGAACACCAGAATCGGAACATCTGGAAATTCTGGCTGCATTGCATTTAACAGATCATGAACTCTGATAAACGGAAACGCATCTCCCACTCCCGTGATGACAAGTACATCACCAGCTTCATGTGGCTCGTATTTCATTTTATTTACAAAAGTCGCATTATTCGCCATACGGCTCATTTGATCTCGAATAAATTCTTTACCTTTTTTCTCTTCCATCGCCGGTATCGTTTTAGCGATACGCTTATCCTCACAGATGGAAAGGAACACTTCATATAAGTTGTGTTCTATCAAATGACAATTCATTGACGGATCTGTCATAATCTGTTCAATAAAGTGTCTGACCATCATTTCTTCTGATGGATCATAACAAAAAATTCGTATATTTACCTCATTGCTCAATCCTTTGCCTTCAAGGAACTCCGACTCCTGCATTAAGGCTCTGAGGCTATCTAGTCTTTCTTTTAATTCACTCACTTAGGCCTACCTCCTTACGAAAAGCAATTGAATGCAGGGAGAGCGATCTCATCGCCGTTTTCACGGATTGCATTCTCCAAAACCGGCTGAAGCCATACCGGATTAAGTTTTGTGGATTTAACATTATCAATGTATTCATTTTCCACCAAAATCTTTGCAATTACTTGTTTCAGCTTGGTAACGGTAGAATCACTCCACGTTGCTACCCAATCATCCTGTTCCTGCAAACGCAGAAAATAGCTGTTCAAGTCTATCTTGCCAAAAGTAGTATCTGATAATCTGTACTTCTCACCGATGACGGTGATCATAAAATCACAAACCAAACGATACTGTTTCATCATAGCATACAGACATATCTGCTTTGCCACATCAGATGGCTGTGTTGCAATTGCCTCCACCAGGGAATTGTCACCAAGAGCATTAAGCCTTTTCAAACAGGAAAGTGCCATTCTTCTCACTGACTTTTCTGTTGGGTACTGAAATAAATTATCTGAAACAATATGCTCTATCACCTCTTCATGACTGCAACCTTCATGGAGTAGCCTAGCGGTAGTTCTGACCTCATAAAATAAAAATTGTTCTCTTGTTACAACAGCACTGTATGGGCTTGTTGCCTGCAGAGCTGATTTATTGTTTTGCTCCATTCTAATCCTCCTGACGGATTTTTTATCTTTCGTTATTATTAGTCGCATCATCCAATAATTCTTTCAAAATATTACTAATTCGACAATCCAATGCCGCACAAATCCTCGGAAACAATATTATCCAAAAATTATTTCTCAATATTTTTCTATATATACTGTCATTATATCATATTTTTACAGATAAATCCAACATAAACAATCAACAATCTTACAATGTTCATTAAAAATGATTGTTGAAAATATACAAAATTCAGCGTTTGCTTCCGGTGTGTATTTCACCTGCGATTGAATATGACAGCAAGGTATTCACGCACTCGGTTTATAAACACATACAGAATTCTCCTCAACTAATGCCTTCTGATACTCTTCATATATTCTCTTTACTCCTATACTTCTCATCCTTGATCTCATCATTCAGTTCATCGGCAAAGTTCACAATTTCATCAGTCATCTTCCGAATCTTCTCTCCATACCCCCTAAGCTCCGTATCCGGACTGTCATCATTAACGCTGTTCTTCAAAGCAAGAGCCTTTTTACGCATATCCTTGAAATAAGCATCAAACTCATTCAGCTTGGATTCATCCTTTTTCAGCTTGCGTTTCAAATTGTTGCCCGTTGTGTAGAAAATGTCATAAGTCCGATGAACATTGCTCTTTGAGCTTCTTTTCCGCACCTCCTTTGTCCACTCATTTTTGTTTACAAGCCTGCACTCCTCCGAACAGAAATCGGATTCCGTCTGCTTGCTTTTTACGATGAGCTTACGACAGATAGGACAGTTGGAAATAATGCGGTTTGACTGCTTGAGAATGTCGCAGTAGATACGGAGAACAGCAAGGAAAGAGTCTTCAGCTACATATCCCGTCTGCCACGTTCCGTTGTTGTGAGTATAGTAAATGTGGATAGTCAGATCAGTAGGAGCATCGTTCAGCTGTTCAGGAATGTCCCAATACCTCACATCACTGCCATCAAGCGTTGGTAGATTACGGAACGGGAGGAGCATATCGGAAACACAGGTGTTGAACTGCTCCGCAAAACGAGTTGCCGATTTTTTCATAGATGATGTGAGCAGATGCCATTCGGAACTCAGCGTCTTGTGGTTATAAATATAGTTTGTCAGAATAGAAAATATCATAAAATTTAGAATCATATTGCCCTTGCCGGAATCGTCATACATTTCGGTGAGGGCATTTATATATTCCTCCGCAGATTTATTGCCCTGTCCCTCACTGATTATTCCGCAAAGGCCGTTGGAGCATTCAGCCATAGTGTCCATCTTGCTGTCATGGTCACCTTTGGCAAGCTCATTCATATCCTCCACAAGACTTCCGAGCTTTCGTGTTCGTACCTCTATTTCATCGGAAACGATACCCATAGTGAAATAGCTTTTGAGGTTTTTGGGACTGCCGATTGCAATGACTTCCTTTTCGTTGGGAACATCAAAGTTGACTCCGATAGCTGCCGTTTTATCTTGTGCGTTTATGTTTTTTACGTTCATTCGTTGTCCTCCAATCAGTTTTTTATCTTTATGATTGTGTGTTGCTTGTTCAATATATAATAGTATATCACATTAAGACCCGAATGTCAATTCCAATCAGTAAAACCAATCAGTTTTTATGTGATTGATTGGACGTTATCAATCGATTGGTACATGGTTTCACCACTATTCTGAGCTTTTTGAAAAAAATGATGTATAATTGAATTATCGAAATCAGAAAGGTGGTGAAAAGTATGAGTGAGGATTTAAAGCACACACCCGAAATCCTCTCCGCAAAGGACTTGCAGGATATGGGATTTTCACGTTCTATGTCATACGCCCTGTTCAATCGTGAGGACATTCCCGTTATCCGCATCGGTAAGCGTAAGTTTATCAGACGGGAGAAATTTATGGAGTGGCTTGCGGAGCAGGAGAGGACAGAAGAATAACCAAAAAAATAACGGAGGGATTACTTATGGTAAATGAGAACTCAGCAGCTATGAAGGCTGCCGAAAAACAGACCGAACCCACAAAGCCGAAGCGTACAAACGAGGAAAAGCTTCAGGAACTGTATGCAAAGCGTGACAAGCTCCTGAAAAGGCAGGCAGCTGTAAAGACACAGGAAAAGTCACTGGATAAGCGTATTACAGCTCTCAAAGAAAAAATCAAGGAAATTGAGAGAACAAGGCTTCTAAATATGTGCAAGGAGAGAAACTGGACGCTCAGTGACCTTATGGATGTATTGGAGAGCATTCCCGAGGGAATGAATTTTAAGACATTCACAAAGAAGGTCAATAAAAAGTCACAGCAGACCAAAAAGGAGAAACACGATGATCAGATTTAACGACATATACATAATCGGCATCGACCACGGCTATGGAAATCTCAAAACCGCCAATACGGTTACGGCGTCGGGAGTAAAGGTGCATGACATTGAGCCGCCCTTCAAGAAGGAGCTTCTTGAATATGACGGAAAGTTTATCTGTATCGGAGAGAATCACAAGTCCTTCACAGCGGACAAGACCACAGATATGGATAACTACTATCTTACGCTTTACGGAATCGCAAAGGAATTGTCCCTTGCGGGGATTACGGAAGCGAACGTTCATCTTGCTGTCGGACTTCCGCTTATGTGGTATTCGGAGCAGCGTGACAGATTTTCCGAGTATATGATGCAGAATGAAAATGTGGAGTTTATCTACAACAAGAGGTACAGCGTTCATATCAAGGGAGTTTCGGTTTTTCCGCAGGGATATTGTGCGGTGTATGACAGGCTCAAGGATATGAACGGAGTGAATATGATAGCCGACATCGGAAACGGAACAATGAACATTATGAAGGTTATCGACCACAAGGTAATCACCGACAGCTGCCGTACCGAAAAGCTGGGAGTGGAAAAGTGCGTGATAGAAATTCGTAATGCTTTTATGAACAAGTTCCACGAGGACATTGACGAGAGCATCATCAAAAAGTTTCTGATGAACACAGAGCAGGAGCTTCCGCAGGATTATGAAAATGTTATGAGGTCATGTAACGAGGAATACTGCAAGAGCATACTCAATGCCCTTTACAAGTACGATTACAATTCCCGAGTGATGAAGCTCTATGTGGTAGGCGGCGGAGCAGTTGTGATGACCAATCACAATGTAAATCCTCCTGGTGCAACATTCATAACCGATGTTTGTGCAAATGCAAAAGGCTATGAATGTCAGGCAAAGAGAAAGCTGAGGAAGGGCGCAAATGATAAAGACAACAAATCTCAGGCTTAATCTGGACAAGCCTGACCACAGAAAAGCATATGACATTCTGAAAAGCTCCGATATGAGTTATTCAAATACAATCGTGGCTGCCCTTATCTCATTTTCGGAAAATGAGGAAAATCGTAAAACGCTTCTTGACGGGATAAGGAAAATTGTCAGAGAGGAGATCGGCACAGTTTTTCATAATGTGGATTCTGAACAGATTGCCGTTTCTGCTGAAATTACAAATTACGAAAATACTGCCGATAAAGAAATTCCGAAAAATGATGATTTCGATAGTACCGATGAAGCCGATTTTGATGAAAATGAAGATTTCGTTGATGATGATTTTCTTGAAATGTGAGATTTTCGTCAAGTGGTATAACTTTTTTCAAGGTTGTATGACTTCAAAATCCCGATGTTTTGGTATCAGCTTTAAAAACAGACTGAAATGGAGCTAAAAAGTTGGTATCGGAACAGGGGATATTTGAAGCCACAAGAAAAGTGGTGCTGATATGGGGCAGAAATAGAGCCAATAAAGTGGTATGAAAAATGCCCCATATTAACGCTAATATTGGCAGTAGCTTTAAAAAACAAGGCTTTTGGTATCAACAAATTCTATTGCCTGTTGGTATCAGCTTCAAAATGGGAGTGAAAAATGAGAATCAGTGAATTTTGCAAAACCTTTCAAGTTTCCCATCAGGCTGTATATGCGAAAATCAAAAAATATGCAGCGGAGCTGGAGGGGCATATTTCAAAGGATAAGGGAAATGTTTTTGTCCTTGACCCATTTGCAGTAAACCTTCTGAAACCCAAGAAGGCAAGCTACAAAGCTCTTGATGAACGTAATTATTATCTATTTAAAAAGAATAAAGAAATAGTTTCGGAGAACGAGCAGTTCAGGGCAGAACGTGATGAATTGGCTTCAAAAATGTCCGATTATGAAGCCGTTATCGAGTTTCTCAAAAAGGAAAATAAGGAATATGCAGACTCTATTGCTCTTCTTACGCAGGAATGCGAACGTTACAAAAAGGATTGTGCAGATGCTCAGGCACTTTACAGGGTAATGGAAAGCGAGTTTGACAAGGAAAAAGCGGAGCTTACAGCCGAAATAAAGGAAACAGAGTTTGGTCGGAAGTTACTTGCTTCTACGGTTTCAGATCAGTATAAAAAGTTAGAGGAAAAGGATAGCCGTATTCATAAGCTCTATAAGAAAAGCGACGAGCAGGAGAACACTATTGAACGGCTCAACAAACAGCTGTCTATTATGACAGAAAAGTATCAAAGAGCCGAAAAACAGATTGCGGAATTGCAGGTGGAAAAGCGTCGGGCAGAGGAACAGCTTGCCGAAATGCAGAGTGCCGATAAACAGAACGCATCCAAACAGAATAACATCTTCAAACACATATTCGGACAGGATAAAAAGTAATATCTGCAACTCTTGCGGATATTTGCAAGTAAGTTGCGGATATACGGGAAATTTGCCGGATTTTTGAAGAGGAGGTGGCTGCTATGATTTAGCAAGCATAGAATTTGTGTACCCAAATTCAGACGGCGTTTGCCGCCGATATGCCCGGTCGGGCATTGGATATAGAATAACCATATAAAGGGGAGGTATTATGATCAGAACTACAATTATGAAATTTAGGGTAACAGAGGAAGAATCGGCTGAGATCAGACGCAAAGCCGCTGCCGCAGGAATGAACGTCAGCAGATTTTTGAGAACATCCGCCGTGAAAAGTCAGGTGGTGCTTTACAACACCGCCGACGTTTACGGACTTCGTTCCGAAATCAAGAAAATCGGAAACAACGTCAATCAGATCGCTATGGTGGCAAATTCAAACAAATCGGTGTATTTGTCCGATGTCAGAGAGCTGCGAAAGCAGTTTAATGAAATGAGCGGAAGCATTGCCGAGCATCTTAAACCGTTGTCATACGAGGTGCTGTGATGTGGCATATGTGAAGAACACGGCAATACATACAACTCCGAAAGCACATCTGAAGTACATTCTGAATCCCGAGAAAAATGAGAAAATGAAATATGTCACTGGCATCTGCTGCGGCGGTGATCTTGAAACGGCTTATGATAATTTCAAAGAAATTTTTGAAAAGTACAATTCTGAAAAATATGATGATTGCGAATTATCAAAGAAAAGCGGAAAGCGGCATATCCGCATACATTCATATACGCAGTCTTTTGATTCGAGCGTTTCTCCCGAAGAAGCACATCGGATAGGTGTGGAATGGGCGAAAAAGGTATTCGGAGTAAACAGACCGATAATCGTCAGCACTCACGTTAATACCGATCACGTTCATAACCACATCGCCGTTTGTCCGTATGACCTTGACGGGATTCGCTGGCACAGCAATTACAAAACATTGCAGTTCGTCAGAAAGCGTTCCGATGAAATCTGCCTTGAACATAATCTTGACATTATCAGAAATCCGAGAAAGAAAAGCACTATCAGCTATAAAGAACATGATGCAAGGAAAAAGGGATATTCGTGGAAGGTCAAGATGGCTGATACCATTGACAGGCTTATACACAGTGATGATGTTACGGATATTTATTCGCTTATCGAAAAAATGAAAGAGTGCGGATATACCTTTACCAATAAAAGCCGAATGATCGCCAAACCCAAAGGTGTGAAATACGGCTGCTGTATTTCAAAATTGGGATTCGGGTATTCGTATCAGATGCTTATTCAGAGAATAAACAACAAGCAGAATGAATTTGTGGGAAGAAAGATAAGTGCATTTATCGGCTTTCAAGTTGAAATCGCTGTCGGCATTCGTGAACGTCAGTTTGATATATATCGTTCCGCTGTAATACATATGCCGACTTATGCAGAGGTGAAAAAATCTTTCGAGGTGCTGAACTTTATACACAGCAATCATATTCATTCTCTTGATGATATGAGAGCTTGCCTTGCGGCGGCAAATCGAAAAGAGGACATTGCTATGCACAGATATTTCAGTCTTGCAAATAAAAAGGAACAGCTGAAAACGCTGAACTTTTTGGGAGATGAATATGCCCGTCTGCTGAAAACGGAGAACAGAGATGAAGCACAGCAGAAGCGGTTGGAAAAACTGCATTGGCAGCTTATGATTAGCGGAGGTATCAGCGGTTGGGATACTCACATGGATAACTGGCTGCCGAAACTGAAGGACAAGCTCCGCAATGACCTCAGACAGCTTGACAGCCTTGCCGCAGAAATGGGCAGGGCATCAAAAGAGCGTACAAATGCGGAAATGTCGCTTGCGTATCTGGAGAATTTTCTTAAATCCGATTATGACAGGATTCGTGAACAGGAACAGATCCGTATTCAGATTGAGAACTATCACAACGGACTTGAACCGCAGGAAGATGGTACATACAAGGCTGAGCCGAAACCCACATCGGAGAGAAATGCGGAGTTTGCATATCTGGATATGCGTGAGGAACAGCGCAGGAGAGCAGAGGAACAGCGGTGGAGAGATGAACAGATGCGAATCAGGGAAAGAAAAAGGAGCCGCAGCGGTTACTGTCGGTGATGAATTTTCCGAATATATACGAACAAAAGAAATCACAAAAAGGAAGGAGCATTTTGCTTATGAAAGAAAGAATAATCGAGCGTACCGTAAATGGTATCAAGGTCACTTCTCACATTCCCGAAGATGTGAGCGAGAGCTTCAAGAGAAACAGGATAAATCAGATATATGATATTCTTGTGGCTGCCAATAAGAGAAACGAGGAATCGGACACAGATACAGACAAGTCCGAGCCGGGGAAATCAGCGTAAATAATTTTGAAAATATCGCTTTAAAGTGTTGAAATTCAGGGGCGAATATGTTATAATGATTATAACGTAAAATCGCCTCTGAAAATTTATAAACTATTTCGGAGGTAATTTGTTATGAATAAGTATATAGCAATCTATGTTCGCCGTTCCGTCAGCGACAAGGAAAAGGGCAATAATTCTCTTTCCATTCCTGCTCAGATAGCGGACTGTATCAAATTTGTAGGGGAGGATGCTTTTTACAAGGTTTACGAGGAGGACGGAAAATCGGGCAAGGATATAAAGCACAGACCTGCATTCAGGCAGATGTTTGAGGATTGCAGAGAGGGACTTGTTTCCAAGATAGTTGTTAAGAAGTACGACCGTTTCAGCCGTAATATGCGTGAATATCTGAACATCACCGATGAGCTTGACAAGCTGGGAGTGAGCGTTGTATCCCTTTGCGAGCCGTTCAATACCGATACCAAAGAGGGCAGAATGATGCGTAACAACCTTCTGAATTTTGCCGAGTTTGAACGTGAAGCGATAGCCGCAAGAGTAAAGGATTCCTATGATACGAAAGCACAGGAAACAGGTTTTTATCAGGGTGGAGTTGTATATTTCGGCTATCAGAGTTCAAGACAAACCATAAACGGAAAGACAGGTTCCGTACTTGTTCCTTACGATTCCGCTGTTACCGTCAGGGCGATGTACGATGTTTACGCAAATCCCGAAGCTTCGCTCCGAGATGTTATTCTGTATATAAACGAGAACAATCTCCCGATGGACGCTCCGAAAGGGGACGGTACAGTAACAAGGGGCTTTGATGCACCGAATATCGCCGCCGTACTGAAAAATCCGCTTTACGTCAGGGCAGACAAGAACGTATATGAATATCTGCTGAAAAACAATTACCGCATAATTGATGATGTGGACGCATTTGACGGAAAGCACGGTCTATTTTGGCACAATTACAGGAGCAAGACCGACAGATATGTAAAAGTAGGCTACCATGAGGGACTTGTTGATGCAGACATTTGGCTTACAGTGCAGGAAAAATTCTCACGTCATCAGATACAGATACGAAAAGGCAAGGTTCTCCGTTCATGGCTGTCGGGTCTGCTCAGGTGCGGACACTGCGACCATGCGGTAAAGGTGGATTATACATACAATCCCAAGTCGGGCAGCAGCTGGCGGTATTTTACCTGCAGCGGATATAACAGTGTTCGTGGGTGTAAATCTTCGGGTATCAAGATGAATGTCAATCAGGTCGAGGAGCTGGTGTACAGCGATATGAAAGAGCATCTTGAGGCTTTTGAGATAGCAAGGAAAGCAGATAAAAAGCACTCAACCGAGGTTGATAAGATTCATTCAGAGATACCGAAAATTGAAGTGGAAACCTCAAAGCTTATGGAAAAGCTTGCCGATGCAGATGAAGTCCTTTTCGGATATATTCAGGATAGAATAGGTAAGCTCCACAGCACAAAGAATGAGCTTGAAAAAAAGCTGATGCTTGTTGACAGGCGTGTTAAGAAAATTGATACGAAACCGCTTCTTGATCCGCTCAACAGGTGGGATACGCTTACTGTTGAGGAGAAAAACAATCTTGCTCGAATGATGATCGAGAAGATATACATATCGACAGAAAAAGGTGTAGATATACACTATTATTTTTAAGATTTTTTAGGCTCTCTTGTTTTGTTGGGCAACACCGAACAATGCCGTCAATAAATTCTCACAAATCAAGTTAAACGCATAAAGCTCTGTAACGGTCATATTGCCTCTGTAAACCTGCTTGCAGGCGCACTTTATCAAGCCGTCAGAGACTTTCTGTCAGCCAGATAAAGGTTTGCCAGGGCAAACATAATATTCAGTTTGGCGGTCTGTTTTCGCCAATTCATCGTTTATCATTAAAAATGTCAGTTGTCTGTTCATGTTTTTATTATACCATTTTTCTTGCTTATTTTCAATAGTTTGAGCGGTATTGACTTAAATCGTTTTCTATGAAAAAACATTACTCTCATCGCAAGTCAAGATAAATAAACTCCATACCGATCGTGCAACATCAAGCACTATTTGACTTTCTTTGTAAGCATAACCATCACCACGACATGCTTTCGAAACCTCATACCCAATATGTCCGTTGTAGTATGAATGAAAGATGTTGCCGATGCGGATAATATTTTGCTGACAGTTGCGTTGTCAGCTTTTCTTATAATGCACATACCCCAAAATGTCGATTTTGAGTAATTATATCAAAAGCCAACAAATCGTAAAAATGATTTGTTGGCTTTTTTATGCTTATATGTTTGCTTATACAAAAGTTTGAAAAGCATTTAAAATTTTAACCCATATATTGCAAACTCTATTATAAATATCAAAATTAAAATTGAAATATATAAAACAGGATTGATTATAGTAAAAATCACTTTTTTTATTCGGTCATCTGACATATGCCAATAAATTATTATTGTGCATATTAGTAAAATTAGCAAAATAAGCAAATAAAGTGTTGAAGAAATGAGAATAAAAATACCCCAGGATGTACAGATAATAGGATTTGATGGTGCTAAAAGTTATCCTAATGAACATTTAAAAATT